>Ga0154020_10001719_pt1 | contig 26961 bp, 18 predicted proteins | sample Klosneuvirus_201_FD_109709 | JGI IMG/M metagenome (GOLD analysis project Ga0154020, IMG submission 109709) | Active sludge microbial communities from wastewater, Klosterneuburg, Austria - Klosneuvirus_20160825_MG | ecosystem: Engineered > WWTP > Aerobic digester > Activated sludge | place...
GGTGTTGGACAAGGTGGCGTTCCCCCGGGACAAGCCGTGCGGGGAGGGCGTCATGCCGGGCGGTGCGGAAGCCCTGGAGCGTCTTGGCGTGGCCGTTGAACTCAAGGCGCGCGGCGCACGCCCGTTGGAAGGGATTGTCTACCACCAGGGTGAAGACACGGCCGTGGGGCGGTTTCCCAACGGGCGCACGGGGCTGTGCGTCCGGCGCCTGGAACTGGATGCGGTGTTGGCGGGGTTGTGCCAGCGCTCCGGTGTCACGCGGCATGAAGGGGCAGGCGTGGGCGGGGTGTCACGCGCCAACGGGGTGTGGACGGTGGCCACGCCGCAGGGAGAGTTTTGCGGGCGGTTGTTGGTGGGCGCGGATGGGCGCGGCAGCGCCGTCCGCCGTCACCTGGGCCTGGATGGCGGGCACCGCGGGACCAACCGTTATGGCGTGCGGCAGCATTACAAGCTGCGCAACCCGCCCAAGGACGGCCTGGTCCACGTGTTCATGATGGGGGACCATGAGGTGTATCTGACGCCCTCGGCGCCGGACTGCGTGAACCTGGCGGTGCTGTTGGGGAAGTCACGCTCCACCATGCTCAAGGGGGATTTGGAGGGCGCGTTTTTGCGCACGGTGTGCGCCGTTCCGCAGGTTGCGGCGCTGTTGGAAGGTGCCACGCCCGCCAGTGAAGCGTTGGCGTGTGGTCCGTTGCGGGTGACGCCCAAGGGCGTGGTGGCGGATGCCGCGCTGCTGGTGGGGGACGCGTCCGGTTACGTGGACGCCATCACCGGTGAGGGCGTTTCCTTGGCGCTGCAGCAGGCTGAGGCGGCGGTGGATGTGTTGCACCACGCGTTGGAGACGGGCGCGGATGATGCCGAGGACCTGAGCGTCTATGCGCGCGCGCACAAACGGCTCACGTTCACCCACGCGCTCATGACGGAGCTGGTGTTGTTTGGCGCGGGACGCCCGTGGCTCATGGGGCGGGTGGTGCGCGCGCTCCACAAACAGCCGCACCTGTTTGAGAAGATGCTGGGCGTGAACGACGGGCAGGTGTCACTGCCGCGCGCGTTGATCACGCTGGGCCCGCGGTTGGCGTTGGGTACGGCCCTGGGGTGAGGCTGGTGGTGTCATGCCGCTGGCGTCGGGCGCGGGCACGGTTCACAAGCGCGGAGGCATGCGCCACCCCAGGGGGCTGTTGGGCCTGGGCTGTTCGATGGAGAATCAGGCTCGACAGAGTCTCGCCCTCCCCAAAGCATGCCGCTTGACCATCCGTAGGGGGAATCAACCGCCGGTGACTTCCACAGTGACGGCACTGGTTCCCGCGGGGATTCTCACCCACACAAACGGTTGGGTTCCATCCACCGCCCACCCGCTGGTGCTGGCGTCCAGTTCCGCCTTGCTGGCGCGCGCCGGGACCACCTGCCCGCCCACCGTCACGCCAGACGGCGTGGCCCGCGTGCGTATGCGCGCCAGCACGGGCTGCACCGCGCGCGTGAACTGAATATCCACGCCGGTGGCGGTGCGTTGGGTGGCGATGGTGGTCGTTGTGTCGTCGTGTTCGGTGAGGGTGAAAGAGGCGCGCGTGGTGTCCGGCCAGGCCAGCACCGTGAGGTGTCCCGCGTGCGCCGCCGAACCAAAGCCAAGCGCATCATCCGCCAGCTCCATGGGCAGGATGGCACCCTGGGCCACCCAAAGCGGAATGCGTGCGCGGTCCGTGGCGTCATACGCCGTCACCGTGGTGCCCCCAGGCACCACGCGCGTGGCGTCCCACCAATCCTCAAAGCCAGCCCCCGCCGGCAGGACCACGTCACGGATTCCGGTGTCATCCAGAATGGGCGCCACCAGCAATGCGTCACCCACCATGAAGCGCCAGTCTCCCGGCCAGCTTGGTTCATCGCCAATGGGGTGAAGGATGACCGGTCCTCCGGCGTGGGCCGCCATGGCCAGACTGTAGAAGAACGGAACCAGCGCGTGATGGAACTTGGACCAGTAGCGGTAGAGCGTCACCGTCTCGTCCGGGCGCTCCGGCACCGTCCACGGCGTGATGTTGGCGCGCCCATGCAGCTGCATGAACGGCATCAGCGCACCCACCGCCGTCCAACGCGCAAGGTTGGCTTGTGAAAACGGAATGGTAGGCCCGCCCAGGTCTTGGTCGTCCTTGTCCAGGTAGCCACCAATGTCACTGCCCAACACCGCGTACCCGGCGCGCGCCGAGCGGAACACGTGGTCCAACGCGTCTTCCAGGCCAATCCAGTCACGGCGGTTGTCACCCACCCACGCCACCGGTGCGTGTTCCGGCCGTGCGTAGAAGCGGCCCTGGAATTGGTAGCTCTTGTCATAGGGCCGCACCATGGTCACAAACTCATCTGCCCCCAGGCGGTGCTGGCCATAGGCCAAAAAGTCCCGGTAATACGCCTCAGAATAGGCCTGGTGGGTCACGGTGCCGCCGGCGGTGGTGATGGTGGCGGTGGGAATGTAGTCCTCACCAAAGTCCAGCTTGAAGCCAGCCACGCCAACATCCAACACCGTGTTTTGCAGCCGGTGCCACCAGGCGCGCGCCGCGGGATTGAAGAAGTCCAGCCCCGCGCCGTTGCCTTTCCACCACAGGTACATCTCCCCGTCATTCACCAGGAAGTTGCAGCGGCTGGCCACCGCAAGGTTCTCCGCGGGGCCGTCATAGATGTCCCCGCCCAGCTCGGCGTCAAAGGAGCTCTCATTGATCATCTGGGTGACCCACAACACCGTGCGAATGTCCTGGGCCTTGAGCTCGGCGACCATGCGCGCAAACTCCGGATAGCGCGCGGGGTTTGGAACAAACGTGTTGTAGTTGGTCTCCCAGGGGCTATCCAGGACCACCACGCCAACGGGGATGTCCCGCGACGTGAACCCGTTCACAAAATCATACGTATCCGGACCGTTGGAGATGTCCTTGCTGATCCATGGCTCAAACGCCCACCGCGGCGTGCGCGGGCGCGGGTCTGGCGGAGGGTCTTCGGTGAAGGCGCACGGGCCGGCATCCATCGGGGTGGTTCCCGCATCCACGGGGTCCGGGTCCGGGTCCGGGCAACCCCACAGCACACACGCGCACAAACACAGCTGGGCCAACGTCTTCATGACCACACACTTGGCCATGCGCGCACTCCCCGCGCAAGTCCACTGGCGACGGAAAACGTCAGTTTGCGCGGGCTACTTCCGCGCCTTTTTTGGGGCGCCTGGCTGCGGCTTGCCAGGGCGCGCGGGGGATTCAGCAGCGCTGCGTTTGCGAAGTTTTTCCACGTGCGCCTTGAGGGCGGGCGCCTGATTGCGGCGCATCTGGATGCACGCGTCCATCACGGCCAGGGCCTCCGCCAGGCGCGGCTCCATGCCCGGGGATTTGCGCGTGGAAAAGAATGTGGCCACATCGTCGCGCTCGGCCTGGGTGCAGAACCCGGTGAGGAAGAAGGGCATCCACGCGGCGTATCCCTCCGGCATGCGGGCCACCAGCGGTGCGTGGTTGGCCTTGAGCCAGCTCCACGTCAGCGGCGCGGCCACGTCATCCTGCAGCGCGGCGCCCAGCACCTGGGGGGAGTCCTGCGCGCGCACGGTGTCTGTGAGCGAAAGTCCCAGGCCCTTTTCCTTGGCCTTGACGTCACGGCTCTGGCCAAGTGCGCCCACCAGCAACACGCGCCGTTCCGGGGTTTCTGCCTGCGGCAGCCGCGCAGCCAGCGCGTCCACATCTGCCACCGTGTATCCGCGCGCCGCCGAGGCAAGAGCCACGCGCGCCACGTCGGAGGATACGGTGTTCGGGTTGGTGAGCCATTGTTGGGCCACGCTGCGGGACTGCGCCACGTACGCGGGGTCCTCTGCGGTGAGCGCCATGGCGGCCAACATCTTCACGCGCAGTTCACGGGTGGCCGGGTCTTCATCCGCCTTGGGGGTCCAGCCCATGGCCGAGGCGCGTGGACCAAACTGCGTCGCCACCGCCTGGCGCAACACCACCCGGTCATTTTCATCCGGCACCAGGTGGATGATGGCGCTGGCGCGGTCCGCCATGGAGCCCAGCACGTACGTGTTCTCTTCGGCAGCGAGTTCACCCAGGATGTCCAGGTACGCGTCTGCGCCCGCTTGGTTGGCGCGCACCAGGGCCCAACCGTTGGCCAACATGTCCAGGCGTTCTTCCGGCGGGAGTGACTTGCCGGCATTGCGCGCAAGCTCACGCCACGCGGCGGGCTCAATGGACCACGTGTAGAAACCCGCGGCATTGGCGTCAGGGAGAATCCAACCGGGACACGCGCTGGTCTCCAGGGTCATCTCACCGGACGTCCCGGACAACAGCGAACACTGCGTCTTCACCGTTCCCGCGTCCGGGTAACGCACGCACACCGGCGTCTTCCACGGCACTCCTGTGGGACCGCCGGTCCCCAACGCGTAGCGGTCTTGTGCCAGCGTCACCTTGCTGGGTTGCCCCGCAGTGCACGCCACCTTGGCGGTCACCAGCGGGTGGCCCCCTTGCGTGATCCAGATGTTGGCCACCTCCTTCACCGGTTTGCCGCTGGCCAGTTCCAACGCCGCAAACAGGTCTGCGGCCTTGGCGTTTTTGTGCATGTGCGCCTTCATGTAGCCGCGCAACCCGTCACGGAATGCGTCCGCGCCAAGCCACGCTTCCAACATGGACAACACCGCGCCACCCTTCTGGTAGGTGATGACGTCAAAAATTTCCCGCGCACGTTCGGCGCTTTCCACCGGCACCTGGATGGGGTGCGTGCTGGGCAACGCGTCCAGACCCATGGCCATGCGCTTGGAGGGCAACGCGGTGATTTGCGTTTGCAGGGACGGCTCCAGCGCGTGGATGACCTTGGACGCCATCCAGGTGGCAAAGGACTCGTTGAGCCACAGGTCATCCCACCAGGCCATGGTGACCACGTCACCAAACCACTGGTGCGCAATCTCATGCGCAATGGTGAGCGCCGCGCCGCGTTTCTGGGCCACGCTGGCGCGCGCTTCATCCAGCAGCAGCGCCTCTTCGCGGAACGTGATGGCGCCGGCGTTCTCCATGGCGCCCGACGAGAATTCACCAATGGTGATGAGGTCCAGCTTGCCGTACGCGTAGGGCAGACCAAAATACGCATCCAGGTGTTTCACGGTCTCCTTGGCAATGCGTCCCGCAAACGTGGCCAGGGCCTCCTTGCCCGGCGGCACCAGCACCCGGATGGGCGGCGTGGTGGTGTCCGGGACCGTCACCACCGCGTACGGACCCACAAGCACGGCCCAAAGATACGTGGGCAGCGGTGGCGTGGTGGCGTAGGTCACCGTCTTGGTCCGGGCCTTGGTGTCCTTCTTTTCTGACGTCACCGCGCCGTTGGTCACCGCGGTAAGGCCTTCCGGAACGGTGAGGGTCATCTCCAATGGAACCTTGAAGCCGGGCTCATCAAAACATGGCGCCATGCGCCGCGCGTCGGTGGCTTCAAACTGGCTACCCACCCAGTATGTGTCCCCCATTTTGTAACGGTAGAGGCCACGCATCTTCTGGCCGTCCAGGCTGCCGTTCCACTGCAGCTCCAAGTTTGCCGCACCCTTCTTGATGGGGCCCTTGCCCTTGGGCATGAGCACCAGGATTTCCTCTTCATGGCCCGGCGTGAGCGCCACAGGCGCGGCCTTGCCCACGGTGAGGGTGGCCTTGGTGACGGTCAAACCGGACGCGTGCAAACGCAGGTCCGGCACGTTGTCCTTGATGTCCAGCGGGATGCGCACCGTCCCGGAAAACCGCTCCTGCGCGGGGTCCACGGTGAGGTTCATGATGTAGCGCGTGGGTTGCACAGCCTGGGAAAGACGGGCGTCCACCCGCGGTTGCGCCACCATCACGCCGGTGAACAGGACCATGGCCAGTTGCATGAACATCCCCCTGGTGTTTCAGCGGTTGAAGACCGCTGCGTGGCACGCAGGGACCGCCGTGGACAAGGGCTACATCTGGCCACGCGCCCCGGCCAAAGGCCTCCGGGCTGCGGCGTGGGTCACGGTTCCCGCCGGCCAATCAGGGCTCAAACACGGCCACGCCATTGGGCTTGGTACCCACGTTCACGGTGTGGATGGTGGCCAGCCCAGCGGTCGCCACGTAGCTCACCGTGTTGTCCGCCGCGTTGGTCACCACGGCCAACGCGCCGTCCTTGGAGAGGGCCACGCCGTGCGCACCGCTTCCCACCTCGGTGAGCTGGGAAACCACCATGGCGGCGAGGTCTACCTGGTAGAGCCACCGTGAAGGGGGACGGTTGAGCAACATCCCCTGGTCCGCCACGTACGCGTACTGCCCGTCTGGGGAAACGGCGACCTGCACGGGCCCACGCGGTGTTGCAATGAGCTGGATGCGCTGGATGTCCTTTGTGGTGAGGTCCAGCTGGACAAGCTGCGCCAGGTCAAAAAGCGTGATGTACGCGGCGTGGCCGTCCGGCGCACAAGCGGCTTGCACGGCCATTCCGCCCAGTGTGGTCTCCGCTGCGGCACCGGTGTCCACGTCAATCACGTGCGCGCTGTGTCCATCCATGTTGGCTACGACCAGGCGGTTGCCACACAGCGCCAAGCCATGGGGGCCACGCCCTTCACCCAGCGTGGCCAGCAGGGTGGCCTGGGATTGGCCGGACCCAACCCGCAGCACCTGGTTGCGGTTGAACGCAGACACATAGATTTCCCCGGTGGTCGGGTGGCTCACCACGTGCGCCGCCCCCATGCCCACACCAAGCGGAACCCGGCGTTCAATGACGTCAGTGGTGGGGTCCAGCACCACCAACTGGTCCTGCGCGTCTGGCGGCGTGTCTGGCATGACCATCACGGGGGCGGTCACCACAACGCGCCGGGTGGCCGTTGACATGTGGACGTTGTGTCCCATGAACATGACCGGCCCCTGGGTCAGGTCCACGGTGGACAGCAACGCACCGGTGTGGCGGTCCAGGACGCTTACTGTCCCGTCCATCTCATTGGCCACATACACCTTGGCGCGCAGTGCCGGTGGCGTTGTGTTGTTGTGCGGTTGGGACGGTTGCCCGCAATCCAGCAGGGCAGCCAGCGCGCTGATGTGGACCAACGTCTGGACCCTCATTTCCATCTCCCGCTCAACGCCGCGGCACGGGGGCGCGTTGTGGCGGGCCCGTCACTTTATTGGGCGCACCTCCCGCGCCACCCAAGGCGGTGAGCAGAGCGCGCGCACGTTTGAGCGTGGGCTCGCCGGCCTTGCCAAGTTTCACCGCCGCCGAAAGTGCCACCAGCCCGTCCTGGATGCGCCCCAGTTGCAGCAGCGCATCTCCCCGTCCCACCAGGCTGGGAACGTGCTTTGGGTCCCGCAGCAACGCGCGGTCATAGTAGTTGAGGGCCGTGTGGGGCTGACCCTGCTGCAGCGCTACCGCCGCCACCGCGCTGGGGTAATACGCAACGTCCGGCGCCAGCGTGGTAAGTCCCTCAAAGATGCGGCGCGCTTGATCGTACTGTCCCGCTTCAAACTGCGCGTAACCAACCTGGGCAATGAGGTCCAGCTTTCCGGGGTCCTTGTTGGCCACCTCCCGCAGCCGGTCATCCAACCCCTCCATGGCCTTGGCCAGGGCGTCCGGGTCACCGGGTTCAAACCGCGCGGGCCCGTCTGCCAGGGGTTTGCCGTTGGCCTCCAGGTAGCGGGTGGAAATCTCACGTCCCACGGCGTCAAACGTGGTGACGGCGGTCAGGCTGCGGGTGCCGTTCTTTTCAATGGCCATCTCCACGCGGCGGTCCATGGCGTCGTACGTGTAGACAAACGCCTCCTTCTCGGCGCCGCTGGCTTCACACCATGCGCGGCGGGTGATGCGTCCCTTGGCGTCATGCGTGATGTGATGGAATCCCTTGAGGACCGTCAGGCCCTTGCCTCCCCAGGTCTCATCCCGGATGACGCGACCATTGGCGTCATGCGCGTACACGTGACGCGCCACGGGGCGTTTGGCGCTGTCCAGGATGCGCTCCTCCTTGAAGCGCCCGTTGGCGTCGCACGTGACCTCAATGCGGTACCGCATGCGGTTGTGGCCGTCCCATTCGGTGCGCGCCACCATCAGGCCGGTCTTGTCGTCGTATTCGTACGTGTTGCGGCCGGAGATGTTGGTCACCGGGTCACGGTAGACCTGCGCGTCCAGCCGCCCGCCCTTTCCGGTGGTGAACGTTCGGACCAGCGGCTTGGGTTGGTCCTGATGGTGTTCGCGTACTTCCACCACCGCGCCGGAGGCCACAGTGTCCACCTCGGTGAAGGTGCCCGGGCTTTGTCCCACGGGAATGGGCCACACGCCGGTGGGCTTGCCGCGTCCGTTGAGTTCCCAGCTCTGAAAGCGCCGCGTGGTGCGGCTTCCGGCGGGCGCAACAGTTGTCACAGGTTGACCGGGCAGCAGCGTTCCCATCACGGCCTCCTCACAGGGATCTCAGAAGACAAACCCGGGTTGAGCCGCGGGTGTGGTCGCGGGTTGGCGGCGCTTCCAGCGTCGGACGTAGTCCGCGCCGTGGTGTGCCAGGTAGAGGTGCAGGTTTTCCCGGGACCGCAGCAACATCCAAAGCGGTTCACCCGCGGCCTGCGCGTAGGCGTCCCGGCAGCGTTGGCTGATGCCGGCCAGGTCTGACGCCTGAAGTCCCTCGGACGTGCGGTAGGTCAGGTTGGTGGAGAACTCCTGGCGGTCCTCCACGTACTCCAGGATGCCAAAGGCCTTGCGGTCCTCAAACAGTGGCGCGTGTTTGCCCAGCGTGAAGACGCTGCGGCCGTACGAATGGATGATGTCCTGGTGGTCCACCAGCATCCGGATGGTGTCCATGGCCTCTTCTTCGGTCTCGGTGGGGAAGCCAAAAAAGATGTACGCAAAGTTCCACAGCCCGGCGTCAGACGCGTCCTTGAGGATCTGCATGCGGTTGGCGGGGTTGACGCCCTTGCGCATCAACTTGAGCAGCCTGGGGCTTGCCGTTTCCACGCCCCACATCACCATGGTGCATCCCGCGCGCTTCATCTTTTGCAGCAGGCGCGGGGTGAAGCCGGTCTCCGTGCGGGCATTGCAGAACCACGCAATGTCCAGGGACGCCGCCACAAACGCGTCACACATCTTGTCCATGGCCTCCGGGGAGATGCACTGGTCAATGAACTCAAAGTGCCGGATGCCGTGGACGCGGCCCAACTGGCGTATGCGCTCCACCAGCGCGTCTGGTTCCAACTGGTCAGGGGTGAGACCGTAGTGGCTGTCACAAAACGCGCACGCTCCATAATAACAGCCCTTGCTTGCCGCCAGACACGCCACAGGTTCTGGTGACAGATACCGGTCCAGCTTGAAGCCGTCATAGTTGGGCACCGCGGCGTCCTTCATGCTGCAGGGCGCGGCCTCGCCATTCCAGCGGATGGTGACGCCGTCACGCCACAACAGGTTGGGCACCTTGTCCAGTTGCCCATCCGGACTGCACGCGTGCGCCAGCGCAACCACGGGGGCTTCACCTTCACCCACCACCACGCTGTCACAAAATGCTTCAAAGAACGCCGGCTTCTCCTGCAACTCATGCAGCAGCCGTGAGAAGAAGTTCCCACCCAATGCAAGATGCGGAACGTTGCGTCCCTCAACCGCCCGGCGGTGCAGCTCCTGACGCAGCTGGTGGGCCAGCGTCAGACCCGGCAACACCTGCGAAAAGGACCCGATGGACAACGCCACCAGGTCTGGGTTTCCCTCCAGCAGGCCATCCAGACGCGTCTGGTAGAAATGACGGAACGGGTTGCGCACGTCATCCCGGCAGAACGCCAGCATGGAGGCCAGCGTGTATTCCACCAGCGGGTTGTGGAAGTCGTTCCAGCGCACCTCGGCGGGCCAATAGGGACGGGTGAAGACCTTGAAACACTCATCCAGGGTGGCCATGGCGTCACAAAACACGGCCGGTTGGTAGAACAGCGCATTGGCGCGCATGGCCCGGTGCGCAGACGGCGCGGTGGCCGCCAGATCCGCCGAGGGATGCCTTGTGGCCGCAAACTCCTCCAACACCTCCAGCTTGCGGCCCGCATGCGTCACCGCGTCGGAGCGGTCATCGGTGTGGAGCAACAACTTCACCTGCGCGTGCAGGCTGGACAGTTCGGATTCCAGCCGCCGCTGCGAGAGGCCCAGGGTGCGGGGCTCCAACACATATTCAAACAGGCGGAGGTTCAGGTCATGGACGCTCACCTGGTGGCCAGCGCGAAGCAGCTCCCCGTTGAGGGAGGCCAACCCGGCGTAAGGCTGCGCTGCGGTCCATTGAGGTGGGAAGACCAGGGACACAATCATGGGTCACCGTTTCTGCAGCGGTGGCGCCGCGTGGAGCGGCCGTGCGGTGGGTTTGGCTGCCAACGCTGGTTTTGCGCCCAGCGGGCGCGGTGCGGCCTTCTTGGTCTTGAGGGCCGTCAAGCGGGTGGACACAAACCCGGACAGCTCATCCAGCAATGGCAACATCTTCTCCTGGCGCAACCATTCCACACGTTTGAGGAGCTCGGATTCATCCCGGATGGTGTCCCGCACGTCACGTTCCGGTCCCAGGAACTGCAATTGTGCCGCCTGGTCCCTCAGCTCCTGTTCCTGACGCAGCAGGCCCAGGAACTCCACCATCTTCTCGCGTACCTCGGCGCGTTTCATGACGGGCTCCAGGTGCTGGGTTCACTCGTCTGCCAGGAGGAACGCCTGGGCAAACGTGCTGGCAATCTCCTCCAACGGGAAAAATCCCTGGAAGTCCTGGAAGGGCATCACCGCGCCAAGCTGCGCTTCAAAAAAGTCCACCTGCTGGCGGTAGCCGCTGCCGCCCATCATCTCCCCCACCGACGAGCCAGACTCCTTGAGGCTCTTGGCCTCTGCCTCAAACTGCTCCGGGGTGACGCCATACTTCTCCTGCAGATCCTTCACTGCGCCCTTGAGGTTGTAGTCCGCGTTGCCAAAAGACCCGTTGCCGCTGCCGTCCACCAGCATGTCCCCGTTTTCAAACTTGAGCGCCTTGAGTTCACGCCCGTCATTGCCCTTGACGGTGGTGATGTCCGCCTTGATGCCGTAGCGGTCCTCCAGCTCCTTCTTGAGCTGTTCCGGCGGCATGTTGTCCGCGTTGTCCTTGAGGATGTTGTGCAGCGCCAGCTTCACATGCGGGCTGTTGTTCAGGTTGGATGGATTGTCCGCACCCGTGCGGCAGCTCTCGTGCACTGCAAAACGGTCCTTCTCCGGGGACTCGGTCCCACGGGAGCTGAACCCGTTGATGGCCACGCCCAACGAGCCCTGGGACACCTCACGGGGCCCACCGGAAAACGCGCCGGTCTGGAACAGTCCCAGGGACAACAACATGCGGCTGCCAATGGACACGTCCAGGATTTGTGACGCCATGAGACCCTGGAGGAATGCCGCGGCCTGGGCCATGGACTGCGCGGTGGCGCCCTTCATGTATCCGGGAGGTGGTGGCAGCTGGAGCTGGCTGGGAGAGAACGGTGCGCCCCCGCCTTCAAAGCCATCCAGCGCCTGCAGCAGTGCGCGCACCGTGGACGCTTGCGGGTCCGTCAACGGGTTGAAGGGTTGGAAGTGCAACGCGCGTGGGCCTGCAAGGTTTCCAAAAGAGATTGCGCTCATGGTGTGTCCCTCGGAGTTGATTGGACTATCGCGCAAGGTTTCCAAAAGATGTGTGGCGCATGTTCACTTCCTCCGACGAGAAACAGACGCTGCGTCACGTTTGGGCCATGTGCTGGCGGTTGTTGGGGCAGCCCGCTGCGTGTGACGGCCCGGAAAACGGGCACCTATGGGCAGAACGTGACGCGACGTCATGTGTTGCGTTGTGGCATCGGAAGATCGACGTGGCGGGCGGATCTTCACGCGCAGCGTGGTAACCCACTGCCGTGATGTTGGTGTTCCCCAAGGATGATGCGCCGCATTTCAGCCACCCCATGGAGTGGTGGTACTGGCACGGCCACCTGGGCACGCAAGCAGGCAAGGCGTTTGGATTTCATCTGGCGTTCTTCCGGGCGTTTGAACGCGGCCGCGGCCAGAATGAAGTCCATCACGCCGTGGTGGACCTTGGCACTGGCCGCGTCCATCAGGGTTTTGCAGCCGCCAGCAAGGGCAGCCTGGCCACCCCGGATGGTTTTGCGTTGCATGTTGGGCCATGTGAGGCGCGCGGGGGCGGCGGGCATGACCGGTTGATTGCGCGCACGCCAACAAGCGCGTTGCACCTGGCGGTGTCGTCGGAGCGCGCCGCCACGTTGCACCACCAGGAAGGCCACACGTTGTATGAGGTGGGCGGGTTCACGCTGTATTGCTCGCGCACGCGCATGGAGGCGCACGGCACGCTGGAGGTGGATGGGAACGTCCAACAGGTTCAAGGGCGCGTCTGGTTTGACCATCAATGGGGCCGTCTTGCGCCGCAAATGAACGCCGGCTGGGATTGGTTTGGTCTCCAGTTGGAGGATGGACGGGATGTGATGCTGTTCCTGCGGCACCTGGGTGGTGGCCGCAGCGGCATTGGTGCAACCGTGGTGTCTCAAGACGGAACGTGGCGTTGCCTGGACAACGCAGACATCTCCTTGGCAGCCACCGCGTGGTGGACCAGTCCCCACACGCAACAGTGCTACGCGTCCGGTTGGGTGTTGGGCCTGGAGGGCGAGCGTTTTGAAATTGTGCCCACGTGCGTGGACCAGGAGTTCCGTGCGGGCCGGGTGCCGTATTGGGAAGGCGCCGCAAACGTGAGCGGTGCAGTGTGCGGCCGCGCGTACGTTGAGTTGGTTGGAACGTCGCTGGTGCGCGCGGGGCGCGGAACAGACGTCACGTAACGTGGCCCAGGCCCGGGGAAACTTTCCGCCGCCACCGGGCGATAGCCTCTTGTGAAAGAGGTGGCTGCGTGGCTGCACAACGTCCAGTGGGTTTGTTGCCGGCCGCGGGCCGCGGCACGCGCTTTCATCACTACCGCGCACCAAAAGAACTGTTTCCGCTGCTGTTGCGCACAGCGTCCGGCGGGTTGATGCCCACGCCCATCAGCACGTTTGCGCTCAATGCCATGAAGGCCGCACAGGCCGAGCGGTGCCTGGTGGCCATCTCCGACGGGAAAAGCGACGTCATACGCACGCTTGGTGATGGCAGTGATGTTGGTGTCCCGCTGGCGTACGCGCATCAGTGTGAACCGCGTGGCCTGACGGATGTGGTGCGCCTGGCGCGGCCGTGGATCCAGGACCGCAACGTGTTGTTTGCCATGCCGGACACCATCTTCTTTCCGGAGGATGCGCTGGCCCAGCTGCATGCGCGCTTGCTGGAGGACAATGCGGATGTGGTGGCCGGGGTCTTTCTTGCGGCAGAACCTGAACGTCTTGGCGTCCTGGAACTGGATGACCATGGCGAGGTCATTGGGATGCATGACAAGCCCGGGCACCGGAAGTGGCCTTGGTGCTGGGGTGTTCTGGCCTGGTCTCCACGGTTCACGCACTTCTGCTGCGAATGGGAACAGCACCGGCAAGCCCAACGCCCCACCAGTGAAGGCATCCTGGGCCACGCCATGGAGGCTGCGCGGCTGGGTGGGCTGCGCTTGAAGGCCCACCGTTTCCCGGACGGCGCGTTTCTGGACGTTGGCACGCCAGCCGGACTGGCCACGGCGGTGGATGCACTGGCAAAGCGCGGCTTGCTCTACGGGGCTCCCGGATGAAGGCGCTCAAGGTATGTGTGTTGGGCTGCAGTGGATCCACCAGCGGTGAAGTCACGTTGGCGTTGGATTGGGTCGGCCGCTGCAAACGTCCCATGGAACTGCACGCGGTGGTGGGCAAGGCGTGCGTCAAAGTGGCGCGGGCGTCTGGTGCGGTGGTCCACGCGTACCCAGACCTGGGCGCGGTGACGTCGTTGGCGCGCATTCGCGCGTCTCTGACAGAAGTTGCAGCGGATGTGGTCATCCTGGCCGACCTGCTCCTCTATTCTGGGATGGTGGGGGAATTTGGCGGCAGTCTCCCGGCGGTGGTGGAACAGACGTGCAAACAGGCCACCGTCCTGGCGCTGGACCTGTATGACTGGGACCACAACCGTGATGCGGTGGACCTCTTTGGCCGGGCGGGAATGAAACACAACGGCGTGACGCCTCCGGCGCCGGTTGCGCCGCCGGGAATGGGCCGGTTGATGCCGTCACCATACCTGCCCATGGCGCGCTCCACGCCGGGGCGCGGGCGTTACGCCATGATGGAAGACCAGGGTGCAACGTCCTCCACCCAGCGCGCTGCAGCCCGGGCGGCGTTGGGGTTGCCCGCTGGAAAGCTGGTGGTCTGGACCACTTCGCCCTGGCAACACCTGGCCACGCGTCATCCAGAAAGCGCCAAGGTGGCGCAACACCTTCCAGCGCTGCTGATGCGTCTGCTGCAGCACGTGTCCGCGCAGGTTGGTCCTCTGACGTTGGTGCACCTGGGGCCGCAGCCCTACGCCATGCCGGATGACGTGGACACCGCGCGGTACCTGCACGTTCCACAACTGCCACCGGCGCACTTTCTGGACCTGCTGCGTGCCGCGGACCTCATGGTCACGCCAAACGTGATTGCCAGCTCCGCCATTCGCGCGGCGTCCATGCGCCTGCCCGTGGCCATGTTGCACCTTGGAAGCCCACCCGCCGTGGCGCGCGGAGCGGTGGCGCAGTTCCTGGATGCAGCGGCGCCGGCTTACGCCAACAGCGTGTGGCCGTTGGGAATGTTTGCGTTGATGGGGCGCATCCTGGATGGCAACACGTTTGCGGATCTTGCAGCGCAACTGGACCTCATGGCGTTTGATGATGCGGTGGCGGGTGTGTCGTCGCTGTTGTCCGGTCCCGCTGCCTCAGCACTCCAGGACCGTCAGGAAAAGTACTTCAAGCGCCTGGGTGGGCAGATGGACACACCGGACATGGCGCTGGATGCCGCGCTGCAACCCTCACGCAACGTCCCGGCGCCGCAGAAGGTGGATCCCATCCAGGCCACGTGGAAGGTGGCCACGCGCTACTTCTGGGACCGGGAGTTTCAGCAGCAGCTCATGCGGCGCGTCCCTGAGGCGCAGCCGGGTCAGGGCACGCCGTTTCAAGCGCTCTGGGAGAAATGCCAATCGCACTCGTTGTGTGACCCATGGCGCGCGGAGAACATCTGCGCGCGGTTTCTGGAGGTGAGCCACCTGGATGGTGACGTCATTGAGTGTGGAACCTGGCGCGGCGGGGTGAGCGTGATGCTGGCTTTGTTGTGCCGCCAGCTGGGGCTCAAGAAGAAGGTGGTGATGGTGGACAGCTTTGAAGGGCTGCCCGCGCCGGACCCCACGGTGGACCGGTTCCACCGGCACGGTTGGTGTCACGCCCCGCGGGAAGACGTAGAGCGTCTGGTGGCCCTGCACGGAGTGGGGGACCTGGTGGAGATCCACCAGGGTTGGTTTGAGAACACGTTGCCGCGGTTGAAGCACCAGGCATTCTGTTTTGCGCACCTGGATGGAGACCTCTACCAGTCCACCATGGATTGTCTGACCCATGTGGTGCCCAAGGTGGTGCGTGGAGGCGTGGTTGTCGTCGATGATTACCATGATTCAGGCGAGGGCGTGAAACGCGCGGTGGATGGCTTTGTGGCGGTCTCCGGCGAGACCCTGCACGCGGGACCCATCCCTCAGGTGTATTTTCGGAAAGGCCAGACCGGGGGACGGCCGGGCAGGGTCTCCACGCGCGAGCTCAAGCGCAACACGCCCTACGCGCGCCTGGTGCGTGAAGTGATGCACACGATGCAGCGCGACGCTGCCACCGTGGCCCGCATGGGACGCCTGCTCAGCGTGGGCCCCTGAACACCGCATCTTCCGGTGGGTTGATGACCATCCCCGCGGGAACCACGCGCCCTGGCGCGGTGATGACCCCCGCGCTCACCTTGGCGTCATGGCCCACCACCAGGCCAAAGTACGTCATGCCGCTGTCCACAATGTGTCCATCCATGGGGACCCGCACCGTCTTCCCGTCCAGACGGACATCCGTGACCCACGCTGCAAACACACCGGACCGCCGTCCCATGATGGAGAACTGCAGCGCGCCGGACGTGGCAAATGCGTGCGGGTACATCACGCTCATCATCACGCGGTATTGGTGGCCCACCATGGCACCGTCCCCAATGACGCTCATGGTCACCAGCGCGGCGTCCCAGATGTGCGCGCCATGGCCAATGACACTTTCGCGGCACACCGCGTAGGCGCCCACCGTGACGTCATCACCCAGCGCACAGTTCTCCACCACCGCCGTGGGGTGGATGCTGCAGCGCAGGCCAATGCGGTTGGGCTGTGGGGCCTCTCCTCGGCGTTGGAATGCAAACCGTGGCAATCGTTGGGCGGTGGCTGCCGCATTGGCGTGCATGTTGGCCTGGTAGACGTGCACGGCATTGCGCACGCGCTGGATGGCAAATGCGCTGCGGTAGACCGTGGCCACGCCATTGTCCCGGATGGCCAGCGGGACCCGGATGTGCTGCGCCTCCAGGTCCGGCATCTTCATCCACGCGGGCGTGACCGGTTGGTCGGGCTGCGTGATGTAGCGCAGGTTGTAGCCCCAGCCGCCGTCCAGGACCTGTGCGCCATGGGTGGCCACCACCGCGTCCAGCAGCGGGTGGCTCTTCACCGCCGCCTGGAGGTTTCCGGTTTGCGCCAGGGCGGTGCGCACAAAACCCTGCAGCGCCTCCCGGGTGAAGAACACGTCGTCATGCATACAAAAGTACGGCGGGGGAATGCCCTCCACTCCGTCCACCAGCCGGACATCCAGGCCCGCCAGCCGTCCCACGTGTTGCTGCCAGTTGCGCAGCGGTTGGTTGAGCACCAACGCCTGGCCCACCGGTTCATCAAAATGTTCCAGTGTGGCGCCGGTGGACACCACCAGCAGCAGTGGGCGTTCCACGTCAGGCGTCCTTTCCCAGCAGTGCACCGCCCCACGTGGGCAGGCTGGCTGGGTCACGCATGGCCAGCTGCCTGAGGCCCACTTCCGGCGCGTAGTAGACGGTGGTCTTGAACAGGCCGCCACCACCAATGTCCAGACTCACCAGGTCAATGAAGTTGCCTACGCCTTCCAGCACGGCGTCAGGCCCCACCTGGCCCTGGACCCAATCAAAGAGCGCGCACGCCTCGGTGAAGCCCACGTCATCCAGCCAGCAGCGCAGCCGGCGAATGGCTTCGGCGTCGTCGTACATCATGCTGGTGTCCAGGTAGACCTTGCACGCCGGTGGGCGGCCGCCGCGGTCCAGCACCCAGCCCACCGCGCCCAACAGACGCTTGATGTACGGCGGGACAAAACGTTTCCGGAAGCGCTGGTAGAGTTGTTCTCCCTGCGCATGGGTTCCCAGCGCTGAAAACAGGCGGGCCAGTTGTTTGGGGCCCACCCGTTCACTGCGTTTGTACAGCTTCACCTCAAAGCCGCCGTCCGCCGTGAGGTCCAGCGCCAGGATTCCAAAGCCGCGCGCCTTGAACGTGGAACGGTCAAAGTCCTCAATCTGCCGCCACAGGTCACTTTCGCCCATGGCCTCCAGCGCGCGGCGTACGGCGGCGTGGCTGAAGGCGGGGTCCGGCGTCTCAATCACAAAATACGCCGAGAGGTCCGGCCCGCGGTCCATGTAGTGGCGCACGCCAAAAGAAGGCCGCACGTTGTCCAGCGCCATGGCGCCGTAAGGGACACACGCCAACCACGCGGCCATCACCTTGTCCGCCGCGTAGTTGCCAACGCCGGTGCGCACCGCGGCAGTGAGACGTTTCTTGAACGTTGTGGACCGTCCACCAATGGCCCGCCGGGCCACCACCGGTTCACACTGGTAGCGCACCGCGGTGTCCTGTTTTGCGCCCATGGACATGCTCAGCAAAAAAGGACTCAGCGCGCCAGATGCGCCGCTGGGGAGTGGTGCACCAGCACGCACGTCATAACGCAGGTCATCCACCACCAGCGCGTCATACACGGCGTGGATTTCGGCCAGCTTGTGTTGCAGCCCGGCGCGCGTTGCCAACGCGGGGATCAAGCCGTGGCGCATCTGGTGGTGCATGGACAAGGGCGCAGGCACGTTGGCTGGTGCCGGCAGGCTGCCACGCGTGCGCAGCGACGGAATGTTGCTGGTCCGTTGTGCAACCAGGAAGTCCGCCAGCCTGTCCCAGGTTCCAATGGGGTTGGGTGGCACGGGGTAACGCCTGCTGCGTTGTTGCGTCTGTCCCGTCATCGGTCACCTCGTGCCGCGTCTGTTGGGGAGTGTCGGCAATGTTCCATGTGACAGTTGCGTGCTGCACCGTGACGTCGCGGAACGTTGATGTGGATCCACAATGTGACGCGACGGAAGTGCAGCCCAACGTCGGAGCACCGTTGGAATGAAGTGCACCGATGTTTATGCTCAACACAACTGCGTTGCTGTTTTCCGAGGAGAAACGCGCATGACTTCAATTGCGGCTGGTGGCGGTGGTGGCTGGGCCAACGTTCGCGGCTTGGGGCTGGACGCCACCCAGATGTTTGAGCGGCTGGGCATGCCCGGTGCGCTGGGCGCGTCCTTGGGCGAACAGATTGACGACGCGGTGGGTGACATCCCCGGCATGTTCAACAACATCCTGGACATGTTTGAGAAGGGTCTCCAGGAGGACCTGGGCAAGATCTTTGGCGGCCTGCTTCCTTCGGCCAATGCCGTCCCTTCGCCCATGGACTTCATGCGTGATGGATTTGCCCGCAGCCTGGGAGGATTCAGCGCGTTGGGTGGTGTGTCCCGGTCTGCGCCGTTTGGTGAGGGTGGAGTGGGCCGTTCCATTGAGGCAGCGTGCCGGCGGGATCCCCATTTCAAGAGCGTCCTGGAAAACGCATTGGGCGGCGTCATCATTCCGGATGGCCGCAACGATGGCCGGCTGAGCGTGTACCGGCCTCCGGAGCATCACGTTGGTCACGCGCTGCAAGACGCGTTGGGCAAAGGGCTGCTTGCGGCCACCGGGCTGGCGGCCTCCATTGCCAACGTGGGGTTGCCGTTTGGGATGGGCGGACCGCTGCACAGCGCCGTGGCGCGGCTGGCGGGCAACCTGGCGGATTTTGCAGTCAACGGGCCGCAGGCCAACCAGGGGGCGGGGAACGCCAGCGCATCTGCGGCCGGTGGTGCCGGTGGCGGGGGCAGTGGCAGCTGGGAACAATCTCTTGGCCCGGAGGCGTCCGAGTTTGCCAAGGGCATGGGAATTGACTTGAGCAACGCGTCTTTTGAGGACGTCCTGTTCCTGCTTCTGATGAAGTACGCCAAGAAGAAGGAAGATGACATCATGAAGAAGGTGAAGGAGCTGGACAAGAGCATGCAAAAGGAAGGCGGCGCCGAGGGATCCAAGGAAGGCGGAGGTGCCGGCTCCGGCGGTGGTGCTGGCGGTGCTGGTTCCGGCGGGGGCGTTGGCGGCGCGGGTTGTGGTGGACCCGCGGGGTGCATTGGCAATGTGGCCAGCGGGTGCGTGTCTGGTTGCACCGGTGGCTCCGGCGGCGCCATTGGTGGGGCGTTGGGTCAAATCATGGGCGGGATGGGCGGCGCCGGCGGTCCGGGCGGAATGTTGGGCGGCGGCGGGGCGTCCGGTGCTTCCGGCGGTGGTGGTGGCGGTGGAGAAGGTGGCGGGATGTCCGGCGGCAACCTTGGAGAGAAGATGGATGCCTCCAAGATGAGTGACACCATGAAACAGCAGATGCTTCAGAAGCTCATGGGTGACCTGCAAAAGCTGTATGAAATGTTGTCCAACATGATCAAATCCATGCATGACATGCAAATGACGCCCACGCGCAACCTGCGCGGTTGACCGGCCCGCCAGCGCTTGACCCGTGGGCCGGTGACCACGCATCAGACCAGGCATGAACCGTTGCGTGGTGTTGTGCGCCATCCTGTTGCTTGCGTGTTCCACGTCCACCACCACCGGCGGCGGCGGAACAACATCCTCCAGTGGCGGCGCGCCGGATGCGGGAGCGCCCATTCTTCCGGCCGACTATTGTGAATCCACGGCGGAAGTGTTCTGCCCGTTCTACCTGCGGTGTGGCCGCATGGCGGTGGCAGACGAGACAGAATGCCGTGCCACATTTGTGGAAGCCTGCAACGCCCGTTACGAGCCGCGCTACCTGGCACTGGTGAACGCGGGCCTGTTGACGTTGTCCACCAGCGGTGTCCACGCGTGCCGGCAACATCTGGCCACCGTGGACTGTGCCGCGCAGCCCCGGGACCTGGATGGACCGTGCGCGGGCATGTGGGTGGGCACCCAACAGGTTGGCTCAGATTGTGGCTTGGACGTGGAAAGCCTGGTGTGCGGTGCGGGCGCGTCCTGTGTGCTGGGTCTGGACTTTTGTGGGTCGTGCCAGACGCTGCTGGCGCCAGGTGCGGCGTGCGGCAATGGCGAGGGCACCTGCGGCCAGGACGCCACCTGCGCCGACAATACGTGCGAAGTGCGCGCGGTTGCCGGCGGCTCCTGTGCCAACGGTGAACGGTGCGTGACGGGGACCAGTTGCGTGTCTGGCGTGTGCCTGGGGCCCAATTACGTTGCGGTGGGGCAGGGCTGTGACCAGGCCAACCGCTGCCCGTACAAGGCGCAGTGCGTGGGCGGCACGTGTGTGGCCCAGGTCCTCCAGGGCCAGGCGTGCGGGGCGTCCACGCCGTGTGCCAGCGGGTACTGCAACAACGCGGTGTGCGTGGAGCCCAAGGCAGACGGCCAGCCGTGCAGCGCATCAGACCAGTGTCACAGCGGTGTGTGTTCCATGGGCAGCTGCGCGTCCCTTCCGGGGCGCTGCTTCCAGCCGTGACGTCGGAAAATGGTCAGCGTACCTTGGTGTCAAACGTGCGCGGCTCGGTGGACGGGTCTTCCTCCACGGTGAATGTGATGTAGCCAATGGTCCGGCCGTCCTCGGTCTCCACTTCCACCCGCCAGTCCCCCACCCGCCAGTTGCTCTTGTACGCGCTGCCGCGGAACCCCTGCTCGCGGCCGCCGGTGACGGTGAGCGGGATGACGTCTGAGCTGGTCCAGCCCATCTTGGGATGGTCATAGACCCACCGTATGTTGATGCGGTCCCGGAAGTGCCGGGGCGCAAAAATCTGCGCAAACACCCAGACCTTGTCCCCCGGCCGCGCCAGGAAAGTCTGGTCTCCCTTTTGCCAGAACTTCCACGACGGAAGCTGGTCCAAAAAGACCTCACCGCCGCGGCGCTCCACGTTGTGGTAGATGCCCATCTCCTGGATGGACAGCGGGACCGGCGGCACCACACGCAGCAGGTAGAGGCTGACCAGCACCACCTGCACCGCGGCGGCGGGGTAGACCACCAGACGCTTGAGGCGCAGCGCGTCTGGCTGCCAGCGCATGAGCAACCGGTGCATGGCCGCTGTCACACCCAGGGACAACGCCACCGCCGCCAGAAACAACACCACCGACAAGAAGCCCGCCAGCACCGGGAGCACGTAGGCCAGGAAACTGGTGACACAAAAACTGTACACGGCAAACCGCATCACCGGCCCAAGCTGCCGGAACCGCGGCAGCTCATTGCCCACCAGCAGGCCAAACAGCACCACGCTGAACAACGCGCCGGACAAGCCGGCGGCGCTCTTGAAGTAGAACAACGCAAAACTGGACAGCACACTTCCCAACAGGAAATGGACGGCGTCATCCACGTAAGGCAGCGCGCGCTGCAGCAGCCGCGGCGCGGGAAGCGCGCGCACCCCATAGACCTCACCCATGATGAGCAGTGTGCCCAGGATGAGCAGGTAGCTGCCCAGCTGCAGCATGGTGGCGCCGTCATCAATGCGGCTGAGCGTGGCAAGGTCAAACAGAAAACCCGCCGCAAAGAACAGCGCGCTCTCTGCCACCGGGTGGGCCTGCCGCCACCCTTTGATGCGGGCCACCACGGCCTGGGGGCTCTGGTGCGGGACGGCGGCGGGGGCCGGTGTGGGGGCATCTGGGGCGGGCGGTGGGGTTTCCATGGGCTGTGGCTTGTGTGGCACCGGCAAGGCGGGCGCAAGGCCCCCAAAGGTGGGAGGTCCCGGTGCAGGTGGCCAAGCGTGCAGGAGTTGCTAGGTTGTGCGGGATGCTCCGGTTCAATCTGGCGGGCGTGCCCGTCACCATCCATGGATCTTTTCTGCTGGTGGCGGCCCTGTTTGGTCTGGGCCGCATGGAACAGCCCACGTTGATGCTCAGCTGGATGCTGGTGGTGGTGGGCAGCATCCTGTTCCATGAGCTGGGCCACGCCCTGGCGTTCCGTGCCTACGGGCAGCAGCCCACCATTGAACTGCATGGCCTGGGTGGCACCACCACCGGCAGCCAACGTGGCCCCATGACCCCCATGCGCGCGCTGGTGGTGGCGTTGGCGGGACCCGCGGCAGGCTTTGCACTGGGGGCCTTGGCGTATGGCCTGCAAACAACGGGGCCCCACGCCGGTCTTGCGGGCGCAGTCTTGCAGGACCTCTTGTGGGCCAATGTTGCGTGGAGCATTTTCAACCTCATGCCCGTGCTCCCGCTGGACGGGGGCGCCGCCGTGGCCGCCATCACCCGCCGCTTCAACGGGGACCAACCGCCCAAGCTGGCGTACGTGGTGAGTGTGGCGGTGGGGGCTGGGCTCACCGTGCTTGCGGGCACGCGCGGGCAATATTTCACCGCGGTGCTGCTGGCCACGTTTGTGTGGCGCAACTGGGAAGCCATCAAACAGCTCAACCAGAAGACGGACGAACAAAGCCCCACGGCGCACCCGTCGGTGGCGCTGGCGCTGCAAGCCCTCAATGACGGCCGCCTGGATGACGCCATGAAGATGGCGGACCAGGTGTTGCGGGACAGTGGACGCCGGGAAGACCAGCAGGTGGCGCTGCACGTGATGGCCGGCGTGTACATTCGCGCGGGGCGCCCGCAGGACGCGGTGAAAATCCTGGAGCACCTGCCTGAAGGCATGCAGCCCAGCGCCATGACGTTGGGAGACGCATGGCTTGGCGCCGGCCAGGTGAACCGCGCGTTGACCCACTACCGGGATGCGTTCCGCTCCCAGCCGGGGAAGGAAAGCGCGCGCCGCCTGGTTGCGGCGCTGTTGCAGGCCAACCTGCCGGATGAAGTGCGTGCGTTGTTGTCGTCGGAAGATTCGCTCACCTATTCAGATGAGACCGCCGCGGGCCTGGCCGAAGCTCTGTTCAAGGCCGGCTGGTATGAAGAGGCGCTGCACGTCCATGCGTTCCGCTACAACCGCCACGGGTCCATGCCCGCTGCGTACAATGCCGCGTGCGCCGCCATGCGCCTGGGACGTCAACCGGACGCGCTCACGTGGCTGGCCACCGCCGTGGACAAGGGCTTCAAGGACCGCATCCACCTGGAGGCGGACCCGGACCTGGCACCGCTGCGTGAGACGCCCGGGTTCAAGGCCATTGTGTCCCGCCTGGCCCCCGCGCAGACGGCGTAGCGCCGTGGCAGACGGCACCAACCCAACAGCGTTGGACGTCCTGGATGTGCTGGGGTTCTGCACCGTGGCGCGCCGCAGCCCCACGCTGGACGGGCAGATTGCGCTGCGCGCCGCGCAAGGGTGCCAGCCGCTGCTGGAAGGAAACGCGTTGGGCCTGCAGGTGGTGCTGCCCGCGTCGCTTACGCTGCACAGCACGTGGTTGGCCACGCGCCCGCAGGGGCCTGTCTTGCCGCCGGACCTCTTGGCCACGCTCCGCGCGCAAGGCCAGCTGTCGCCGGAATGGGCCGCCACATTGTCCGGCGGTGTGGTGCAGGTGACCCAAACACGGCAAAAGCGCTTCCGGGTGTGGACGGGTTTGTTGGTGCGCCCGCGGTCCGGCGTGGTGCTCTGGGTGACGCCGCCACGCAACCGGGAACATCCCGGCGTGCTGCAACTGGAATCCACCGTGGAAGCAACCGATGGGTGGACGCCCCTGGTGGTGGACCTGCAGTTGCCGGGCAAGGAACAGGACGTCACGCTTCAGGGTGAGTTGGCCACCATCATTGCGCTGGCACACGGCACCACGGTCCAACACGCGCAGCTCAAGGAGATGCCGGACGCCGGCCGCGCCCACCTGGCGTTTTATGACCCAGCCTACTTTGCGGAGAAACACGGCCACGTCACCACCAAATACCGGCGCCTGGTGGCGCGAACCAATGGCATTGCCCCCTCGCCACAGGGCGGGCTGACGGTGGTGGAGGCTGGTCCCTTGGAGCTGGACATCACGCCGCTGCCGGTGGTCCACGGGCCGCATGGCGTCGGAAAGAAGGCCTCCAGCGCCGTCCAGCTGGCGTTGTTCCGCAACCCCGTGTCCATGCGCGCGCGGTTTGATGGGCACGCGGTGGCCGTGAACCTTCACCAGCCCGCGTTGAACCGCGGCGCGCGCGCGGTGACCCAGGTCTGGGAAGACGTGCTTGGAAAGGTGGCGCTGGAAGGGTCCCCCGGCGCCATGTTGTACCTGACGCGGTTCATCAACCTGCATCCCCCGTCAGAGCCGTACTTTTTTGTGAAGCCCTGGGCCTTGGGCGTCACCCCGCCGGGGTGGTCCACCGTGGTGGAGGGAGTCAGCGGCAAGGGCTACCGCATCCTGCGCGGCGTGGTCCGCACCGACCGTTTCCACGCGTTGCCCGCGGTCATCCAGATGTTGGAGCCGGGGCAGGAGGTCCAGCTGGCCGCCTCCATTCCACTGCTGCGCGCGGTGGCCATCCCGCGCACGCTGCAGGAGCCGGCGTTTGAGCTTCAGCGGGTCACCCTGGCGTCATGAACTCTGCCCTGCGGCGGCCTTGACTTTGCCCGTGCCGCCGGGGAGTAAGCCACCCCCGGCACCTGCCGGTCACCACGGAGCAAGCGTCCCATGCGCATCCTGGGCATCTCTTCCTACTACCATGACAGCGCCGCCGCGGTGGTGGTGGACGGCGAGATTGTGGCCGCCGCGCAGGAAGAACGTTTCTCCCGCAGGAAACATGACCCGCGCTTCCCGCAGCACGCCATCCGCTATTGCCTCAAGGAAGCCGGCGTCACGCTCAAAGACGTGGACAAGCTGGTGTTCTATGACAAGCCGCTGCTCAAGTTTGAGCGCTTGTTGGAGACCTACTTCTCCTACGCACCGCTGGGGTTTGGCAGTTTTGTGAAGGCCATGCCGGTGTGGCTCAAGGAAAAGCTTTACCTCAAAAGCGTGCTCAAAAAGGAGTTTGCCGCGCTGGGTGGGATGAAGGAGCGGGACCTCCCCAAGGTCATGTTCACCGAACACCACCAGTCCCACGCCGCCAGCGCGTTTTTCCCCAGCCCCTTTGAGCGCGCCGCGGTGTTGTGCCTGGATGGCGTGGGGGAGTGGGCCACGTCTTCGGCGTGGCTGGGGGACGGCAACCAGCTCATCCCGCAATGGGAGATTGATTTCCCCCACAGCCTGGGCCTGCTCTACAGCGCGTTCACGTATTACACCGGCTTCAAGGTCAACAGCGGCGAATACAAGCTCATGGGCCTGGCGCCCTATGGAGAGCCCCGTTTTGTTGAGCTGATCATGGACAACCTGTTGGACGTCAAGGACGACGGGACGTTCCGTCTCAACCTTGAGTACTTCAACTATCCGGTTGGGTTGACCATGACCAACGCAAAGTTTGATGCGTTGTTTGACGGTCCCGCCCGCACGTCAGAAACCCAGCTCACCCAGCGGGAGATGGACATTGCCCGCTCCATCCAGGTGGTGACCGAAGAAGTGGTCCTGCGCATGGCGCGCGGCGTGAAGCGCGAGCTGGACGTGGAGCACCTGTGCCTGGCCGGTGGCGTGGCGCTCAACTGTGTCTCCAACGGGCGCGTGCTGCGTGAGGCCGGCTTCAAGGACATCTTCATCCAGCCCGCGGCCGGTGACGCCGGAGGCGCGTTGGGTTGTGCGTTGGCGGTGTGGCACCAGTACCTGGGCAACAAACGTACGCCCCAGCCGCAGGACAGCATGCGTGGCAGCTACCTGGGCCCGCGCCAGACCCGGGATGAAATCAAGGCCCAGCTGGATGCCGCCGGTGCGGTCTATGAAGAGCTGCCGGATGACGTGTTGTTGCCCCGCCTGGCGGACATCCTGGCGTCAGAAAATGTGGTAGGCTGGGTGCAGGGCCGCATGGAGTTTGGCCCGCGCGCGTTGGGTGGACGGTCCATCATTGGGGACGCCCGCAGCCCCAAGATGCAGTCGGTGATGAACCTCAAGATCAAATACCGGGAGAGCTTCCGCCCGTTTGCCCCCGTGGTCCTGGCAGACAAGGTGGCGGACTATTTTGAGCTCAACACCCGCAGCCCGTACATGCTCATTGTGGCGCCGGTGAAACAGTCCCTGCGCAAGGACATGACGCCGGAGCAGCAGAACCTGTTTGGCATTGAGAAGCTCAACGTGCCGCGCAGCAGCATCCCCGCGGTGACCCACGTGGATTATTCGGCGCGCGTGCAAACGGTGCATCCGGAGACCAACCCGCGCTTCCACGCGCTCATGAAGCTGTTTGAGGAAAAGACCGGCTGTGCGGTGCTGGTCAACACGTCCTTCAACGTGCGCGGGGAGCCCATTGTGTCCTCGGCGGAGGATGCGTACCGCTGCTTCATGCGCACGGAGATGGACTACCTGGCGGTGGAAAACTTCCTGGTGAAGAAGACCGCGCAGCCGTCCCGGCCCCAGGATGAGAGCTGGAAGAAAGAGTTTGAGCTGGATTGATGAGCGCGCTCAAGGAAGACATCCCAACGCTGGACGCCGCGGGATACCGGAAGTTTGGGCTGACCACCGGCGCCATCTTTGTGGTGGTGTTTGGGTTGTTCTTTCCCTGGCTGCGGGACCGCACCATGGACACCTGGCCCACCTGGCCGTTCATCGTTGGCGGGGTGTTCGCCGTGCCCGGGCTGCTGCTGCCCATGGCGCTCAAGCCGGTCTATTTTGTGTGGATGCGCATTGGCGGTGTGTTGGGCTTCATCAACACCCGCATCATCCTGGGCATCTTCTACGCGGTGCTCATGGTTCCCATTGCATTGTTCTTCAAGGTGGTGGGGCGGGACCCCATGCGGCGCGGCTATGACAAGGCCGCGGCAAGCTACCGCGTGAAGGTTGAGCCCCGTGACCCCAAGAGCATGGA
>Ga0154020_10001720_pt1 | contig 26939 bp, 31 predicted proteins | sample Klosneuvirus_201_FD_109709 | JGI IMG/M metagenome (GOLD analysis project Ga0154020, IMG submission 109709) | Active sludge microbial communities from wastewater, Klosterneuburg, Austria - Klosneuvirus_20160825_MG | ecosystem: Engineered > WWTP > Aerobic digester > Activated sludge | place...
ATCATCGTCATTTCTTGATGCTCCTAGAAAACATCTTACTAAGCGATTCTTATAAAAATTATTTAAAGAAAATCTATTAATGGTCACAAAGAAAGGAAAAATAAGAGAGATGAGAATGAGAGACAAAAATAAATGCCAGTGATTATCAAATTGATATAAAACGCGCTCATGTATGTTTTTTAAATAACCTGCTATCTCTTCCACTTTACCGGGGAATTCAGGTCGACTATCCATCATAGTCAGCATAACCATTTCCTGAAATAAAGAAATAATTATAATGATCGATATGATTGCTATTGGTCCAAACAATTTGATATACCATTCGTAACCGATGAAGCTAGTGTTTTGACGGCTTGAGAAAGACGATATGGTTTTTGCGCCAAATGAAAAATAGATTGCCAAAGCACTTGATAATCCTCCTGCAGCTAAAATCCATCGATTGACTGTTTCTAAGATGTAAGCATTAAATAAAACCAGACTCCATAATAGGCCTATCATTAGAGACCAAGCTAAGAGATAGCCTCCTATGCGTGAAAAGTATTCATCCGTATGGTGATTAAAAAAGCATTTGGCTTTAGAAAAAATCCCCAAGAAAAAGCATCCGATTATTAAATAGGCCAGTGTAAGTATCGGAACAGAGAATGCTGTATAAGCAATGGCAGAAAACTCTCCTTCCCATGAGAATATTTTTACTGAAATAGTATCGTCTCTTGTCTTTTGAAGAGATTTGCTTTCATCAACAGATTTATTGCAATCTTTTAAAGTTACATGTCCATGAATTTTGTTACTCTGTTGGGTTGCGTTGTCGGTAGGGCACGAGTTTATTTTATCATTACAGATAATGCCGATTGAAATGAAAAACATACTTAGAAGGAATAAAATAGCGATGAGAGCTGCAATTCCTTTTTCGCTTGTAATTACCTTGCGTTCTGTCTTCTTATCTGAATCCACGCTTGGTTTAAAATAAAATAGTAGGATTATTGAGATAAAAAGAAGTAATAATCCTGATAGGAAGGAAAGAGACCATTCAGAAATGGCTATTAATGAGTGATCTGTTAAAAGAAATAAGTGCAGATAAGGTAGTAGCAGCACTGCCATGCATGCAGGAATGACAATACACCAATTCAAAAACATATTTCTAAGGATGGTTCCTATCATTCCTAAAAAATCACCAGACATTAAACTTAGCTTTGGAGAAAGATAGCTACTGCAGTTACGAAGCCAAGTTATTGGTTTTGGTTCTTTATTTAATGAGGGTTTACGCTCTGGAAGTTCACACTCTAGAAATTCACGCTCAATTTTTTGAATTGCTTCTGAAATCGATTTTTCGCTAGGATCAATATCAGATAATTTTTGATTTGTAGAGGATTGGTTATTTTCCTTTGGGGATTTTGCTTTTTCTATCAATGCGGCTTCTCGATGGATCCATGCGCTTAACCATGCACCAATATAGCCTCCTCCTGATACTACGGATAAATAATCGATATTTCTTATTTGCTCATATTTACCAAGAGCTTGTAATACACCAAGATTAAACGAAGCACTGCGTATGCCTCCACCAGATAGGCATAATGCAGATAATGGATTTTCATGATCACCAGGTGGTTTACTAGAAGAGCGATCGTAACCGCTTAAAACTTTTTTTTCTTCTTCTAATACTTGAGAAAATGATACATTCTTTGTTTTTTCATCCGTGTTTATTGAATTTTCGACCATATCTATTGTGCTCATTCAAAGAGTTAATAAAGACAAGGCCTACAAAAAATGTATTATTAGAATTGTTGCCAGAAAAGTTGAGGTTTATTCAATATTTTCTTACCGCCTTATAATTGGCAATTTGATGTTTAGATTAAACTTTGTTGTTTAGTTTGTAAAGTTGTTAACTCAATAAATATTGGATTGACATAAGATCAAAATCTATTGATTACTGATTTTTAATTCCGTACAAAAAATTAATAACAACTTTGTACATTTTAATGGCTACTTTTCAGTTATTCTAAATAAGTGTTAACCCAAAATAAGAACCCTAAAGCCTTGCAAAAGAAAAAAAATATAAAGCAAACGAAAGTTGCTTCATCCAATAAACCTGTGCGACGTAAAACACGTATTGCCCCAAAAGCAAATTCACCCAGTGATGTGAGCAAGATTGGCGCATCTACAGAACCACAAACCTTCAAGTTGCAAAAATTATTAGCGCATCGAGGTCTTGGTTCTAGGCACGAAATGGAAGAATTGATTGCTGCTGGCAAAGTGATGCTAAACGATCGGATCGCTATCTTAGGTGATCGAGCCGGGCCTGATGATGTAGTGCGTATCGGACGTCGAGTGATTCGTTTGAATGCTCCTGAAGAGCTTCCGCGCGTGTTGTTGTATCACAAACCCGAGGGCGAAATCGTCAGTCGAGATGATCCACAAGGCCGACCTTCGGTTTTTGATAAATTACCGCATTTACGTTCCTCGAAGTGGATTGCCATTGGGCGTCTCGATTTTAATACCAGTGGATTATTGATTTTTACCGATGATGGAACTTTTGCAAACCGTTTAATGCATCCTCGTTTTGAAATGGAACGTGAATATGCCGTTCGCATATTGGGTGAATTGACGGACGAGCAAATGAAACAATTGACAACGGGTGTCGAGTTAGAAGATGGGAGAGCAGCTTTTACGTATTTGACCGATCAGGGAGGAGAGGGCGCCAATCATTGGTATCGAGCAATTCTCAAAGAAGGTAAAAATCGTGAGGTGCGGCGCATGTTTGAAGCGTTGGGATTAACGGTTAGCCGTTTGATGCGAGTGCGCTTTGGACCACTGAATTTGCCACCCAGAATCAAGCGTGGTCAATGGTTGGAGCTGGATGAGAAGAAGACGCGACGCTTGTTGGATTTGATCGGTGATTATCAGGCTTAACTAAGTAGATGATAGTTTAACCAACATTTCTTGCAATGATTCTAAAGAGAACATTGATTTGAGATAGTTGTTCAACCGTAACTGTTTTACCTACGAACGGAGACAACGCTTGTTTCGAGGTTGCTGAAGGCTTGCGTAACGTAATGTGAGCGCAAATGGCAAGAGACAGAGGCGAGATTTTCTATAAGAGATCATAGCGATACAATGATTTTTAATGAGATAAACGACTAAGATGACTAAGGAATGTTTCGAGAGAAGCATTTCACTAACAAATCGGTTTCGCAGGGTTTTGTGCCCCTGAATTTTTACAGTAAAACACATAGCGAGAACATCATGTCGATTTTTACTCCCAATAAAATAAGTGCGCGATTATTGTCGGATTATGCTTCGCAAGCATGGAAATCAAACCCCGAGGATTTAAGCGGGGAATCTGGAAGACGTTATCTCTTAATTTATGATTTGTATATCAAAGCAAGAAGCTACGCCATCATCAACAAGCTGGCGTTTGGTTTAGCTATCATTTCAAGTATTATGGTATTAGTCTGGCCTTCACTTGCGATTGTGATGCAAGATTTTGGAATTGAAATGGAATTTTTCAAATCTGCAATCGTACAAACTACGGTGACTGGATTGGCTGCCCTTACTTTTGCCGTATACAATCACTATAAGAAGTGCCAGATGTATGTTGAGAATCTTATGAGGCACATTGTTTACTCAGAACAATTCGATCAAGCATTAATTGATAAAATTCTCAAGGAAATAGAGAAAATTGATGCGGGCTTTACTTTTTCTGAAACGACTGCCCAAAAAAATCAGGTGGAACAAAAACCTGAGGGTGGATAACTAAGCTAGGAGCCTCGCTATTATTTCGTGATATTAAGAATAAAGATTGGGATCTTCTGATTACAGGTTTTTGTTGCTAGGTAATTGATTGCGGTGCAACAAGAATACAAATTCGTTTCCTGCATGGGTTTCCAGCCAGTTAAATGCCGTGCTTGGGTAAGCATGTTCAAGCGCTTCGCGGTTATGTCCAATTTCAACGACTAATAATCCATCTTCTGTGAGGTGTTCGGCTGCAGATTCTAAGATTTTACGGGTTGCATCAAGACCATCGATTCCACTTGATAGCGCATTTTGTGGTTCATGTTGATATTCTCGGGGTAGCTGCGACATCGATTCCGCATTGACATACGGCGGATTACTAATGATTAAATCGTAACGTTTATTTTTTAAAGAGGAAAATAAATCCGAGGCAATCAAATCGATTCTTTTTTCTAAACCATAATGGTCAATATTTTTATGTGCAACTTCGAGCGCGGGTTTGGAGATATCAACCGCATCGATTTGCGCATATTCAAAATACAACGCGGATAAGATGGCGAGGCAACCCGATCCGGTGCACATGTCCAGTATATTCGTGATTCTGTCAGGTTCTACAACCCAAGGCACAAGCTGTGCTTGCAGTAATTCAGCAATAAAAGAGCGAGGTACGATGACGCGTTCATCCACATAGAAACGGTATTCACCAAGCCATGCTTCCTGTGTAAGATAAGCGGCTGGAATACGATCTTTGATGCGGCGTTCAATGACATGCAAAATCTGATCGCATTCGCTTTTTAGCAGCCGCGCGTCGAGAAATGGTTCGAGCTGATCCAGTGGCAGCGATAGCGTTTTTAGAATGAGGTAGGCGGCTTCATCATAAGCATTGGAAGATCCATGTCCGAAATGTAAGTTTGCTTTATTGAATTGAGTAACAGCGTAACGTAATAAATCACGAATAGATTCAAATTCTAAGGGTGTATGCAAAGTCATTGTAAAATCAAGATGAATATCAATTTGGCCAATCCAATGGGTTGAAATGTAACATACAATCGAGTAGTCATAGTATCAGATGCTATTTTTAACAGTGTAGAGATCATTTTTGGAAATTAAAAACGACGATTTCTTTATGCGCCTTGCGATTGAGCAAGCTTTGCTGGCGCAAGATGCCGATGAAGTTCCCGTCGGTGCCGTGGTAGTACAAAACCAGATTGTCATCGGTTACGGGTTTAATCATCCCATTCAGAGTCATGATCCAACCGCACATGCCGAAATCATGGCGATTCGCGCTGCTGGAAACACGTTAGGCAATTATCGATTGTCTGAGTGCGTGTTGTACGTTACCTTGGAACCTTGCGTCATGTGTATTGGGGCTATTTTTCATGCGCGTATCAAACGATTAGTGTATGCTGCTGCCGATCCAAAAACAGGTGTTTGCGGCAGTATTCTTAATTTACCGACGGAATCTAAATTGAATCACCATTTGCAGGTAACGGGGGGAGTTTTGGCCTTAGAAGCGAGTGCATTGCTAAAAAGTTTTTTTGCGCAACGACGTGTTATGAGTAAATGTTGTCATCATGAAAATAAATATTAGTATATCGAATCAACAGCTTGATTTGATTGATGCGAATGAAAATGTGATCAAAAGCTATCGGATATCTTCTGCGAAGAAAGGTACTGGGCAACAGTATGGAAGTTTTTGCACACCTTTGGGGCGGCATATTATTCGCGCTAAAATTGGCAAAGGGCAACCTGTTAATACCGTTTTTATCAAGCGACGGCCAACAGGTGAAGTTTATAGTAAGGAATTGGCTGAACAATTTCCTAATCGAGATTGGATGCTGACTCGTATTTTATGGCTTTCGGGATGTGAGCCAGGATTTAATCGTTTGGGCACGGTTGATACGATGCGCCGCTTTATTTATATTCATGGTAGCCCCGATACCGCTGAAATGGGTAAACCGGGTTCGATCGGGTGCATTCGTATGAGAAATAGTGATATATTGGAGCTATTTGATTGTGTGGACGCTGGTACTGCCGTTGATATCAAAGCTTAAAAAGTTTTTCATACAAATTTTTATGGTTATCACGTATTGTTAGTATAAAAAAGTATAATGGCAGCTTTCATGAATTGATGACTCAGTTTCTAAAAAAACTAGGAGAAAATTGAATATGGCTATGAGCAATAATGGTGCAGCTAAGCTGATGAAGAATTTTTTGATAGCGATGTTTGCACTATCGATTTCACATTCGCTTTGGGCTGATCAAATCGGAAGTGTTTCGACTAAATTCAAGATACTGGGTGCGAATGATAAAATAGTGATCGAAGCTTTTGATGATCCGGATGTTCCTGGCGCGACCTGTTATTTGAGTCGTGCGAAAACCGGTGGTGTCGGTGGCATGGTGGGTGTGGCTGAAGATACCGCAGATGCTTCGATATCGTGCCGTCAAATTGGCCCAATCACCTTATCAGAAAAAATTAAGAATGGTGATTTGGATGGCGATGAAGTTTTTAAAAAGCACACTTCGTTGCTCTTTAAAACACTGCAAGTCGTGCGTTTCTATGATGCAAAAAGAAATGTGCTGGTTTATTTGACGTACAGCGATAGAATTATTGAGGGATCGCCTAAAAACAGCATTTCGATTATTCCGGTAAAAGCTTGGAATAACTAATTTAATTTTTGGTACAAAATTAGGAGTGAAAAGTGCGTCAACACCTATTTAAGAATTTTGTATATTATTTATAATAGCGATTTTCTGGCGATTGCTTGTTGAACACATTCTCATCTATTAATTCTATGCAATTATTTGCTTTCGGGATAAACCATAATACTGCGCCACTGGATGTGCGCGAGCAGGTGAGTTTTCCTGAAAATACCATGGAACACGCCCTGCATGACTTGGTAGGGCGTAATCCCATCAAAGAAGCAGCGATTGTTTCTACCTGTAATCGTACGGAAATCTATTGTTGTACTGATAAACCTGAGGATGCCATGATGTGGTTGGCGGATTTTCATCATTTGCCGACCCGCCAGCTTGATCCTTATCTGTATAAATTCCCACGTGAACAAGCAGTAAAGCATGCGTTTCGAGTAGCCAGCGGATTGGATTCGATGGTTTTAGGTGAACCGCAGATTCTCGGTCAATTGAAAAATGCGGTTAAATCGGCCCAACATGCTGGAACGCTTGGATTGTTGTTGCATAAATTGTTTCAACGGACTTTTTATGTTGCCAAGGAAGTTCGGACTTCCACCGAAATAGGCGCAAGTTCGGTTTCAATGGCGGCGGCATCAGCGCGTTTAGCCGAGCGAATTTTTGGTGATATTAGCGAGCAAAATGTTTTATTTATTGGCGCTGGAGAGATGATCGAGCTATGTGCGAATCATTTTGGCGCGCGAAATCCACGCAATATTACCGTGGCCAATCGCACTACAGAACGTGCGGAAGTGCTGGCCAGTCGGTTTAACAACGCTAAAGCGATTACTTTAAGCGATTTGCCCGAACAACTGGCCCATCATGACATTATCGTTACCTGCACAGCGAGTCCGTTACCGATTCTCGGAAAAGGCATGGTCGAACGGGCGATTAAAATCCGTAAACATCGTCCTTTATTCATCGTTGATTTAGCGGTTCCGCGCGATGTCGAATCCGAGGTTGCTGAGCTTGATGACGTATTTTTATACTATGTTGACGATTTGGCGGAAATCGTTAAAGAAGGTCTTGATTCGCGGCAAAATGCGGTAGCGCAAGCCGAAACCATCATTGATTCTAACGTGATCGATTTTATGCGTTGGATGGTTACGCGAGAAACGGTTCCTACTATTCGTGCGTTGCGCGATCAGGGTGAGCGTTATCGCCGGCATGAACTGGCCAAAGCGCATAAGTTACTGGAAAAAGGTGAAGATCCTAAAAAAGTCATCGAATCGCTTAGCAACAGTCTTACTAATAAATTCTTACATGTGCCTTCTAGCGCACTCAATCACGCTTCTACTGATGAACGAGATGAATTAGTCGAGTTAGTTAACCGGCTATATCAACTGCATCGCCCACAATGAACAAAAATATTACCGATCGGCTCACTCGATTGAGTGTCCGCCTGGAAGAATTAAACCATTTGTTAAGTAGCGAATCTGCGACAGTTGATATGGACAACTATCGCAAGCTGACACGAGAGCATGCAGAGATCACGCCCATCGTTGAGCTTTATCGTTCATTCCAACAAACCGAATTGGATATGCAAACGGCGAGAGAAATGCATGCTGACTTGGAAATGCGCGCTTTTGCCGAAACGGAAATTCAAGCGGCTAAAGAGAATTTGGTGCGTCTCGAAGGTGAAATCCAAAAACAATTACTACCTAAAGACCCGAATGACGAACGTAATATTTTTTTGGAAATACGCGCAGGGACTGGGGGTGACGAATCAGCTCTATTTGCTGCCAATTTATTTCGCATGTATTCACGTTATGCGGAACGGCGTAATTGGCAGGTTGAAATCATATCGCAAAGTCTTTCCGATATCGGTGGATACAAAGAGATTATCGCAAAAATTGATGGACAAGGCGCTTATTCACGACTGAAGTTTGAATCGGGCGGGCATCGTGTGCAACGCGTGCCTGTGACTGAAACACAAGGCCGTGTTCATACCTCGACATGCACTGTTGCCATCATGCCAGAAGCCGATGAGGTAAGCGAAGTGACTTTAAATCCTGCGGAATTACGGATTGATACTTTTCGAGCTTCCGGTGCAGGAGGGCAACATATCAATAAAACAGACTCAGCCGTGCGCGTGACGCATTTACCGACTGGGATTGTCGTTGAATGCCAAGATGGCCGCTCCCAGCACAAAAATAAAGCACAAGCCTTGAGTGTTTTGGCCGCTCGTATTCATGACAAGCAAATGCGCGAGCAACATGCGGAGCAGGCTGCGACGCGAAAGTCATTAGTGGGCACTGGCGAGCGTTCAGAAAGAATTCGAACGTATAATTTTCCACAAGGCCGCGTTACTGACCATCGTATCAATCTGACGTTGTATAAAATGGATCAAATCATGGACGGTGATATCGACGAATTATGTTCTGCTCTGGTGGCTGAACATCAAGCAGAATTACTGGCTGCAGAACAAGAGTAATTCCAATTCATCGCATGGTGTAGTTTTTAGTGCTTTGCTGAATGACAATCCACGATGCAATCGATAACGATCGAAAAGGCTCTATTTCAAGCTTATCAGCATATCGAAAAGGTTGATGCGCGCTTACTGTTAGAAAAAGCGTTGCAGGTCGATCATGCTTTTTTACTGACGCATCCTAATCAATCTTTAACTTCTCAACAATCTGAGCAGTTCTTTCATTGGGTTACACAACGCTTGCAAGGGATGCCTGTGGCTTATTTGACTGGCCAAAGGGAGTTTTATGACAGCGTGTTCAGGGTATCTCATGCGGTATTGATTCCACGCCCTGAGACGGAGTTGCTGGTTGATTTAGCTTTAGATTTGATACCCGTGGATCGGGTTTGTAAAATATTGGATTTAGGAACAGGAAGTGGTGCGATCGCAATCTCGATTGCAAAACACAGGCCTCTGTCACAAGTGATCGCGGTGGATATATCACTTGAAGCGATTGAAATAGCGCGTTGGAATGCCAGCAATTTACGGGCGAGTAATGTTCATTTTTTATTAGGGAAATGGTTCAATGAACTTTCTCAGCAAAAATTTGATCTGATTGTAACAAACCCTCCGTATGTTGCTGAAAATGATCCATATTTACAGCAGGGAGATTTGCGATTTGAACCAAAAATTGCGTTATCCGCAGGGTATGATGGAATGGATTGTATCGCGCATATCATTCAAAGTGCTGCAAAATATCTTGTCAATGAAGGATGGTTGTTTATAGAACATGGTTACGATCAAGCAGAGGCATGTCAATTGTTATTGGAAAAAGCAAGGTTTAATAACATTCGCTGCTATGCGGATTTGGCGGGAATAATACGGGTAAGCGGTGGACAAGTTGACGCATCCAGCTAAAATACATTAATGTGCGCAGGTCATTTGATCATGAACGCAGTTTTTTAAACAAATTTTTTTGGAATGATTTTTGGAGAAATTAACACTATGAATGTTGAAGATTTAATTGAACAACAAATTACCACTCATCCGGTCGTTCTGTATATGAAAGGTACGATAGATCAGCCGCAATGTGGATTTTCTGCGAATGCAGTAAATATTCTTAAAGCTTGCGGTGTTAATGAGATTTTTTCAGTCAATGTTTTGGAAGATCCAGATGTTCGGCAAGGAATCAAAGATTTTTCCAATTGGCCAACGATACCTCAATTGTACGTAAACGGAGAATTTATTGGCGGTTCCGATATCGTCTCTGAAATGTATAAGTCTGGAGAACTTCAGAAATTATTTGAATAAAACCTGTTTGTACGATCTGATGATTGGATTATTGGATTCTGTCGATTATTTAATCCAATTATCAGATAAAAGCTTTAAGGATTTTTTAACTGATTGCGGTGGCTATGATCCAATAGCGTGCGAATTTACCGATCGCCATAAAAATAGCTGCACTTAACCAGTGAATTCGTAACCATCCAGCCGCAACGCAAAGTGCATCGCCAATTAATGGTACCCAGGATAACAGTAAGATTGCAGACCCATGCTGACGTACCCATTGTAATCCGCGAAGATTATTTTTAGATTTTTTGAGAATTGCTTGCTCATTCGGCAGGAAATAGCCAATGAGATAGGAACTCATACCCCCTAATGTGTTGCCAATGGTTGCTAAAACCAGTGCGTGCCAATGTAAATCGGGATAAGCCAATAGCACACTAGCAAGAACGGCTTCTGATCCCCCTGGCAATAAAGTGGCGGCGAGAAAGCTGCTAGTAAAAAGCGCGATTAGGCTTGATTGCTCATCCATTGCGTGGTCCAAATTTTCAAAACAGTGATATTAACAAGACCTCTGCACAATCTTGAAAATTTTTTTAGTGGTGGGGAAAGGAAATTTGTAAGTAATAATTGTACGCATTCTTTCTGGCAGAAAAGTGAAGCTTTCCCTTCTATACTTGGTCTAAGGTTTTGTATTTGATGGTGATTGCCAAATGGAATCACGATTGAAGCAGAAAAAATATAAAAATGTGAATAGAAAGATATTCTTCGGGAAGGCGTTGAGTTATATCTAACCGCCGCTAGGTGTTACACTTTGAATTTGAATCCGCATTTAAATCATAGGAGATTGCATTCAATGCACAAGTTAGGCTTAGTCATTCTAGTTATATTTCTGTTTAATGCCAGCAGCTTAATGGCAGGATCTTCAGCGTGGATCAACAAAAGCGGGCAAGATCAGGTGAGAGAGATTGCTCGGCATGTTATAGAATCAAGCGATGAATTTGTTAAGAAATTGCCATCGGATTATTTTGCTGAGCTTATTCATGGGCAAAAACCTATGGCAACGATGGTAACTTGCGCTGATTCTCGGTTACATGCGCATGCAATTGATATTCATCCTGATGGAGATATTTTTTTAGTCCGTAATATCGGCAATCAAGTTTCTACCGCTGAAGGATCCATCGAATATGGTGTGCGTCATCTACATACTCCCGTACTGTTTATTATCGGACACTCATCTTGCGGGGCAGTTGAAGCGGCCATGTCAAAGCCGGCACATCTCGAGCCTTCGATTTGGCGCGAACTGGATACGATTAAAGTCTCTAGCAATAAATCTGACGATCATAGACACGTTAAGGAAAGTGTCGAGTCCAATGTGAATCATCAGGTTTCGGCAGCTTTAAAAAAATATGCCAAAGAAGTTAAGGAAAATCGCTTAACGATAATTGGGGGTGTTTATGATTTTCGCAATGACTATTCTCAAGGCAGCGGTCGTCTTGTCTTGATTAACGTTAATGGAGAAACTAATCTCGCTGAAATCCAAAAAATGCCGATTGTTAACTTTAAAAAAGCTGAATAGGATGCATCGATTGGCTCAGGCTTTTTTATTTTTGGGTTAATCTGCAAAATTAGACAACGCTAAAAATTCTTTTATCTTAATAATTACGTGTAACCGCAAAATCAGCCAAGTCCAATAAACATTTTTTATTTTCCGATTCAGGTAAAAATTGAATGGATTGAATTGCAATGGCGGTTTCTTTTTCAGCGCTACGTCTAGCGTAATTCAATGCGTCAGTTTGTTGAATAACATCCAAAATCGGTTGAAAACCATCTTGCCCACCGTCTTGTATGGCTTTCCGGATAATATCAGCTTGCTGCTGCGTGCCTGTTTTCATGGCATGAATCAGAGGTAAAGTCGGTTTTCCTTCGGCTAAGTCATCTCCTAGGTTTTTGCCGATATCACTGTTGTTTCCAGAATAATCAAGAATGTCGTCAATTAATTGAAATGCCGTTCCTAGATGCATGCCATACAACGCCATGGCATCTTCTTCTTCACGTGTTGCATTACCTAGAATTGCTCCCAAGCGACTTGCTGCCTCAAAAAGCTTCGCGGTCTTGAAACGAATGACTTGCAAATAACTTTCTTCGGTAACATTGGGTTCACGACAATTGAGGAGCTGCAAAACCTCTCCTTCGGCAATCGTGTTTGTGGCATCCGCTAAAACTTGCATGATACGCATGTTGTCGACTTCTACCATCATTTGAAAAGCACGAGAATATAGAAAATCCCCAACTAACACACTCGCGGCATTGCCAAATAACGCATTAGCCGTTTCTTGATTGCGCCGTAGTTGCGATTCGTCAACAACGTCATCATGCAATAATGTTGCGGTATGAATAAACTCCACGATGGCCGCAAGTGTGTAGTGAAATTTACCAGAATAACTGAAAGCTCCGGACGATAAAATAACGAGCGCAGGCCGTAAACGCTTGCCGCCGCTATTGATGATATATTCACTGACTTGACGGATGAGAACTACTTGGGAATGGAGTTTTTCGCGGATAACATCATCGACGATGTCCATGTCCCGTGAAATAAAGCTTTTAATGTTTTCGATTGACACAATGTAACCTTAAAGAAAGCGCTATGTTAGAAATGACGACGGCTTAGTGTCAAGTATAAAAAATATTGAATTCAGAATGTGAATTAAGCCATTATTATTTTTTATGCACAAATAACCCTTAAATCGTTATAATAGCAAGTTTTGTTGCACGTGGATTTGGAGTTCAAAATGTATGCGGTGATAATAACCGGTGGCAAGCAATATCGAGTTCAAGTAGGTGAGAAGCTTAAAGTTGAAAAACTGAGCGTGGAAGCGGGTAGCGAGTTAGTTCTTGATCAAGTGTTGATGGTTTCGAATAACGATCAAGTATCGGTTGGAAGTCCGTTACTCAGTGGTGCAAAAGTGAATGCAACGGTTTTATCACAAGGTCGGCATGATAAAATTCGCATTTTTAAAATGCGCCGTCGTAAGCATTATCAAAAGCATCAAGGACATAGACAGTATTACACAGAGATCCAAATTACCGGTATCTCGGCTTAAGGAGTAAAGATAAATGGCACATAAGAAAGCAGGTGGAAGTTCAAGAAACGGTCGTGATTCGCATTCCAAGCGTCTTGGCGTTAAATGTTACGGCGGCGAAGTAATCCCAGCCGGTTCGATCATTGTCAGACAGCGTGGGACCCAAGTTCACCCGGGTGAGAATGTCGGCATCGGTAAAGATCATACTTTATTTGCAAAAATCGCTGGAAAAGTTAACTTTACTACCAAAGGTGAACTTAAGCGTAAAACAGTCAGCGTAGTGCCTGCTGCATAGTAAGCGATTCATCTCATTTTCAAAAAAGCCCTATCTTAAAACGATGGGGCTTTTTGTTTGTAGTACGAAAGTGGTATAACCACAACATTCAAGTACATAAGCGGTTGTTATGAAATTTATTGATGAAGCAGTCATTCAAGTATTGGCAGGCAAAGGCGGTAATGGCGTGGCGAGTTTTCGTCGAGAAAAGTACATACCACGCGGCGGACCGGATGGTGGTGACGGTGGTAGAGGCGGTAGCATTTATGCGATTGCTGATCGTAATATCAATACGTTGATCGATTATCGATTTGCGCGAATTCATCGGGCTAAAAACGGCCAAAACGGGCAAGGATCGGATCGTTATGGCCGAAGTGCAGAGGACATTGTATTGCGCATGCCAGTTGGAACACTGATTAAAAATATAGACACTGAAGAAATCATCGCAGATTTAGTGCGTGATCAGCAAAAGGTACTGCTTGCTAAAGGGGGAACAGGAGGAGCGGGAAATCTTCATTTCAAATCAAGCACCAACCGTGCACCGCGTCAATTTACCTTGGGTGAATTGGGGCAAGAATTTGAATTGAAGCTGGAATTAAAAGTGTTGGCGGATGTAGGATTGCTAGGCATGCCAAACGCTGGCAAATCGACGTTGATTCGTGCGGTTTCGGCTGCTCGTCCCAAAGTTGCAGATTATCCGTTTACCACGCTCGAACCAAACTTAGGTGTGATACGCATCGACGCCAACCGCAGCTTTGTGATGGCCGATATTCCTGGATTGATCGAAGGTGCTGCCGAAGGTGTAGGACTAGGACATCGTTTTTTGAAACACTTATCCAGAACCCGATTGTTGCTGCATGTGATTGACATGGTGCCTTTAGACGAAAATGCTGATTTGGTACATGAAGCGCATGCTCTGGTTAATGAATTACAAAAATACGACGAAGCACTCTATCAAAAACCGCGTTGGCTGGTGTTGAACAAGATTGATATGATACCTGCCGAAGAGAGGGCAAGCGTTTGTGAAGCTTTTGCTAAGAAATTGGGTTGGCAAGGTAATTATTTTATGATTTCAGCACTTACAGGGGAAGGTTGCAAGCAACTCACGTATGCCATCATGGAGTATTTAGAGCAAAACGTGTTAACGCTAGCACAATTAGAATCAACGGAAAACGCAGAAATGGTACAAGAGATAGACGATCAAGGCGGTGATGCATGTTGAAGCAAGCACGCCGTGTTGTTATTAAAGTAGGCAGTAGCTTAGTAACCAATCAAGGTAAAGGGCTTGATCACGCCGCATTAGCAGGTTGGGCAGAACAAATCGCGCTACTGAAGCACCAAGGCAAAGAAATTATTTTGGTTTCATCTGGCGCGATTGCTGAAGGAATGCAACGCCTCAATTGGGACACTCGGCCGACGGCTTTGTACGAATTGCAGGCCGCTGCCGCCGTGGGACAAATGGGCTTGGCGCAAGCATATGCTTCTGTTTTTTCTCAACATAGTTTACAAACAGCGCAGATCTTGTTGACGCACGAAGATCTTTCCAATCGTAAACGCTATTTGAACGCTCGCTCAACGTTGACAACATTGCTCAAGCTCAACATTATTCCAATCATTAACGAGAATGATACCGTTGCAACCGATGAAATCCGCTTCGGTGATAACGATACACTGGCTGCGTTGGTGACTAATTTGGTTGAAGCCGATGCGCTGGTGATTCTGACTGATCAAGAGGGGCTCTATACCAGCGATCCACGTAAAGATCCGACCGCGCAATTACTGAGTGAAGTGACCGCTGGCGATCCTGCGCTCGAAAGAATGGCGGGTGGTGTTGGTAGCGGCATTAGCCGTGGTGGTATGCAAAGTAAAGTCATTGCGGCGAAACGCGCGGCACGTAGCGGGGCGGATACGTTGATCGCCTCAGGACACCAAAAAAACGTGCTGATTCGCCTCAATCAAGATGAAACAATCGGTACGCGCTTTCTCGCCAAAATCCCAGTGCTAGCAGCGCGCAAACAATGGTTAGCCGATTATTTGCAGGTCCGTGGTCGTGTTCAACTGGATCGAGGCGCGGCAAATGCGCTGATCAATGACGGGAAAAGCTTGTTGGCTATTGGTGTAACCCATGTGGAAGGGGATTTCGAACGCGGAGAAACCGTGGCTTGCTTGAATGAAGAGGGTAAAGAAATCGCTCGCGGACTGATCAATTATAGCGCAGTAGAAACGCAAAGAATTCTCAAGACAGCAACGCATGAAATCGAAAATATCCTGGGGTATGTCGCGGAACCAGAGCTGATACACCGTAATAATTTGGTCTTGTTGTAATGAACTTTATTAGAATAGTGAGCTAAATAATTTTTGTGTCGTGATCATTTGCAGGAAACTGCTTATATATTTTTTAAAGCAAGAAATCACCTTATCAAAACCTTTTTCAACCGACTTAATTGATAATCTGCTGGTCGATTAAAAAAACAGAAAATTTAATCGGCGAACACGGATTTTTGGAGCAATTCACTCAGGTACTGTTGAACGCACCTTGTAGGCTGAATTTGATGAATTGCTCATCGAATTCGTCCCGATTTTCTCATAAGTGTATCCAAAACAGAAAAACCTCGATTCATGTGATGATTTATCTTACATAATATAAATCATTTACCATCTGGGTTGAGGCCTGGCTTGCGTTAGCGGGGGAAGGTGTCACTATGGAAGTGACACCGATCAATGATGCAGCAACCGCGACCGTTGCAGCTCTATTGAAACAGCTTTCTAAAATCTTCCTTTTCCGTTCGTCTTTTTCCGTTACGAGATTACTTGCTGCAATTACAATTAGTCTATCTTCATTTAAATAGTCTGCAAGAATAATACATGCTTCAATAGGTAAGCATCTTTTTCCTTCATTTACTAACCGAATATATCTCGGTGCTATTCCAAGTAATTCAGCAAGTTTTGATTGTGTTCCTGCCTTTTTCTCAGCTCGTTCGATGTAATTTTTCATTTGCATAGTACATTTGTCCTATTGACGGGATCATTTGATCCTTATATATTGAGGATCGTTTGTTCCTTATGATTTATCACAAGATCATATAGTTCATTTCCCCATAAGTCAATTAGGGTCATAACATGAAAAAAGTCTCAAATAGCTACTTTCAAGCCTTCTTAGAAGCAACCTGCGATGGTTTGTTTCCTAAGTATAGCGATTTTTGGCGCTGCTACCACAAAACTGCTTTGATGTTAGAAAGCGATTATTGCTATTTCGATGACAAACCGGATTCGATTTTGACGACGAGGAACGAGGAGGAAAAATCATTCCGGTTTGAGCATGAAAAACTTTACGTGCTAGTTACACGTAAAGTTAGTCTCACGGATGAGACAAATGCACTTTCAAATTCTTGTCGTTTTTGATCTAAAATGACAAAGCAAATGCCTGTTTTCATTGATTATTTAACCATTCGTCAGGTTCATTCTGGCGGTAACTTGCCAATTATCAATGGTGGGCGTGTTTTAAGGATCGATTCCGATGGGGAAATTGAATATTTGTTAGATACCCGTCATGGCCTTGAGGGAAGTTTTGACAGTAGGGTAGAGGTGCGCTGCGATGGTCATCAAGTTGAGTTTTCTGGCAATATCTCAAGATATGGCCGTTCTGATAATCTCTTCGGATACACATTCGCTGAAAGCATCAAGCGCATAAATGCGCTTTTAGCTTCCCTCGGCCTACCTCCTTTTACTGCGGGTCTGCCTTTTATCTTTGCTGAAAAGGGCTTGACCTGGTCGGGTGCAAAAGTCAGTCGCATCGATATCACTTGCAACTATGCCACGGGATCAATGCAAGACTGCGAAGCATTACTTCGCAATATGGCAGGGCAGCACGTAGGCCGTCAAAAAGGCTCTTTGTCCGTCAATGGTGCCACGGTCGAATACGGCAGGGGGTCAAAATACGTTTATGGAAAACTCTACTGTAAAACCACTGAACTAAAAAAACACCGTGTCAAAAAATCCGGTCAACACGTAACCGACGAAGTCATAACATTCTGTGAATCCCACGGCGTTATACGTGAAGAATTTACCCTTAAATCTCGCTTTCTACTGCAAAACGGACTTGCCTATTTAGGCTCTATAACCGACGCAAAATTACTAGAGGTCTACAACATGAGAACACAATTACAACGACTCGAAGCCGTCAAATACGAAAATTTCAATGATCTACCCAAACACTTAAGAGCCACCTATGTTTCATGGAAATTTGGCTATCCCATAGAACTATCAAGAGCGGCTTTCTATCGTCATCGATCTGCATTACTCGCTTATGGTGTTGATATCTCTATCCCTAGCAACGTTCAAATGCTACCGATTCGAGTTAAAACGATCACATTGACTGCTTTAAGTGCGCCTGACTGGTACGTACAAAAATACGCTTAAATTTTTATTGCTCCGGTTTATACGCCGCACCGGATAAAGCATTCACAGGCGATTGGAGATTGCAAAATGGTACAACGCGAAAAAATAACCGGAATCACTTTTTATGATGGAAAGATTGACGGGGAACTAAAAGACTCAGGCGGTTTATATATCGAGGAACAACTTGATTTCACTACCGGACGCAGCAAAGGCTATACATCAACAAAATATAAACTTGCTTCCGCCAAAGATGCCAAGGCACTCATGCACTTAGAAACGCCTTTTTTCGCAGAAGTCGAATGGATTCAAGTGACCAATGGCAATGTAACCAAGCGCGTTATTAAAGCGATCAAACCTGTAGCGATTGCTCCTAAAGCTGCTTAATCATGCGAAACCTTATGTATTTCGTTATTTCTGCTTCTCTCTCTGCTGTAACTGTAGTTGTGTGGGGCTTAATCTGAGATTGTAGCCCGTAACGTCTTGAGTAAGGCCAGGGCGTTACAAGATGCAATCTCGCATCGTTTAAAAAAAAGGAAATTAAAATGAAAAATTTAACACAATCTGCAAAAGTAGCCGTTGGCTCTGTAATTACTGGCTTAATGATCGCTAGCGGTTCAGTATTTGCTGCTCTTCCTGCATCTGTAACGACTGATCTTGTTGCTGCTAAGGCTGATATCGTTGAAGTAGGTACTATCGTTATCGGTCTGGCTGTTGCTGTAGCCGCTATATTCTGGGTTAAAAAACCAATCCGCTAATATGGGCTATAAGTCTCAAAATTATTGTTTCGAGACTGTTGAGCAGTTGCATAGTCATGTAGCTGCTCAATGCGAACCAATATCCGGCGGCTTTTCAGTGGTATGCACTCCTCATGATCCGGCCACTGTCATTGATGTTGTTTCTATTAACTTGGGTACAGGTATTCAAACATCTTCAACATTCACGCCACAGCTTGTTAATTGTGATTATTTCGGGGCTGATTACATTCAATTTCTCTGGCTATTGGCTGGCCTTCTTGTTGCTTCATTCTCAGCGCGTTTTATTGCTGATTTAATTCTGGGTAAACGATGAATACTGAAATTTTCCAACTTCTTTTTGGCTTAGCTTTTCTCTTATCTTTTTATACATTGCTAAGATGAAAACCTTTGTTTTATTACTTTTGCTTTTATCTTCTATTCAAGCGCATGCCGATTATGTTTCATGTCTCATTGCATATTATTAGCGATCTGCTGGATTGTTATTGTTTGTATTTCACGTTTGATGATATCAACTTTCGTTATATTCAAACTAAATCTGGTCATAGAAAGCTATATAGAACGCTTGACGCTGCCTATGTTGATGTTAAGAATATTGATCGCGATGGTGTGATGCTTTGTACGTCTGAGCATGACCAGGTTGATCACGCTAATTGGGCAGATGACTAGCAGAAAATCTTGAAAGAAGGTTCCGAGGCTTGCGCGTAGCGCAAACGTAGGAATTCTCAAGTTTTCGTCGCGGGTTTTAAAAGAGCGGCTTTTTGCGAAGCTGCTTTATTTTGCCTTCATCCTTCTTGCAAAACAGAATATTATTTTTCATTTATTGATGTCGTTTATATTATTTGACAACTATTAATCTGAAATGTAATCTTATTATTAAGTGGATTGGGAATGCCTGGTCGGCGCTAAGCCTCGGTGAATATCGGGGCTTTTCGCTTTTCTAAGGAAATATTTTTAAACCCCAACCATTTACAGTTCCTTGTGCATTTCTCCTGAATTTTTTCTCTATGATTTGATAAGCTCTATTTTCTTGCTCAGGGTTCAGAATATGCCTTCCAATTGGTCTGGCAATCAAATCTGCAAGCTGTAGACCTGCGGAATTTCTTTTTTTATCTACTAGAATGATTTGAAAAGGTAGTTTTTTGTTTGTTTTATTCTCATCACAAACCCGTCTAAACTCTAGTTCTAAATCCTTATCTTCTTTTAGTCCTCTACACTCAAAAAGTATGTGTGTGATTCCGGTTTGACAACCAAGGCTTTCTAGCTGTAAATAGACTCTTTCTAGCCCAAATTTCATTGCAATGTTATAGGGATTATTGGGGTCAGAGTATATTGATTTTAATTTGTCTTTTTTAATAGCGCTTGCTATCACAGTAAACTTGCTATCTTCAACCAGAACATTTAAGTCATTCATAAAAACGTCACGAGTATTGGCGTTTAGCAGAATACTAAAAATACCCTTTGCTTTTCCAATCTCGTTTTCATGTAGAATTACTTGATCATGTCCAAAATATTTAAACTTAAATTTTATTACTGATGACGCTACGTCTTCAGCGTAATGATTTTTTTCGAATATGCAAAATGCAAGAACAAATATAGGATAATTCTGATCGATAGAAGTAAGACTATGGTCGCCGCTTTCATCAACAAAAACGATGTAATCCCCGAATTCAGCCACTGATAAACTCCGTAAATTAAGTTTTTATTCATCATATCCGTGACGTGTAGTCATGGACAAATCAATTTTAGGAAATCTTCCGGGATTTTACTGGTTTATTCGGTACTACACCCGCAATGCTTCGTTAAAACGCCGCTATTATCGCTATGTAGCCAAGGAAAAAGCTTTATTGATTGCTGCGGGGGTTGATGTAGAATGTCTCAGAAGGTATTGCCGCGCGCTCGCAAAAGTGCATTGTCGTTTTGCGCGAAGAAATTATGAAGCATATCGAGATAATTGCCCAGCTTGTCGCTGAATCTTCTACCTTGTGTTTTTCGTCTATTTCTTTTACATAATATATTTTAAAAACTGTCAAAAAACACTATTATCCAGGCATCAGAATATATTTTGTGATTCTATAAGTAAGGCTTGGTCTGAGATTCTTTTAAAAATTGACAAATAATTTCGATAGGGGGCTATTGTGCGCATAAAAGAATCGAGCAGAATGATCGTATTGTTTATCATTTTTCTTTCCACTATTGGGGTAGGCGCTCTTCTAAATACCTATCGATTGACCGATCTGCATAAGGAGGTTGGCAATCGATTGCTATCGGCTACCGAAGCGATCGACAAACTGGTTGCAGGGAGCGATATATTGACCATGGCGATACGGGGTTACGCTGCAACCGGTAACGAACAATTCAAAAATGATTTCCAGATTGAGCTTTCAGTGACTCGAGGAAGAGATAAAGCTCTTATCACTCTGCGAGGTCTCAATTTAGCACCTGCTGAAATAGAACAAATTGAAACGTCAAAAGCCAATTCAGATGCTTTGATTCCATTGGAGAACGAAGCTTTCGATGCAGTCGATCGTGGCGATCTGAAAAGAGCCAGCGATTTGGTTTTTGGTGAAGAATACAAGCGTAGGAAAGATTCAATTATTAAGCCACTCATTCAAACGCGAATGGAGTTGAAATCTCGCCTTCTTAAGGAACAAGAAATACTGTCCGAATCAATCACGTTATACAAAACAGCCACTGTTGTCGTACTTTTTTTGCTCATTATCACGGTGGTTCTGGTCATGCTGCTGTTCTTTCAACGCAAGATAGCGATACCGCTTAATATCCTAACCGAAGACACTCAGAAACTTATTGATGGTGATAAAACTGTCCGATTTCGATTAAAAGATGCTTTATCAGAACTCGCGAACTTAGCAAGTGCACTGGAGTCTTTCCGCATCGCTAAAGAAAACATCGAGCGGCAACAGTGGTTGAAAGCGGGTTTAACAGACATTACAGAGCGTGTGCATCAGGCGGATACGGTGGAAAATTTTCGCGTGCATTACTCGAGTCGCTATGCCCACTGATGATGGCAGGTACGGCAATTATCTATCTACGGGATGAAAAAAACGGTTCACTTGAGGGGGTTGCGGGTTATGGGGCTATGTCGCAGAACGCGCAAGACATTGTTTTTTCTCTAGAAGAAGGATTGGTTGGAGAAGCTTTTCGCACCAAAAAACCAGTCATTTTGAATGAAATTCCGTCCAGCTATATGCGTATTCGATCGGGTATTGGTGAAAGCTTGCCGCATACCATAGTGATCCTGCCAATCGTTATGAATGAGGTGCCAAGTCTTTGTATTGAATTAGGTCTTTTGGCTGATTTAACTGAGAAACGGCGTGAATTGCTGAATGATTTACCACAAGTCATTTCTCCGCATATTGAAGTTTTGTTTCGCAATCTACACACCCAAGAATTATTGGATGCCACCGTTAAACAGGCGGCTAGTCTTGAAGCTACAAGTTTGGTGTTGCAAGAGGCCAAAGAGGCTGCCGAGGGTGCTGCAAAAGCAAAATCGGATTTCCTAGCAAATATGAGCCACGAAATCAGAACACCCATGAATGCAGTCATTGGTATGTCACATCTCGCTTTACGCACGAATTTGTCTCCTCAACAGAAAAATTACCTGACCAAAATCAAAGATGCAGGGCAACATCTGCTTGGCATCATCAACGATATTCTTGATTTTTCAAAAATTGAAGCAGGAAAATTTACTGTTGAGAACGCAGAATTTGATTTAGAAAAAGTTTTCCACAATATCGCCAATATACTCGGTGAGAAAGCTCATGCCAAAGGTCTAGAGCTTATTTTTGAGATTTCGGATGATGTTCCTCGTTTTCTGATCGGTGATCCTTTGCGTATCGGGCAGGTATTACTCAACTATGGTGGGAATGCGATCAAGTTTACCGATCAAGGGGAGATCTCTATCGCGGTTTCGATACTAGAAACCGATGGAGATAATGTATTACTGCGGTTCGAAGTACGTGATACCGGCATTGGCATGACGGAAGCACAGCAAGCGCTTTTGTTCAAAAGCTTTCAACAAGCGGATATGTCGACAACCCGTAAGTATGGGGGCACAGGGCTTGGCTTGGCAATTAGCAAAAAATTGGCTGAATTGATGGGGGGAAGTGTCGGGGTTAGCAGTGAATACGGGCGTGGCAGTTTATTCTGGTTTACCGTGCGTACAATGACGGCTAATAGTGTTAGCAGTGAGCGATTCTTGCATCCCGATCTTCGGAATATGCGTGTATTGGTCGTCGACGATAACGAAAGTGCGCGTATCGTGTTGAATGATGTATTGACATCGCTGACTTTCAACGTAACCACGGTAGGCTCTGGAAAAGAAGCGTTGGATGAGTTGCGTTCAGCCGATATGTCTGGAAAACCATACCATTTAGCCTATCTGGATTGGCGTATGCCGGAAATGGATGGACTGCAAACAGCCGAACGGATCAATGATTTGACTCTTTCGCAACCACCTAACATGCTGATACTCACTGCCTATGATCGCGAGGAAATTCGTAGTCAGGCATTGCAGCTTGGAATCAAAGAAATATTGACTAAACCTATTACACCGTCAACTATTTTTGACGCTACGATCAGTGTCATCAATACGAAATTAAAAGCGGGTGGAAAAAGTATTATGTCGCTGCCAACCATTGAAATCGCTACTGAGACGGATCTGGCTGCGACATTTTCAGGTCAGCGAATTTTACTCGTTGAAGATAATGAAGATAATCAGGAAGTTGTATTAGGACTTTTGGCGGAAACTGGATTACATATCGATATTGCAGAAAATGGTCAAATCGCCTTAGAAAAAATTAGTCGAACGGAATATGCGTTGGTTTTCATGGATATGCAAATGCCGATTATGGGGGGATTAGAAGCGACTCGACGAATTCGCGATAATCCTGATTTTCCATCCATACCGATCATTGCGATGACGGCGAATGCAATGCAGAAAGACCAAGATGACTGCCTTGAAGCTGGCATGAATGATTTTATCGCCAAACCAATCGATCCCAATCAACTGTTACAGACGCTTAAACGCTGGTTGCCCTCACATTTTGAAGCGAGTTTGGAAAATATGGAGGCACAAATTGATCATTCTCCGGAGACTCCTGAGAAAGATAATCCGGTTATCAATACCAAGCAAGGATTAAAACGAACGCTCGGCAATCAAGAAGCTTACTTTTCATTGTTACGTAAATTCATCAATAAACAAGCCGATGTTCCGCTGCGAATCAAAACCGCTATTGGAATGAATAATCTTCAAGAAGCAGAGTTGATTGCGCATACGCTCAAAGGTGTTGCCGGTAATATTGGCGCGTCTGAAGTCCAACGTACAGCGGAAATTCTAGAAAGCGCATTACGCGAAGGACAAAAACGTAATGTTCTGATTAAATCGCTCGATATGCTTTCTACATCGTTAAAAAATGCTATTGAAGCAATTGCAGCGATTCTTCCCAAAGATTCAGAGGTGCTCGATGACAAAGACCTCAACGATTCTGCATCGATTGAAATATCCATCGTGGATCGTGCCAAACAGTTTACAGCATGTACTACTCTGAAAGATTTACTTAGAAATGGCGATACTGCGGCGGTAGATTTCATGATTGCCAATAAAGAGATCCTGAAAGCAGTAGTTAAAGATCAATTTTTAACACTGCAAAAACGAGTAAACGAATTTGACTTTGATGGGGCTGTTGTTATCCTTGATTCTGTGACAGAGAACAATGATACTGACAACAATAACAACGATAATAATCCTGTGATGTAAAGTCATGGAGAAACAACATGAATATAGAAGTTTTCGAACGTCCTACAGTACTCGTAGTTGATGATTCGGTCGATAGCTTGTCTCTATTGTCAACCATTCTCAAAGAATTCTACCGAGTAAAAATAGCTAACGGCGGTGTTAAAGCACTCGATATTCTCTCGGGTGCCGAGCTGCCTGACCTCATTCTGCTCGATATCATGATGCCCGATGTGGATGGTTACGAAGTATGCAACAGATTGAAAAATGAACCGAGATTGAAAGATATTCCAATTATTTTTCTCACGGCAAAAACAGATATCGAAGATGAAGAGAAGGGGCTCGAGTTAGGTGCCGTTGACTACATTACAAAACCGATTAGCCCTCCTATTGTTCGAGCACGTGTGAAAGCGCAGTTACAACTGAAGGCCGCGGCTGATTTTCTGCGCGATAAAAATGCCTATCTGGAAGAAATCGTTGATAAACGCACACTCGAAGTACGTGCTATTCAAGAAGTTATGTTATTCGGATTGGCATCGCTTGCGGAAACACGTGACAATGAAACAGGGAACCATATTCGCCGTACGCAACACTATATCAAAGCACTTGCGGAACGATTACGTGATCACCCGAGATTCCGATCGTTTATTTCCGATCATACGATTGCAATGATGTTTAGATCAGCGCCGCTCCACGATATTGGAAAAGTTGGCATTCCCGATGGCATTCTGTTGAAACCAGGTAGATTTAGCCCAACAGAATATGAAATTATGAAAGCGCATACGACACTTGGAAAGGAAGCCATTGAAAAAGCAGAAAGCAAGCTCGGCTTCAAAGTCGATTTTCTAAAAATTGCTAAAGAAATCGCTTATTCTCATCATGAGAAATGGGATGGGACCGGTTATCCTCAACAACTAGTCGGCGATGAAATTCCAATCGCCGCTCGGCTGATGTCCATTGCCGATGTTTATGATGCGTTGATTAATCGCCGAGTTTACAAGAGTCCTATAGCGCATGAACGTGCGGTCGAAATTATTGAATCGGGTAAAGGGACTTTTTTTGATCCCGATATAACGGATACCTTTTTGGCAATGACGGGAGAGTTTAAAGCGATCGCCGACAAATTTACCGACGGAACATGATCTAACGAGTTTTTACACGGTAGAAATTATGAATAGATAACTTTACTTTATATGGTTACAATTTTGGTTGATCAGTGAATGTGCAACCAGACACAAATTCACACAACGATTAACCCTATGTCCAAAAAAACAGGAGATAGGGCAGGAAGTACACTTGTGTTCATTAAAAAATCCAGATGGGTTTGTTTTTCAAAAGTAATGTCAGCGTAACGCCCATCATAGAATGGTTTTAAACGAATTCCACCATGACATTGACCCCCACGAGCAATTGAGCATCGGCGTTGGTATAGGTGTGCATACCATTGTAAATTCCTTTATCTTGCCACCCATCATCGGTAATGTGCACATAATTGCCGTGATTGCCATTGACGATCAGTTTATTGCTGGTGTCGGATAGTGCTTTTAATTGTGTTGTATTGAGTGTCACACCGCTATCGCTACCGGGTAGGCCGTACAAATAGATCGGTAGTATCAATAATTCTGTGTCTGAGGGAGTCCAAATAAGATCTTCTCCATTTCTTGTTTGAAGGGATAAAAACTTATGATTGGTATACGATAGGTTTTTTCCTCCATTTGTTTGGTAACCATAAATATCAAGTTTAGCGCGGCATCTGGATTGGGGAAGCTATTGACATGCTGCGTGGTTTTTCGTACCTCCTTATTAAAGCGTTCAATCCGGTTGGTGGTATATCGCATACGTCGCAGTTGTACAGGATAGTTTAAGTATTGGTGGTAATAACGCCATTGATATTCAGGTAATGATCCACGGATACTGGGGTAACGTTTACCCCACTGGTCGATGAATCGGGTGAGTCGCTGTTGAAATTGCGCCGGAGTATGAAAGGGACTATCTAAATCCAGCACTTCATGCCAATCAGCAATCAGGTGTGCTTTATCCTGGTGACGCACATAGGCAGTCAAACGTCGTGCTTTGCGCACCAGACAACATCGATGTGGCCAATACTTGTTCCAATGCAACTTCGATGCCGGACAACTCGTCACAAAGCACTAATCCTACTTGGCTTAAGGCCACGTTGTTTTAGATCGCGAAACCCTTGTTTCCAGCCTTCGGCTGATTCTCTAGGTAAATGGTATAAGCCCAATATTTCACGGCTATAATCTTTTTTCAATCCCATTACGATATAGGTTGCCTCTTGTGCAACATCATCACGTCTGACTGAATGATAAAGCGCGTCGATTAAAATAACGTGATAGTGTGATGAAAGTCCAGGATAATCGTAGCGGCTCAAATGCTTTGACCCATTGCGATAGCTTCCCAGGACGATAATGGGAAGAAAACAGATCCTTAAAAATAGGACTGACGCCACGATGGGAAACACCTTGGCTATATAGGGATAGTGCCAGTTGATCCATACGGGCGCTATCTTGTTTGATGATTTCCAGCGTCAATGGATAAAACTGAC
>Ga0154020_10001721_pt1 | contig 26938 bp, 21 predicted proteins | sample Klosneuvirus_201_FD_109709 | JGI IMG/M metagenome (GOLD analysis project Ga0154020, IMG submission 109709) | Active sludge microbial communities from wastewater, Klosterneuburg, Austria - Klosneuvirus_20160825_MG | ecosystem: Engineered > WWTP > Aerobic digester > Activated sludge | place...
AATTTCACGTACTACAACCACACCTATTATAAGCAACTTGAACCTCCGGACCTCGATAACGAGGACGGAAGCGTCCTCCATCTCTGATCAGCAAATTGACTGAGATTTTCTCCTGTCGTCGATCGAGGGTGATCCCGAGGGCTTGATTCAGGCCAGCTTGTGGACCTTCCGGCCAACGAGTACGTGCTTTTGTAATTGGGGAAGGGCGAACCGCGGGTTGCAGTTCCAAACGATCGTCGTATGACCACTAGTTTCCGAAGTGAATGTCTAGAAAGCGTGGGAGGCGGCCGCGGTCCCGGGAAATGCCTTGTCATCGGCGAGGTCGCACAGACTCATGACGGCAGTCTTGGAGCAGCACATTCATTCATTGACGCGATAGCGGATGCAGGTGCGGATGCCGTCAAATTCCAGACCCACATTGCCGCTGAGGAGAGCACGCCGGACGAACCGTGGCGGGTCAAGTTCAGCCCGAAGGACGAGACTCGATTTGAATACTGGAAGCGGATGGAGTTTACCAAGGACGAATGGCAAGGCCTAAAAGCTCATGCAGATGAACGGAATATTCTCTTTCTTAGCACACCTTTCTCGGAGAAAGCCGTTGAAATGCTTTCTGCGATCGGGATGCGCGTCTGGAAGGTCGCGTCCGGCGAGATCGGCAACCTTCCGCTGCTTGAGAGGATCGCGGCAACAAAGGATCCGATGATCCTGTCGTCGGGAATGAGTGATTGGTCGGAACTCGATCTCGCTGTCGAGACCGTCAAAACGAATGGAAATCGGCTTGCTGTGCTTCAGTGCACGTCGGCGTATCCGTGTCCGCCTGAGCGTGTCGGACTGAATGTACTTGAGGTTCTCAGAGAGCGATATGACCTCGCCGTCGGGCTTTCGGATCATACGGGAAGCATCTACGCGGGACTTGCCGCCGCAACGCTCGGTGCCGACGTGGTCGAGGTGCATGTAACTCTGAGCCGGGAAATGTTTGGGCCGGACGTGCCGGCCTCGCTGACGACGACAGAACTTCGGCAGTTGGTCGAAGGTACGCGGCAGATCGAGCGAATGATCGGTTCGCCGGTCGATAAGGATCACGCGGGTGACGACCTTTTCGACCTCCGCACGATCTTCACCAAGAGTATCGTCGCCAGTAGAGCGTTGTCTGCCGGAACGGCGATAGCCGCCTCTGACCTGAAATTAAAGAAGCCGGGGACGGGAATGCCTGCCGGAGAGATTCCGAAGCTGATCGGACAGGTACTGAAACACGACGTCAAGGCGGATGAAATGCTCTCTGCCCATCATATCGCCAGCTGATTAGAGTCTTCAAATATGCCGAGAAAGATTTGCGTTGTTGTTACGGCGAGGCCAAGTTACAGCCGGATCAAGACCGCATTGCGGGCGATCATGGAGCATCCTGCGCTTGAGCTTCAGTTGGTTGTTGCGGCGTCGGCATTGCTTGACCGTTACGGGACAGCGGTCAACTATATCGAGAACGACGGATTCCCTATTGCAGCTCGAGTCTATATGGTGCTGGAAGGCGAGAATCCGGCGTCGATGGCAAAAACTACCGGGCTCGGTATGATCGAGCTGGCAACTGTTTTCGATAATCTAAAGCCCGACATTGTCGTTACCGTGGCTGATAGATTCGAGACCCTCGCAACAGCAGTCGCTGCATCGTACATGAATATCCCGGTAGCCCATATTCAGGGCGGCGAAGTAACCGGTTCGATAGATGAAAAGGTCCGCCACGCGGTAACAAAGCTTGCCGACCTGCATCTGGTATCGACGGAGGGAGCCCGCCAGCGTGTCGAGAGAATGGGTGAGGAACACAAAAAGGTCTTTGTGACCGGCTGTCCGTCAATCGATCTCGCGGCGGAGATCGCAGATGATCCGGGCCTGAATTTCAATCCGTTCGAGCGATACGGCGGAGTCGGCGAACTCCATGAGCTGACGAATGGATATCTCGTCGTGATGCAGCACCCGGTAACGACAGAGCACGAGAGTGCTAGGGCTCACGTGATCGAGACGCTTGAGGCGGTGTACGAGATCAATATGCCGACCCTTTGGTTCTGGCCGAATGTCGACGCGGGGTCGGACGGAACTTCGAACGGTATTCGTTCATTCAGAGAAAAGTACAAGCCGGAGAACATCAACTTCTTCAAGAATATGGCGCCAACGGACTTTCTCAGGCTTCTTTACAGCAGCCGCTGCCTGGTCGGCAATTCAAGCGTAGGGATCCGCGAATGTTCATTCCTCGGCGTCCCGGTCGTAAATATCGGGACGCGCCAACAGGGTCGCGAACGCGGTCGGAACGTGGTCGATGTCGGCTATTCACGAGACGAGATCAGAGTGGCGATCGAGCGTCAGCTTGGAAATGGCAAGTACTTCCAGGACAAACTCTACGGTAACGGGCACGCAGGAAAAGAGATCTCGTGTGTTCTCGCGGATGCTCCGCTTGAGATCGAAAAGCGGCTGACCTACTAACGGCGATATGAACTACTCCAGTGCTTCGGCTACAAAGATTTCGAACCGGGCTATTTTTAGATCGGTGCAGAATACAGTCAATAAATTACCGTTGATACGAACTCGCCAATTCTCCACGCCGCCGTACCACATCGGTGGCGTAACAGAGAATCGCTTGGGCCTGCAGGTTTACAGAACGATCGGCAAATGGATAGCCCGCACCTTTCGAAAACGCCTCATCACCGAAGAGATCAAGCACTACGTGTCGGTCATCGATCGCGACGGCGTTCTCGTGATCGAAGATTTTCTTGAGCCGGAACAATTTGAAATGGTTGTATCCGAGTACGAACGCGTGAGTGCACGCGTTGCCCTTTCCCCATATCGAGGCGTTAAAGATGCTAAGCTCTACCGCTCCCAGGTGTCGGTTGACGATCTTGAAGAACGGCTTCCGGCAATAAGAAAGAACTTCCAGAAAAACCCGCTTCTCAATCAACTTGCGTCCGCGGTCGTTCGACGTAAGATCACGAAAGACCCAGGCGTGTATTTAGATAAATATGAAAATATTTATGAGGACGGAGTTGATAACGATATCGAGAATATTCTTCATGCGGACCTGCATACGACGACTGTAAAAATGTTCTTCTATTTAAACGATGTAGATGAGAACAACGGTGCGTTCGTATATGCGAAGGGTTCGCATCGTTTGTCGATGGCCAGGCTTCTTCACGAATATGACCTAAGCATAAGGCAGGCTCGTCTGAAAAAGAATCTGTCGATTCCTGACTCCTTGCTGGTTAGACGTGCGGGTGAGGCAAGGAATATTATTACCTCCGCCACTTTGAAACGGATGAATGTCGTAGAAACTCCCATCTGCGGAAAGTCCAATACTCTTATAATTACGAATAATATCGGCTTTCATCGGCGAGGCGAGTTTCGAATCGGCAGACCGAGAAAAAATCTTCTGGTCAACTATCGACATCTTGAAAAGCCCTTACGATAGCCATATTTGAAAATGAAAGTACTTGGATTGATTCCCGCCCGTGGTGGTTCGAAAGGCGTTCCGCGGAAGAATATCAAGCTTCTTGACGGAAAGCCTCTGCTTGCCTATTCAGCCGAGAGTGCTCTGAAGGCAAGGCGGCTTTCGAGGGTGATCCTAAGTACCGAAGACGAAGAGATCGCGGAAGTTGGACGCGGCGTTGGATTGGACGTCCCGTTCATGCGGCCAGCAGAACTCGCTACGGACACAACAGCGACATTTCCGGTCGTTATGCACGCGATAGACACGTTGCGGTCGCAAGGCGACAGTTACGATGCCGTTTGTCTCTTGCAGCCAACAAATCCGCTACGGCGTGCGATGGATATCGATGAGTGTATCGAGATCATGGAGCGGTACGGCTCGGATGCGGTAGTTAGCGTGCTTCCCGTTCCGGAGCCTTTCAATCCGATGTGGGTCTTCTGGAAACAGGACGACGGAAGGCTTGTACTTTCGTCGGGCGAAAGCGAGCCGGTCGCCCGTCGACAGGATCTGCCCCAAGCGTTCCACCGTGACGGTTCGGTCTATCTTTCACGGACGAATGTGCTATTCGAGCACGGCAATCTCTATGGCCGAAGCATTCAGAGCTATGAAATGGATCCGCAGTACGCGGTCAATATTGATACCGCCAACGATTGGGAAAGGGCCGAACAAATGATCCGCGCTCAATCTTCATTTGTCAGCACAAGATGAATCTTACGATGTACGAAATGTTCCGCCGGAGCTGCGATCCGCTGTTGCCGCCGCTCAATCGCAAGGTTCGAAGCCGCGCAATGGGTATGGTCAAAGACAGCGGTCGGCTGCTCTCTATCTTGGATGTCGGCGGGAGGAAATCACCTTACACGATAGGCTTGCCGGCGAATATCACGATCATTGATCTTCCCCGCGAAACCGATATTCAGCGAGACCTGAACCTCGGCGTGAGCGATCGGATATCCCGCGAATTGAAGAGACGGCGAAGCAATATCCGTGATGTGATAATTGGCGATATGACGAACTCTGACCTGCCGTCCGTGTCATTTGACGCTGTGATCGCGGTGGAGGTTTTGGAACATGTGCTCGAGGACGAGAAATTCGTCAGCGAGGTATCAAGGGTGCTCGTCCCGGGCGGCAAATTCATAATGACCACGCCAAATGGCGACTTCGTTCAGAACAGAAACCCCGATCATAAACGCCATTACAAGAAGGAGCAGCTTAAAGGACTTCTGTCTGAGCATTTTGAGAATGTCGAAGTCGAGTATGCGATCGCCGGAGGCTATTTCCGAAAGATCGGTCTCAGGTCATGGTCGCTTTCACGTCCGCATCAGACCGCCCTTAGCATCGTCGGCAATATTGTCAATTCGATGCAGTCGAAACAAGCCGGTATTTCCGAAAGGGCGATCGGCACTCATCATCTGATCGCGACGGCGCAGAAACAGTTTTGAATTTATGTGCGGAATCACCGGCATTATTGGAACCGGCGCTAACCGTGGGCGTTTGACCGAAATGATGGCCGTGCAGGCGCACCGCGGACCCGACGGCGAGGGATTCTATATCGATCCGAACACGCAGGCGGTGCTGGGTCACAATCGGCTTAGTATCATCGACCTATCCGCTGCCGGAGATCAGCCGATGATCAGCAATGACGGACGCCTTGTAGTTGTCCAGAATGGCGAGATCTACAACTATCGCGAACTTAAGCGTGATCTGGCGAACGAATACTCATTCCGAACAAATTCGGATACCGAGGTGCTGCTTGCGGCATATCGGAAATGGGGTGTGGCGTGCCTAGATCATCTTATCGGGATGTTTGCTTTTGTTATTTGGGACACAGTTGAAAAAACTGCGTTTGCGGCTCGCGACCGTTTCGGTGTTAAGCCGTTTTACTACCATAAAGAGGCAGACGGAACAGTTCTGTTCGCTAGCGAGATAAAGGCAATACACGCCGCAGGTGTTCCCGCGGCACCTAACGATGAGGCTTGGGCAAACTATCTTTCGCACGGGATCTATGATCACTCGGAACAGACATTTTGGCGGGCGATCGACTCTCTTCCAGCGGGCCACTTTCTCGATATTAGGAATGGTACGATCCGGACGAAGAAGTGGTATGACCTAGGGGAACGAGTGGGCACCGAGTTTGATGACCGTCCGGAAATTGTGGTCGCGGAAGAGTATTTTGGCCTAATGAAGGATAGTGTTGCTCTTAGGTTCCGTTCTGACGTTCCCGTCGGGATCAACCTTAGCGGCGGTCTCGATTCATCGAGTCTCCTCGGATTGGTCCATGAGGTTCAGGGCGTTGACAGCGACGTCAATGCATTTACTTTCACTACGGGCGATGCGGCCTATGATGAGCTGAGATGGGTTGAACAAATGCTTGCGCAGACGCGCCATCCGTTGATCGTAGGTAAGCTGTCCCCGAACGATGTCCCCGATCTTGCTGCAAGCGTTCAGGATCACCAGGATGAGCCATTTGCCGGGCTTCCAACATTGGCTTACGCCTGCCTCTTTGAAAAGGCGAAAGAGAACGGCGTTACCGTACTTCTTGACGGAAATGGGATGGACGAGCAATGGGCTGGCTATGACTATTATGATGCCGATGAAAACAACGGCACACCTACGGGACTGGTACAAGGAATCACCGACCGTGCAGTTCGGCCTGAGTGTTTGGCTCCCGAGTTCCGAGCACTTGCGAAACCAATTGAGCAGCCCACGTTCTTTTTCGACCGGCTGCGGAATTTGCAATATCGTGATGCTCGGTTTACGAAGATCCCGCGGGCAATGCGGTTCAACGACCGGATCTCGATGCGTTCTTCGACCGAACTTCGGGAACCGTTTTTAGATCACCGCCTTTTTGAGATCGCGATGCGGCAGCCGCAGGAGCGAAAGATCAAGAATGGTGTCCGCAAGAAGATGTTGAGGGAGATCGCCGGAAAGTACTTACCGCGTGCTGTGAGTGAAGCTCCCAAGCGTCCGATTCAAACGCCGCAGCGGGAATGGCTTCGCGGACCGCTCCGCGATTGGGCCGAATCTTGTATAGAGACCGCTCTTTCGGGCGACCAAGGATCCTATCTTGATCGAGCGGCGGTACGAAGAGAGGCCGCAGCCTTTTTCGACGGATCTTTCGATAATAGCTTTTTCATCTGGCAGTGGATAAATCTCGGACTGATCCAAAGCCTCCCGTCGCGAGCGAAGAGCTCGAGTGCATCGGCTGTGAAAGAGCGAATGAGGGCCGTTTAGGTTCTCTGCAGCTATCTTTTCAATGCAAAACATATCTGACAGTGAAAATTGGGATCTCGTGATCGAGGGCCGTGCACCTCTCTTTGATCTAAAGCTCTCGGAGGTTTGGAATTATCGCGATCTGCTGCTGATGTTCGTCAAGCGAGACTTCGTGAGCTTCTACAAGCAAACGGTCTTTGGTCCGCTATGGTTCTTTATTCAGCCGGTCTTTACAACGATCATCTTCACTTTTGTTTTTGGAAATCTGGCGGGACTGAGCACTGACGGCCTTCCCCAGCCGTTGTTCTACCTGGCCGGTATCACCGCGTGGAACTATTTCGCAGAATGCATAACTAAGACGAGCACGGTCTTTAAGGACAACGCGAACATTTTCGGCAAAGTGTATTTCCCGCGGCTGATCGTGCCTCTCAGTATCGTAACAAGCAATTTGGTGCGGTTCGGTGTTCAAATGCTTTTGTTTGTAGGGATGATGGCATATTACGCAGCTGTAGGCGGCACGTTCCGTCTTACATGGGCGATCGTCCTCTTTCCAGTTCTTGTGCTTCTAATGGCCCTTCTTGGCCTTGGACTCGGGTTGATAATCACAGCATTGACCACAAAGTATCGCGACCTCAGTTTCCTTGTTACGTTCGGCGTTCAGTTACTGATGTATATGACGACGGTGATCTATCCGCTAAGTGCGGCGCCGGAACGATATAAGCCGCTGATCGAGCTTAATCCCATGACAGGGATCATCGAAGCATTTCGGCGTGCGTTCTTGGGACAAGGTGAGTTGTCGGTAGCAAGTCTTGGATACAGTGTCGCGGTCACCCTCGTGATCCTTGTCGTCGGGGTCTTGATCTTCAACAGGACCGAAAGAAGCTTTGTAGATACCGTATGAGCGTTGCGATCCGCGTAGAGAATTTATCAAAAATGTACCAGTTGGGACAGATCGGCACAGGGACGATCAGCCTCGACCTGGAGCGTTGGTTCACTACTAAAGTCATGAACCGGCCGGATCCGTTCGCAAGACTCGCCGAGGCAAATGATCGTGCTGTAAAAGGTGAAAGCAATATCGTTTGGAGTCTGAAGGATATCAGTTTCGACATAGAGCAGGGTGAGGCGATCGGCATTATCGGAAAGAACGGAGCGGGAAAGAGCACGCTCCTTAAACTCCTATCGCGTGTTACCTCGCCGACAGCCGGAACGATTAAGATCAAAGGACGTGTTGCGAGCCTGCTAGAGGTCGGTACAGGTTTTCACCCGGAATTGTCCGGACGCGAGAACATCTACCTCAACGGATCGATCCTTGGCATGCGAAAAAAGGAGATCGATCGCAAGCTTGATGAGATCGTCGATTTCAGCGGCGTCGAGCGATACATCGACACCCCCGTGAAGCGATTCTCATCCGGAATGTACGTTCGTCTAGCATTTGCCGTCGCGGCTCATCTCGAAAGCGAGATCTTGATCGTTGACGAAGTCTTGGCCGTCGGCGATGCTGAGTTTCAAAAGAAATGCTTGGGGAAGATGGAGGAGATCGGAAGACGCGAAGGGCGAACCGTACTCTTTGTCAGCCACAACATGAGCGCGATCCTTGAGCTATGCAAGCGGGGAATACTGCTCGAAAACGGCACGGCCGTCCGCGATTCTGATGTCGGCAGCTGTGTTGCCGCATTCTTTGAAAGGGACAAGATGTCGAATGCATCTTCAAGCGGCCGCAAACGAAATAGGTTTCTTGATCTTGGAAATATTTGCGTCAATGGTGCTCACGCGTATCAGATCGATCATTCGTTGCCGTTTGAGGTAAGCGTCGATATTCACGGTAATGATATTCGCCAAGCGACCATATTCTTGATAGTCGAAAATGCTTTCGGTCAGTCCGTGCTGCATAAAAAAATATCAACCGCGGCCATCGGTTGCGATCTGATCGACGGAGATTTCAAACTGAACGTTGACCTGCCAAGCCTTTGGCTTACTCCGGGAATCTATTCGATGTATTTCAAGGTTCTCGTGCCGACAGCAGACTGGTCGGGCAGAGTGATCTCCGACCGCGTCAACCTTGAGGTCACCGGCCAGATGGAAGCTAGCGGAAGAGCATTCATAAACCCGGATGTGACCTGGGATATTCATGCGATCGGATCATCGAGGACAATAGGAGCCGTCGCGATCCGATAGATACCTGCGAGATGAACTCTAAACTGCGACAATTGCTTCGATCTGTAAAGAGAACAGAGCTGGGCTGGCGTTTCGGATCGAATTTGAAACCGACGATGCGATACCTGTTGGACGGCACGGACCGGGTTTCGCGGAAGGACTATCAGATAGTTAGGGAGCTCGATCTGAATGGCATCGCTACAGCCTCCTTCGAGGATCTAGATACTGATATTGAATTTTCTGATCTTGAGACCGAAGCGGATCGTCTTGTCGAGAGCAAAACCCCGGAGCTCACGAAACTAAAAGAGGCAGATGCCTCGATAGGAAAGAAGACTTTCAACATGGAAATGCTTGGGAGTGAAGTAACTTTCGACGCGGCGAGCATTTTCTCGCGATTGGCGCTGAGCAGGTCGTTCGTAAACATCGCGGATCTATACTTCAGGATGAAAACACGGCTCCGGTATTACAACGTCTGGTACACGGCAGCAACGACATCCGAAGCACGAGAATCCCAGCTCTGGCATTTCGACCGCGAAGATCGAATGATCCTCAAGGTCTTCGTCTATCTAAACGATGTTGACGGCGGATCGGGACCGTTCACGTATGCTCCGAGAACTCACGGGAAGGGCGCGCGTCGATCGATATCTCCTGAGTATTTCGATGAAAGCGGTGTTCGCCGGACGACCGATGCGCAGATGGCGAACGTGCTTCCGCAAGAGGCTTGGCAGATATGCACGGGCAAGAAAGGGACGGTCATTTTTGCGGATACCCGAGGGTTCCACAAAGGCGGTGAGGCAAGAACGCAGGATAGGTTGATGTTCACTTGTATGTTCACATCGCCCGCCTCCGAATCTAGAAAGCTAATAATCTTCCCTGAGGTTCTTGATGCTGGGCGAATGGAACGCGCTCAAAGATCCGCTCTTGGCCTTTTGTGAGATCTATGCAGGTGCGCTTGAATCTGCTTGTGAATTGACGTGAGACCGAATTTTCTATTGCTATCTACTTCGCTGCTTGTCGATCGCGTGTTTCAGCACACAGGATTGCTCCGAAGCCTCGCGAAGCACGGTGAAGTGTCCGTATGGGCATCCTCCTGCGGAGAGGAACCGACTGCTTCGACCTGGAAGGGAGTCGACGCCCAGATCATATCGTTCCCTCGAGTGCGTCCATTCCGAGAGCGGCCCCATAACTATTTGCGGCGGCTCAACGAATTCGTCTGGGACTATCGATTGATGCTTCCGAGTCGGGTCAGTATGCAGAAACACGTGAGAGATAAGAGGCTGCCCGGTCAGATCCGTGCCCTAAAGCTTCCTGCGAGGCTGCTCGCATATGGTGGAACTGAACGGATCCTTGAGAATGCCCTTGAACGATTGCTGATTTCGTATCCGCGATCGGTCGAGGCCGCGGAGCGACTGGCCATAACTCGCCCGAGCGTCGTTGTATCCACGGGACCGTTTCAATTTGAGCAGCCAGCTGTCTTTACAGCCGCTAAGAGACTCGGTATTCCTACACTCGCATATATTCCGTCCTGGGACAATGTGTCCACAAAGAATCGCATGGTCTTCAAGTATGACGGGTATATAGTTTGGAACGAGCAAAACAAAAACGAACTTTTGGATGTGTATCCGCAAGCGCGCAGCGTGCCGGTATACGTGGTCGGGGCTCCTCAATTTGATGTCTTCTATTTAGATCGTTTCAAGGTCGAACGAAAGGCGTTTTGTGAAGCACAGCAGCTGCAGGCCGATCGGAAGGTAATTGTCTATTCGCTGGGATCGCCGAATTTCTTAAAAGAGCATCACGGAGCCCTCGAAATGGCTCGGAGGATCAAAGCCGGCCATTTTGGCACGGCTCAGATGCTCGTTCGCCCGCATCCGATCCACGACAACGCTGAGATGCGAGATATGTTCGCGGAATTCGGTCCGAATGTCCGCTTGCAGACCACGCCGAATGCGGGTCGAGACCTGATCCGCCGGACTCAGGACGAAAGTCAGATAGTTGATTGGGTGAATACTTTCAGGCATGCCGACGTTGTTGTAAATTTGGCATCCACCGTGACAGTTGACGCTGCTGTATGCGATACACCTGTTGTTAACCTTGATTTTGATCCGCAGCCTGATCGTTTGGATCAATCACTCATCAATGATGTCAACCACAAATGGAATCACTTCAAACCGATCGCGGAATCGGGAGGCGTCTGGCTCGTCAAGAATTTCGAGGAACTCGAGAATGCGGTCAAGGTCTATTTAGAGAACCCCGAACTACACAAGGCCGAACGAAGATGGATCGCCGAATACGTGTGCGGCCGACTCGACGGTCATTGCGGTGAGCGAATGGCCGAGGCGATCACAGACTTCGCCGGGCGGATCGAACGCGGGAAGGCAAGATGACAGCTCTACCAATGGCCAACATGCCAGCCGATCATTCCGCTTCATCTAATGGCAACCGAGGAACGCGACAGGATCGAGCGGATCAACATATCGCCGCGATCGTGCCGCGAGGCGAAGTCATCAGGAATTTTGTCCACTCAGGCTGTTTTGAGCAAATAGCGGAAGATTGCGGCCTTTCACTTTTGTCAGTCCTGGCTGGCGCTGAATTCGCGGAGATTGCAGGCGACCTGGACGCAGATCTCTACACACTTGAGCCCGTCCGAGAGCGTTGGCCTGTGCGATTCCAGCGCGAGCTCCTGGACATGGCTCATGGACGCTGGTTGTGGTCTAGGGCCGCGAAAGAGCGATGGCGAATTCGGGACAGAGAGGCTCTAACCGTTCGCGACAAGGCGGTTCGCACGGTCAAGAAGTTAATGGTTTGGCCGTTTGCGAATCCCTCGGGCTTGAAGCTCTTATCGCATTCGGAACGCTTTTCAAGCAGGTTTTTTTGCTCGACGGATGAATATGCCAAGCTATTTAGATCGATTCGTCCGTCACTTGTGTTCAACGGTTCACATATTCACAGCACGATCGCAACACCGGCAGTTCAGGCGGCACAATGGCTTGGCATCCCGACCGCTGCGTTCATCTTTAGCTGGGACAACCTCACTTCGCAGGGCCGCATAATGCTGCCGTACGACTATTTTCTGGTTTGGAACAATGATCTGAAATACCAGCTTCTCGAGATGTATCCATGGATCAAGCCTGAGAACGTTTTTGTCACCGGTTCACCGCAGTTTGATTTTCATTTCCGGCCGAGGTTCTACAAAAGCCGTGAACAGTTTTGTTCGGACATCGGAGCCGACGCTGGTCGTCCGGTCGTCCTTTATTCGACAGGGATGGCGAACCATATGCCGGGAGAACCGCTGATCGTCGAATCCATTGCCGATCTGCTGCTCGAGTTTCCGGAAGAGAAGCGGCCGCAGCTGTTAGTCCGAGTTTATGCGAAGGATCTCACTGGGCGATTCGACGACCTTAAGGAACGTCGTAGGGACATTATCTTCCAGAAGGTCGAATGGAGCGCCTCATGGCTAACGCCGCGATCTGAGGATTCATACGGCCTCGTCAACGCCCTTCGGCATGCCGATGTAGGTATCAACATCGCTTCGACGATCTCATTAGAACTTTGTATGTTCGACAAGCCAGTGATCAATGTCGCCTATGATGCACCGGGAAACAATGACCTTGATTTGAGAAACGAACTCTTCTACTCGTACGAACATTATCGGCCGGTTGTGAAGAGCGGTGCGGTGCAGGTCGCTTATTGTCTCACGGAGATGAGAGGTCTGATCCGCGAGGCATTAAAGCACCCGGAAGCGGCGAGCACTCAACGCCGGCAATTGATCGAAAAGATGTTCGACGAAACGCTGGATGGAAATTCAGCGGAGCGCATAGCTAGCAGATTGGTGGAATTAGCTGGACGGAATTGCACCCGAAAGGTGTCCGCATGAAAGATCCTATGAAGCCCGATAGCGTAGGAGCATCGAGAACGAACAGAGTCTTGCGGCCGACTCTGTCGATCGTTACGCCGACGTTCAAGCGTCCGATGGAAGTACGGGAACTCTTGTTAGATCTCGAGAGACAAACGATTTTGCCGACCGAGGTCATAATCGTTGACGGGATCGTTGAGAAAGATAGTGAGACCGAACGGATCGTATCTAGGCTGCGGCCCGCACTTCCCTTCGCTGTAAAGTTCATCCGCCGCGGGGGCGGAACCGCGATACAGAGAAACGCGGGGATCGACGCTGCGACAGGAGACCTGGTCTCGTTCATTGACGACGATGTACGCCTCGATCCATCTTTTTTTGAAGAGATGATGAATATACTGTCTTACGCCTCGAACGCAGATGTCGGAGGCGTCGTCGGCTACCGCACCAATTGCCACCTTGAGATCGAGAGGTCGTCCCGATGGCGTTGGTATCGCCGATTGGGCCTTTTTAAGATCTTTGAACCCGGCCGCTATGACTTTGAATGCGGTTACCCGATAAATAACAGTCTTCAGCCTCCATTCGCCGGGATCCGAGAAGTGGACTTTATGACGACCGCTTGCGCAGTATGGAGACGAAGTGTATTTGATTCGGGCCTGCGATTTGACGAGTTCTTTCGGGACTTTGGCGTGCTTGAAGACGCTCATTTCTCACTTAAGGCAGGGCGAACTTGGCGGCTCTTGCAATGCGGCGATGCTCGCTGCGTCGAACTCCATTCTCCGAACGGACGAGAGGATCGAAAAAAGATCGGATTCAAATCCGTTGTGAATTATCACTACGTCTTCCGTGATATCAGCGGCCCATTGAGCAGGCTGCAAAAATATCGCTTCTGGCGTTTCCAGGCATTCGAGGCCATTCGCATAGCGTCATCAGCCTTTCGAAGGTTCAATGCCGGCGATATTGCCGATCTTCGCGGCCGAGCACAGGGCGTCTGGCGGATCCTAGTGTCCGACCGCTAGTTACGGACGGGGTCTCTCTTATTGCGCGATCGAAATTTTCGTTCTTCATTCACAAACTCAATGAGGCTCGCGGTCATTTCGCACAAGGTATGCTGGCACTCATCTGATTCGCCGAGCGGCTTTATCACCGACGGTGGCTTTCCGCAGCAAATGGGAGCGATCTCCGAATTGTTCGACGAGACGAGGATCGTAGTTCCGTGTGCAACTAGCGGTAACACCGCGGGACTTTCGCCATTGGTTGGCAGCAATCTTTCGATCGTGCCGCTATCGGAGCCGAAGGGTGAAGGATTGCGGCGCAAGATATACATCCCGTTCTGGCTTATTCGGAATTGCATCACGATCTTTCGGGAGAGCCGGAAGGCAGATGCGGTTCATTCACCGATTCCGGGCGACGTGGGAACGATCGGGATGGCAGTTGCGATGATTCTGCGCAAACCGCTCTTTGTTCGTCATTGCGGCAACTGGTTAGTTCAAAGAACCTTGGCCGAACGGTTCTGGAAGTGGTCGATGGAGTACTTTGCCGGAGGAAGAAACGTGATGCTTGCGACCGGCGGATCGGAGAATGTCCCTTCCGAGAGAAATCCAAATGTTGAATGGATCTTTGCAACTTCGCTCAAAAGGGCGGAGATCGAGTCGAATTCTCCGCTCGAACTTCCTACCGAAAAACCGGTCAGACTCATCATCGTCTGTCGTCAGGAAGAACATAAAGGAACTGATGTTGTGCTTGATAGTCTGCCTCTTATCATCCAAGAAGTGCCGAATATCATCCTCGATGTCGTCGGCGGCGGGAGTAAACTGGCCACATTTCGAAGACAGGCTGCGGCCCTGAATCTCGAAGATCGGGTGATCTTTCACGGCAAGGTCGTTCACACGCAAGTAATAGAGCTGCTCAAAAGGTCTCATCTATTTTGCTATCCGACGTCCGCTTCCGAAGGATTCCCTAAAGTCGTTCTCGAGGCAATGGCGATCGGCTTGCCGGTCATAACGACCAGGGTCTCCGTTCTGCCTCAGTTGATCGGAAACACCAACGGAATTCTCCTCGATCGGCCCGCACCATCCGATCTTGCGAACGCAGTCCTTAAGTTGTGCTCGGACCGAGCAAAGTATCGGTCGTTATCGGCGAGTGCTATCGAAACCGCGAAGTCGTTCTCTCTCGAGGATTGGCGGGAGCTCATCGGCAAGAAGCTGGTTGAGACATGGAAGGTCAGATCCTTGAGCGAATGAAGGATAAGACTGATTTCGCCTGCTTCCTGCGGATGTATTACGTCGTATGAAGGTTTGTTTTTTAGCCGGAACCCTAGGGCGTGGAGGCGCCGAGAGACAGCTCGTCTTTATGCTTCGAGCGCTGAAGAATGCCGGAATACAGGCAAAGTTGCTTTGTCTAACAAAAGGCGAAGCCCTCGAAGAGGAGATCAGAGGACTTGGCATTGAGATTCGTTCGATCGACACGCGGCGGGGACGACTCTTGACGCTTCGACATATCGTCAAGGAGCTTCGCAGGGAGCCGGTCGACGTCGTTCAAAGCTCTCATTTTTACACGAATATCTACGCTTCGATCGCCGGGCTGATGAACGGAATTGCGAGCATCGGAGCGGTCAGAAGTGACCTTGCTTTCGAGCTTGCATCGAACGGCATATATGGCAAATATCAGCTGAAGATGCCGCGGCATCTGATCGCGAATTCCAAGATCGCCGTCGAGCGGGCCGTCAGTTTAGGGATCGATCGCGATCGGATCGATCTTGTAAAGAACGTCGTGGCTTGCGGGACGCAGCAGAAGGATTTAGACAACTGCACGGCGAACCCGACGAGGATCCTCTTCGTAGGGCGTCTCGGAGAGGAAAAGCGTCCTGAGCTTTTTGTTAAATTGGCATACGAACTTGTGAACACGCTTCCGGATCGGCAGTTGAAGTTTCAGATCGTCGGAGACGGGCCGTTGCGTCCCAAACTCGAGACCCTCGCACGCGGCTACGGCCTCGCACCCGACATCTTTTCTCTCGACGGCGAACGATCCGAAATGCGGGACGTCTATAGCCTTGCCGATATCTTGATCCTCACTTCGAAGCACGAAGGAACTCCGAATGTAGTTCTCGAGGCCTTGAGTAATTCGATCCCTGTGGTCGCAACAAGCGTGGGCGGTGTTCCGGAGATACTGAACAACAAGATGGGTTTCGTTGTCGATCCGATGGATTTTCGCAGCTTGCTCAACGCGACCGCGGAGTTGATCGTCAACAGGGACATTCGCACAACACTCGGGACTAACGGCCGACAGTACGTAAGAGAAAATCATTCGCTGACGTACCTTGAGGAACGCCTCAGCGGGATCTACTCCAGACTGCTCGGAAGCAGACACAACGCCCGCTGCTAGACCAATGAATGACACGGCAGTACATCAATTCGCGATCGGGCCGAAGTTCCGAGAGAGATCGAAGCCGCACTTCCGCCTGCTCGTCGCGATCACTATTCTCCATGTACCACTCGGACTTTTTGATTATTTCGCTAGCTCGGCTGCACTGCTTCATCCGGCTGCGGCCTTTGGCCTAGGTATGTATTGGGCCTTGCAGCGAAAGGTCAGGCTTGAGCGCGTGGCTCTCGCCGTTGGTTATCTGGTTGGAGTCGAGATCCTTTGGCGAATGGCACAGCTCCCCGTCTTTTGGGAATTCGGCAAATACGGATCGGCGATGATAATGATCGTCGCACTGCTAAGGCGAGTTCGGCGGAAGATTCCGACCCTGCCTTTCGTCTATTTTGCAGCTTTGCTGCCGGCGTGCGTCCTTACCTTTGTTCAATTTGAACTTTCGGCGGCAAGAGATACGTTGAGCTTCAATCTATCAGGTCCGTTCTTTCTATTTATAAGCTGTTGGTTCTTTTCGTACATCAAGGTTGACCAAGAACAACTGAAGCGCGTGTTCGAGTCTCTCATCGTGCCATTATTGAGTGTTGCCTTCGTAACACTTTTCTTTACCATTTCGATCAAAGATATACAGTTCACGGACGAATCGAACTTTGCGACAAGTGGCGGCTTTGGCCCCAATCAAGTCTCGGCGATGCTGGGACTAGGAGTGTTCTTGACCGTATTCTCACTCATGGCTTTTCGAAATGACCGCAAATATAAGATCTATTTGTCCATTGCGGCGATCTTTTTTACTGCCCAGAGTATTATGACATTCTCGCGAGGCGGCATTTACAATGCGGCCGGAGCCCTCCTTCTGGTCGCACTATTTGAATTTGGCGATCCAGTCAAGGCCGCGAAGAGATTGGTCCCGGTCGCGATCATTCTGGTTCTCTTTTTCATCTTTGTTTTCCCGTTTCTAAATGATTTTACGGGCGGCGGCCTTCAGGAACGTTTTGAAGATACTCAGACGACCCATCGGGCAGAGATCGTCGGATCCGACGTTGATATCTTTCTTGAGCACCCGATCTTTGGTGTCGGGGTTGGGTCAGCATACAGCGAACGGCAAGAATTCCTTGGGTTCAAGGCAGCGAGTCACACTGAGTTCTCGCGACTCATATCCGAGCATGGAATGTTTGGGCTATTTGCTATCTGCTGCCTGATCGCCATGGTGGTCGGCAATTTTAGACGTTCGCGGTCACGACTCGGGCGGGCGTTCGTGCTCGGGGCGGCGGCGTGGGCCGCTCTCTTTATGCTGAATACGGGAATGCGGTTGGCTGCGCCGTCCGCCGTCTTTGGAATAATATTTATCACGCTCAGTACTCCGCGGCGAATAAAAGATCTTCGGGCCGTTAGGGCTCCCAAGAATGAACAGTTCCGTTCGGCGGCTGCTTGATCGATCTTGACCAAAGTGAAAAGTGGAAAACCGCGTATTTGCATTGTCGGCAATTTAGTCGGGCTAAATGCAGGAAAGATCACGACACAGGGTCTTGTCCTCGCAGATCTGCTCCGCAGTGATGGTTACGAGGTGATCTCGGTCTCGTCAAAGCTTAATCGGCTGCTAAGAATGGCAGAGATGATCCTTACCCTCGTTTGGCAGAGACGATCCATCGATATCGTGATGGTCGAGATCTACAGCGGCTTGAGCTTTTTGATCGCTGATGTCGTCGGCCTTCTCGCCAAGTATCTTCGCGTCCGGACCATCGGGGTGCTTCATGGCGGCGCGCTGCCTGAATTCATCTCAAAGAATCCGAAACGGGGTATGCGTGTATTGCGGCGGTTCGATCAACTGGTGGCGCCGTCGGCATACCTAAAAGGACCTTTTGATGATCTTGATCTCAAGGTACGGATCATTCCCAACGTAATTGACCTAAGTGCATACACGCACCGACTGCGTCGAAAGGTCGCCCCCAAACTGATCTGGATGAGAGCCTTTCACAGTATCTACAACCCTGAACTTGCGATCGAGGCATTTGCCTTGATCTGCAGGAGATACGCGAACGCATCCCTAGTCATGGCCGGTGTGGATAAGGGCCTTGAATCGCGGGTCAAGCAGTTGGCACGCGATCTTGGCGTGGACGATAACGTGCGATTTCCCGGATTCCTCGCGGCAGAGGCCAAGGTCCGTGAGTTCTCGGAAGCAGATATCTATTTGAATACGAACAATATTGACAACATGCCGGTGGCGGTTGTCGAAGCATGTGCATTCGGCCTACCGGTCATTGCAACGGATGTCGGCGGGATCGCTTCTTTGCTGAATGATGGGATCGATGGGCTTCTTGTCCCCGCCGGCGATCCTGAGTGCATGGCCGATGCAGTAACGAGACTCGTCGATGATCCGGAGCTTGCAAGCCGACTTTCACAAAGCGGACGATTGTTGGCCGAACGATCATCTTGGGGGTCGGTCAAATCCCGTTGGGAGAATCTCTTTCGGGAACTTGGATTTCCTGATCGCGTTCAACGCTCGGCCGCGACGACGGGAGAACGGACGGTTTAAATGTCGGTTGCACACAGTTTGTATGACCTTCTTCCGGCGCCCGCTAGATCCGCGGCTGCAAGCCTCCGCGGACACTATCTGAACCGCTGGCGCTACGGTTCGGAAACAGACTCATTGGTCCAGGCGGCCTTAGATCGGGAGTCCTGGAGCAACTTTGACTGGGAGAGTTGGCGCTCTGACCGCCTTGCGTATGTACTTGAGCGTGCAGCTACTCGTGTTCCGTTCTATCGGCGAGCGTGGGCAGAACGGCGGAAGCTTGGTGACGATTCATCCTGGAAGGTCCTCGAGAACTGGGAGATCCTGGAAAAGGAATCTGTGCGAGCAAACCCGCTTGCATTTGTTGCCGATGATCGTTCCCCAAACCGGATGTTCCGCGATCACACGAGCGGTACGACCGGTACGTCACTATCACTCTATATGACGAAGGAAACGGTCAGGAAGTGGTACGCGCTATTCGAAGCTCGTTCGCGTCGATGGTACAGGCTAACGCGGCACGTCCGTTGGGCGATCCTCGGCGGCCAGCTGGTCACGCCGGCACGTCAGGAGAGACCGCCGTTCTGGGTCTGGAATTCCGGACTGCGTCAGCTCTATATGTCGTCGTACCACCTTAGCCCGCAAAATGTTCCGGCTTATATCGATGCTCTTGAAAAATTCGACGTCCGGTACATTTTAGGATATCCATCCGCGATCTATACCCTAGCGGCGGAGGCTCTCCGGCTGGGACGGAAGGTTGCGGGGATCGAGATCGTCATCCTTAACGCTGAACCTGTTTACGAGTATCAACGCGAAGCCATCGAATTGGCATTCGACTGTCCGGCTCGTGCAACCTACGGGATGGCGGAGATCGTTGCGGCGGCGGGAGAATGCGAGTCTGGCAAGCTTCATCAATGGCCGGAGGCGGGGATCATCGAGTCAGGCGCTGACGTCGGCGACGGCCTCTCAGACTTTGTCTGCACTGGCCTGATGAATGCAGATATGCCGTTGATCCGGTATCGGGTTGGCGACAGCGGAAAACTTTCCAGTGCACAATGCGAGTGCGGCAGAACGCTTCCTGTTATCGAAAGGATCTTAGGCCGCACGGACGACATTCTGTACGCCGCCAACGGACGGCAGGTCGGCCGGATGGATCCTGTTTTCAAAGGCGGTCTTCCGATCAAGGAAGCTCAGATCATCCAGGATTCCCTTTTGAACATCTCGGTCAACTACGTGCCCGCTGACGGTTTCCGAATTACGGATCTCGGCGAACTTGCAACGCGCATTCGAGACAGACTGGGGCTCGTGGAAGTCGAATTCAACAGGATGACATCAATTCCGCGGACATCGAGAGGCAAATTCCGATCCGTGATCTGCAACGTCGATGCAAAGACCATGGGCTTTGCGGCCGTAGGGGATAAAAATGGAAAAGCATAGTGCGATGCCGTTCGTATCCATTATCCTTCCTGTTCGAAACGAAGCAGCGTTCATTGAACGCGGCCTTGCGTCGGTGCTTCGGCAAACATATCCGAGCGATCGGATGGAGGTCATCGTCGCCGATGGAATGTCCACAGACGACACCCGCGAAAAGATCCTGGATCTCGCTGCCGGCTCACAGGTGCCAGTTTCGATCGTTGATAACGTCAAGAAGATCGCTCCGACTGGTCTCAATCGGGCGATCGAAAGGGCTGTCGGCGATGTGATCATTCGAGTGGACGGCCACTGTGAGATCGAACCCGACTATGTTGCAAACTGCGTGGAGCTTTTGCAGTCCGGACGAGCAGAAGGCGTGGGCGGGCCGATCGACACTGTGGGGGAGACGCCGCGAGCCGCAGCGATCTCGATGGCAATGAGTTCAAGCTTCGGTGTCGGAGGATCCGCCTTCAGAACGGTCAACGATCGTGAGATGTTCACGGACACGGTTGCCTTTCCGGGCTATACGCGAAAGATCGTCGATCAGGCCGGCCCTTTCAATGAAGAACTCGTCCGAAATCAGGACGACGAATACAATTTTCGGATCAGAAAGCTCGGCGGCCGGATCCTTCTGTCTCCGATGATCCGCTCGCGCTACTACAGCCGCAGCACATTCGCTTCTCTCTGGAAGCAATATTTTCAGTATGGGTACTGGAAAGTGCGCGTCTTGCAGATGCATCCGAAGCAAATGAGTCTGCGTCAATTCGTGCCCTTCACATTTGTATCGACGATCATTTTGCTGGCTCTTACCGCACTCTTTTCCAGTATCGGGCGGGTGACGCTGACAGGTGCGATCGGCACATACTTGGCCGCGAATCTCATTGCGTCCGTTCTTGTGGCTGGATCTCGGGTCTGGGCAATTCCCTACCTAATGCTGAGCTTTTCTATTCTGCATACCGCATATGGATCAGGGTCACTGTTCGGCCTGGTGGCCTTCCGCGATCGTTGGAGAGAGGCGCCGAAAATGACGGCCGCTGCGGAATAGTATTTAGCTTCTGATCGTGCCGCGAGATTACCTTCGGCCAAAAGACGCAAGGGATCGCTTGAAAGCGACATCAGAACATCTGGTACCATCCACGCGTTTTGAAACGCCGAAACTGCTCGCCGGCATGAGATCCGATTGTGTAACTAATTGTGTATATTCCAGCTGTTGGATCGATCCCTTTCGGTGCGTTGTGTAGGTGAATTCTGGTCTTTTAGTGCCACGAAAAACTATCTGAATAATCGAATTCTGCCCCAGGAAACAACTGATAATCTGTTAACTAGCCCGGAATAGTTCATGGCATTGTTCAAGGTTTAGAAACGAGTCTATTTTTGTTTCTTTCGGTCGTAGTTTGGACCTTTGATCGCTTAGCGAAATGTGATCTAGCACCCCGACTTATCGTCAGACAGGAGTAGGATCGCCCCGTCGATTCTCGTAAACAAGGAGACAAATATGGAGTTCATCCAAACGGCCGAGGTCGGCCGACAGATCGAAGGAAAACGAATCGACAATGAGCGAATCGCGTCGGAACTTCGCGTGCCGTTCTTCCGGCCGGACATTGGCGAGGATGAGATGACCGAAGTTATGGCAACACTCCGAAGCGGTTGGCTCACGACCGGGCCAAAGGTGAAGGCATTTGAGCAGAGTTTTGCTCGTGCGGTACGAGGGAAATTTGCCGTTGCGGTCAACTCGTGTACGGCGGCCCTTCATCTTGCGGTCGAAGCCATTGGCCTCAAAGAGGGTGATGCGGTGCTCATTCCAACAATGACCTTCGCGGCGACGGCCGAGATCGTTCTATACAAGAAAGCGGTTCCGGTTCTCGTTGACTGCGACCCTGTGACCGGAAATATGGATCTGGCAGACGCTGAACGCAAGATCGAAAAGATCAGACAGCGGTGCCTTCCGTATCTAAGAGGACGGGATCTGAAGCCTGTCGGTGTCATACCGGTGCACGTCGGCGGACTGATGATGGATATTGGTGCGGTCAAAGCTTTCGCAGCGAAACATAACTTGTGGGTCATCGAGGACGCCGCTCACGCTTTTCCGTCCGGCTGGCGGCCAAATTCGGAAAGCAGATGGGAGATGTGCGGCGAAAATACGGCTTCCGTAAGCTGCTTCTCGTTCTATGCGAATAAGACGATCACAACCGGTGAAGGCGGAATGGCAGTAACCAATAGTGAAGCTCTGGCGAACAAGATCCGGCTAATGTCCCTTCACGGACTATCGCATGATGCCTGGGGAAGATACACCGCAGAAGGAAGTTGGGACTATAAGATCGTCCAGCCGGGCTATAAATACAATCTCACCGACGTTGCAGCGGCCATCGGTTGTCAGCAATTAGAGCGAGCCGAGGAAATGCGTGAAAAACGTGAGGCGGTAGCGCGGTACTATTTTGCATCAATGGCAAATATCCCTGAGATCTCGCTACCGCCCAACGACCCGGATCGCCTGCACTCCTGGCATCTGTTCCCCATCCGGCTCAACTTAAAAGAACTGACGATCGATCGCAATGAATTTATCGAGGAATTGAAACGCAACCGAGTTGGTTTCTCTGTCCACTGGCGACCGCTCCACATGCATCCGCTCTACGCTGAGCGTTTCGGTTGGGTCGATGCCCACTTCCCTGCCGCGTCAAAGTTGTGGACGGAAATAATCAGCCTTCCGCTCTACTCGGTTATGACCAGGGAAGAAATGACCCATGTGGTCGAGACAGTTAAGAAGATCTGCTCCGCGTACTCAAAAGTACCGATTTCGGCGGCAGCATAATTTATGAAAAGAAAGCTTCGGAAGGGACTACCGCGCATAGCTGAGATCATCCTGTCGATGATGGGTCTGTTCTTTGCCGCCCCGGTCCTGACGATCGTTGCGATCCTTATAAAGGCTGATTCCCACGGCACGGTCTTCTTTCGGCAAAAAAGGGTCGGGCAAAATGGAATTTCATTTACAATGCTGAAGTTCAGGACAATGGAATACTCCTGCAACGGTTCGCTTATTACGGCCGCGAACGACGCTCGCGTAACAAGGGTTGGCCGCTTTCTCCGAAGGTCTAAGATCGACGAGTTGCCCGAGCTGTGGAACGTCCTGAGAGGCGATATGTCGTTCGTGGGTCCGCGTCCGGAAGTACCTGAGTTTGTCGACCTCAGTGATCGGTTGTGGCAAGACGTCCTCGAACACCGACCGGGCATCACCGACCCCGTAACGCTTCGACTGCGAAACGAAGAGCACCTATTGGCGAATGTCGCCGATAAGGAACTGTACTATCGCGAGGTGGTCCAGCCGTATAAACTTCGCGGATACGCAAGATTCGTCGGCGACAAAAGCTGGAAAACCGATCTGCGGATCATCGGCCGCACGCTTCGGGCGATCGCCTTCCCAACTACTGCCATTCTCCCGACCAAGGAAGAAATGCTGCTGCCTTACGGTAAGCTTGGGCCGGCACATAGGTCGGTGTCTTCGAATACTGTCTAACCCTTGCTTCGAAAGAAGTGGGCTGCGGCTTCCCTATTCATACAAGAAGGTTTCGGGCGCGTTGGTAGCGGTGCGATATCTCTTCAAGGCCGTAGGATCTCATGTCCGAAGTCGTTCCACATACACAGTTTGAGCGAGAGATCGACGTAAGATGGCGGCGGAGAGTGTCCGCGGCGGCGGAAGGATCTGGTTTCTGGTTCTTCGTGGCAACGATCGCAATTTTTGCATTTCTCCCTGGCAGCATCGGAGACCCCGGACGATCCCTATTAGCCCTCCTGTTGTGTGGTTTCAGCTTGTTTCGGGCATCCGCATGTTTCATTTCCGGCTCATTTCGGATCTCCGATCCCGTACTTTTTCTGCCCCTTGCGGGCATCGTCGGATTGGCGCTCTTTCAGCTTCTTCCACTGTCATCTGCTAGCGACGATCCATTCGAAACAAGAAGCTTCATAATCTTCTTTTCAGCCCTTGTCCTAGCTGGCGAATCCCTGCGCCATCTTGCAAATAGTTCTCGACAGCTTCGAATTCTGGTGGGTGCAATTATCGCCGTCGGCGTGTGCAGTGCCGCTTACGGCATCGTGCGAGCGACTCTCGCGGAACCTAGCCAGCAGTATGCTCAATTCGCGAACCGAAATCATTACGCCTTCCTCGCAGAAATGACGATGGGTCTGCTGCTTGGGTTGTTGATCAAAGGACGCCTTTCGAGAGCTAATCGTCTTGCCGGCGGGATCCTGACGGCGGTCATCATCTATTCCCTTTTGACCGCTGGTTCTCGCGGCGGTCTTGTCAGTCTGATCGCGATGTTACTCTTTTCCGTGATCGCGCATACCTTCTTTTCGAAAAGGAATGCCCAGCTCCACTCATCCGGCCGTCTCACTGCTAGCCGAGGAATTCCGTTCAAGGTCCGACTTCTTGGGGTCGGCGCAGCCTGCGCTCTGATCGTGATCGTCTCAGTTGCGGCCATTGCTTTTGTCGGCGGCGACAAGGCCGTGACGCGTTTCGAACAGGTGCGTGACGAGGTCGAAAGTCAGTCTGATACACGGATGAACCGAGGAACGATCTGGAGTATAACAGTCGATCTGATAAAGCAACACCCGATCGCGGGCGCGGGATTCGGTGCCTACGCCGCCGCCATTACGCGTTTCGACCACTCGAACGGCACGTTCCCACTCGAGCAGGCTCATAATGAATATCTCGAGATCCTTGCGAACGGCGGCATCATCGGCCTCATATTATTCGGCACCTTTTTTTCGCTCGCCGCAAGCCGAGCCTTTCGTGCTGTGAGCGCCGATGCCCAGCTGCTGCGATCAACCTGCTTCGGCGCAACGCTCGGGGTTTTCGGTGTACTTGTCCATAGTCTCGTAGATTTCGGTCTCCACGTTCCGCTCAATGCGTTGGTCTTTGTGGTCCTTCTTGCCATCGCTACAAATGGTCCCGCGACGAGACGCCCACGGCCTGACGCCATGAAAGGATCAGTTGCACATCATAACGAACTTTGGCACCGGTTTGGGGCCATTTTGTATGCGATAGTCGTACTGGCGGTCGGAACATTTGCGGCGAGGGAGTTTTTGTCCGAGTATTTCGCGGCCTCTTCAATGACGTCGAAGTCACTTTCCGAGGCACACCTCGCAGTGAAAGTTTTCGATGGGGATCCAACAGCCCAACAGGCATTGGGAGTGTTGCTGCTTGAAAGGGGAGACCACAAAGAAGCTGCGAACGCTCTCGCAAAAGCCGTGAATTTGCGCACACAGGACTATAAAGGTTGGCAACTATTGGGCGATGCCAAATATGCGGGCGGCGATCTTATCGGAGCCGAGTCTGCATACATCAATGCCATTGAACTCGCGCCGGATTACTCGAGGCCAAATTTCCTCTACGGAAAACTTCTGCTCGAAACCGACCGACATATGCAGGGATTCGAGGTCCTATCGAAATCCGCGGAAAATAAGTTCTCGCTTTTCCCGCAGATCGTCGATCTTGCGGAGAGGTATTATCCGAACGACGCCGCAGCGATCGAGCGGGCAGCAAGCCCCAGATCAGTTGAAGCAAAAACATATCTTGCACGATACTTCATCATGCGGTCGCTAATGACATCGAATTTGCGTGCCTTCCTGCTTGGCAGCGAGATCTCGGAACAAGCAAGGAATGAATTCGTAAATTTATTGATCGAAAAGAACAACTTTTCACTCGCTCACGAACTTTGGGCATCAAGGATCGCCTCAGATGACAGGCCGGGCAGCGAGGCGGTCTTCGACGGCGGTTTCGAGCAAACAACGGGCGGCCGCCAAGGCCTCTTCGGTTGGAATGTAGATCAAGAACTTTCCGGCGTTTCTGTGTCCCGCACGCAGCAAGATCCGCATTCGGGCTCCTATGCGATCCGCATCAAATTCTCCGGTGAAGTTGCGCTAGGCAGAAATATCCTGTCGCAGCTTGTTCTCGTTCGACCAGATTCGACTTATGTATTGAAATTCTACTACCGCTCTTCCGAGATCCTTTCGGCTTCGCCACCGGCTATCCTCGTAACTGATCCGACCGGCTCGGAACTCGGTCGTTCCGTGACGTTAAAGAGCACAGAAAACAAATGGATCGAGATCTCGGTAAGCTTCATTTCCAAACAAACGCCCGCCGTAAATGTTGTCCTTGTTCGGCCTGCCTGCGATTCTACGCCTTGCCCGATCTTCGGAGAATTGTCGTTGGACGATTTTTCGCTGGTCGATCCGCCTTCACGATAGAACCCAAACTGCTGATCGATCAACCAGTACTTGTACCCGTACGCAATATCAAGTTAACGGCCGCGAAAACTTTGCTTGACATTTCGCTCATCAAAGATGTTAACTGAAAGCATTACGGATTTTTCCGCTATTTGAACTGTAGTTCCCCGCCTCCCAAGAGACGACCCGACTTTCGCGTGGTCAACCGCTCTCACGTTAACAAGCTTGGACACAGGTTTTCTGTGTTCGTGGTCGGTCAAAAAATGAAAGAACAATCTATTGTGTTAAGAAGTTTGGCATTTGGCGTTTTGTTGGCATTCGCAGGAGTTTATGCAACGCCATGCCGGGCGAACGTTGGAAAAGGGCCGACCGCCTCGCTGAGTGCTCCGTCAGTTAGATTCGTCCGGGCCAAAGATCTCGGCAGGGTGTCAGGGCAGGTCTCGGTGGCCATCCATTCTAATGATCCGGCAGGCATCAGCCGCGTTGACCTACTGTGCGACAATGCTCAGGTCGGGACCGTAACGGTATCACCGACCGCAACTGATTCCGTCGTGTATTTCGCCTGGGACACCTCCGCGATGCCGAACGGAAAGCATAGTTTGCAGGCGAGAGCCGTTAACTCCGCGGGATCCCAGACGACGATCGCAAGGCCGGTCTTTGTGCGGAACTATTCTATAAGCCAGCCGACCGGAAATGTGATCGCGCTCAATCCATTTGTGAAGTATCAGACGATGCGGGGTTGGGA
>Ga0154020_10001723_pt1 | contig 26932 bp, 23 predicted proteins | sample Klosneuvirus_201_FD_109709 | JGI IMG/M metagenome (GOLD analysis project Ga0154020, IMG submission 109709) | Active sludge microbial communities from wastewater, Klosterneuburg, Austria - Klosneuvirus_20160825_MG | ecosystem: Engineered > WWTP > Aerobic digester > Activated sludge | place...
CGGTGACTGTCGGCTTTCTGTGGGTGCAGACCGCGATCTTTGTGTTCATTGCCTTGCTCGGCATTGGTTGGTTGACGCGTCGCTCCTGGGGCGCGGCGCTGCAACGCCTGGGCATTGTCCGGCCCACGCTGCGCCAGGTGTTGATTGCCGTCGGCTCGGCGCTGGTGATGGTGCCAGTCGTCATGCTGATCGAGGCCGCGGCAAGCGCGGCCGGCATTGGCATCGACGCCGATGTCGAGTCGCTGACCGAGCAACTGATCGGCCCGCTCTTCCAGAGTCCCTGGGGCATTCTGTCGATCGGGCTGGCGGCCGGCATCGGTGAAGAAGCGCTCTTTCGTGGCGCCATGCAGCCGCGCTTTGGCTTGCTGTTTACGGCCCTGCTCTTTGCGCTGGTGCACAGCAACTACGGCATCACCTTGTCGACGCTGGTCGTTTTTCTGCTGGGTCTCCTGTTAGGGTGGCTGCGCATCCGCTACAATACAACAACCTCCATGATCGCACACGCCGTTTACAACTCGACGCTCGGCCTGCTTGCGGTGCTGGCGGCCCAGGTTCTCAGCAATTCATAACAGCTTCTAAGCAAGCGTTTTCCTGAGGCAGCGATGCGACGGCGGAGCTTTTCCCTGGCCGGAAAGCGACAAAATCCGAGTGAAATCAGTTGGCGGCGCAATCTGGCTGTCCTTTCCGGCGTGCAGGTCATTTCGACGCTTGGATTTGGGCTGATCTTCCCCTTTTTGCCGCTCTATGTGCGCGACCTGGGCGTCAGCACAGGCGGCAGCCTGGCCTTCTGGGCTGGGCTTGCCTTTTCGGCGCAGGCTTTCACGATGGTGATCGCCTCGCCGATCTGGGGCGCGGTGGCGGACCGCAGCGGGCGCAAGCTGATGCTGGAGCGCGCCACGCTCGGCGGCGCCGTGATCGTGGCGGCGATGGGCTTTGTGCAGAACGCCGAGCAACTGGTGATCCTGCGTGCGCTGCAAGGCGCGACGACCGGGGTGATTGCGGCCAACAACGCGCTGGTGGCCGCGCAAACTCCCAAAGAACACAGCGGCTTTGCGCTCGGCGTCATCAACATGGCGCGCTGGGTTGGCGTGGCGGGCGGCCCGTTGGTCGGCGGCGTGATCGGCGAAATCTTCGGCTTTCGCGAGAGTTTCTGGATCACCGGGGCGCTGTTAGGGGTGGCCGGCATCGGCGTAGTGTTGTGGGTGGAGGAGGACTTTCACCCCGTCCAGGCTTCGGAACGGCCCGGCTTCTGGGCGGGCTATCGCAGGATATTCACCGCCCAAGGAATGCGCGGTCTCTACGGGCTGGCCTTTTTGCGCAGCCTGGGCGCCACCGTCATCGTGCCGATCCTGGCGCTCTTTGTGCTGGCGCTAAATCAAGGACACGAAGCCGGCTCGGTGGCCATGACCGGCGTCATCATTGGTGCATCGGCCGTGACGAGTGCGGTAAGCGCCATCTACCTGGGACGTCTCGGCGACCGCATCGGCCATGAGCGCATCTTGCTGGGGTCGGCTATGCTGGCGGCGCTGCTTTTTGTTCCACAGGCATTCGTGACCTCCGGCTGGCAGTTGGCTATATGGCAAGCCTTGAGCGGCATCGCGGTCGGCGGGCTGGTGCCTTCGGTGTCGGCGCTGATGAACCTCTACGCGCCGGCCGGCAACCAGGGCGCAACCTATGGCCTCGACAACAGCGTGCAGGCGTCGGCGCGCGTCGTAGCGCCGATGATCGCGGCCGCGCTGGCCGCGTGGATCGGCTACCGCGGCGTGTTTGTGGGCGCGGCGGCCATCTATGCCGTGGCCGCGGGGGCGGCGCTGCTGGTGACGCGGCGCACGCCGGTGCTCAGCCCCACCCCGCCTCAGCCGGGAACAGATTTGCGTACTTGACGCTCGTGCGCGGGACAGCCATCATCTCGGCCACCGCGTCGCGCCACGTTGCGTAGTGCGCGGTCTCCTTGTGGTGCACGGTGTCTTCCACGGTGCGGTAGACCTCGACGAGGACAAAATGCGCCGGGTCGGCTTGATCCTGGATCACATCGAAGCGGGCGATGCCCGGCTCCTGCACGCTGTTGCGTGCGTTTTCAAGCGTCGCCGCCTTGAACGCTTCAAGAAATTCCGGCTTAACATGAACATCGACATGGACGATCAGCATAAAGACTCCTCAACGATGATAGATAAACGTCAAATGCGACTACCCTCAAAATAGCGTTGACGCAGAGTCGCAGAGATGCAGAGGCTCGCAGAGAAAAGCAATTTCAGCACTTCACAAAACTGCACACAAAGTCACCAAGAGCACAAAGGGAGCCACTTTCAACTTTGTGGCTTTGCGGCTTTGTGTGCAGTTTTGCAGTTTTTTAGTTAAGGGCGACCTGACCCACGCGGCGTGGGCTTGAGCACCTGCCAATCAGCGCCGGTCAGGTCGTCGTCGGACAGGGCTGGCTGGGCGCGCTGAGGTTGGGCCGGGGCCGCCGCCTGCGCTGGCGGCCCGCCAGGGACAATCTTCACATCCTTCACCTCTCCCTCCTCATCGAGGCGCACCGTGGCGACGCCGGCCGCTCCGCTTCCTTCCAAATAGAGGCGCGTCATGTGTGGATCAAGCCCGTTGATCATCGAGAAAGCGTGCAGAAGAAAATCTTTCGACAATTCAGGGAATTGTTCCCGTATCAGCGCCAAGCTGCGCCCTTGACTGAAGCCGCGCATCATCTCCGATGGAACATTGATGCTCTTGATGGCAAGCACAGTGGATTGCTTCATATCGGGAAAGACGCCGATGGTCGGCAGCGTCTGCTGTAGCTGCGTCAGCACCAGGCTGAAAAGCTGGTCGCACGCAGGGATGCCCGGCAGGATCGGCAGCAAATTATCAAAGGACGATGGTTTCTTGGGCAATTTGATTTCATGCGCTTTTTCAATGATCGGCACAAATTTGAGAAAAGCTTCATGCAGCTTCTCATGAATCTGCTCCTCGCGCTCGTCGTCGGTATACTGCGCAATGCGCGCCAGCAGATCGCGATCGGCGCCGGCAGTTTCTTTGAGATCGACGCGACGCCAGAACGTGAGCACATAGCCGAACGGAATGCCATGCATAAAATAAGTGCCAACCGCATAGGTTTTCTGCTCGCTCCGCACGTTGATCTCGCGTTCGATGGTGTCGAGGTGGCGGTTGAGCAGAACAATTCCAGGGCCTGCCACTTTGCGAAAAATGCCGAGCCGATAGATGACCAGGCGCTTTTCCTGCTTGACGATCATCACCTTGAGCCAGAATGTGTGAATGGCAAGGCCGGTCAAGCCAATCACAATCAGCAGCAGCGAGGTAGATAGGCAGAGTGTTCGAAAGTCCATTATTCACCCCTCTTGTTCTTTTCTACGCAGAAACTCGCCCCACACCGGGCTGAACCATTCGGGGTTGCCGACGCCGGGAAGCAGACCGCGGCGCACCAGGTGATCGACGGCGCTGAGATCCGCGCTGCTCAACTCATCATGCGCAATGCGGAGTGCAGCCTCACGTTCTGGCCGGTGCAATCCGCCAAAAATGCGCTCACATTCCTGCTGAACATCGGCATTTTCGGCGAAATAGGCGACGACATTGGTCGAAGCAGGGGGCTGTTTGAGCCACGTCTCAAAGATTACCTTGAGCAAACGCGCATGGCCGCCGGCCAGATATTGCATCTGCGTCAGTTCGCCGCGTTCAAACGGCCCGCCCGCCTCGCGATTAAGATAACGCACCATATGCACCGCGTCACTGGCAACGTAGGGGCCAAGCGCAAAAATGTTCGTGCGAAAGAGGTCGTAAAATTTTGAGCGCCGTTCCAACTCGAATTTACGCCCAAGCACGGTGGGCAGTTGCTTGGTGATAATCAGATAGCTCAGACAGCCCTTGTTGCCGTCGCTGCGATAGGTGTTGAATTGCTCCAGCATGTGCAGCGGCCCAAGCAGAAAGGCGGCGTCGAAATCATCCAGCACGAACATCAGCTTATGCTTGAGATTCTGGCAGATGTGGTTGATCTGCGCCTGAATGCGCCGCCGATAGGTTTCTTCCTCCGTCAACGAGATGACCTTCGTATCGACGGTGGTCGCCGGCAGGTGAGTCGTGGCGACTTGCAAGCTTTCCAGCATCAGGCGCCACAAGCCGGTCGGGGTGCGATCCCAGATCGTGGCGTCGATGTCCGGGAAATGGAGCGTATCGGTCTCGTTGCCCAGATACTGGCGGCGAAACTCGCGCTCGCGATTCAGGATCTTGACGATGTTGGATTTGCCAATGCCGGCGATGCCCACATAACAGAGCGACTCGCCGCGACGCGCATGTTGGAAGATCGTCGTGAGTTCATCTTTGCGATAGGAAGGTGAGTACCGATCGGGCGGTTTCATGGACGGACAGCCTCCAGCTTTTGTGTGGCTTCGATGCAAGGGCACAGGATGGATGCGTACAGCCAGGCGCGCTCCTGTTGCGCGCCCTGTTCCTTCAGGTTGTGAAGCGAGGGACGCATGCCCACCACAAAGAGCGCATCGCACAGCAGCCCCCATTGATAAGCAGCCGCCTGCGCAGGATGCGTCGACGCGAACGCAAGTTCGCGCAAGCCGCGCACAAACTCCATCGCCTTGCGCGCTTCATCGGAGAGGGCCGCAGGCGCCGTGTTGGCGCTCACATCGGCCAACGCGGTCGCGAGCCGGACAAATTCCTCGACGGGAACGCTGGCCGGCAATAAACGCGTCAGGATGTCGATCTCCAACTCGCAAAAATCGGCGTAAATCGGGCCATAACCGGTGCGCTCGAAATCGACGAGCCAGGCGCGTTCGCCATCTGTAAACAGGTTGTCGGCGTGAAAGTCGCCGTGAATCACCTGACGCACCCCTGGCCGCGCCGCGTAGGCGTGGCCGCGTTCCTCCCACCACAGCAGCGGGTCGAGCAGGGCAAGTGCAGCCAGAACAGCCGGGCGCGGCGTCTCTCTGATTCGCTGCAAATTATTTTGTAGATCCAACAATTCTTCATACTGCTCGGCAATCGACAGATTTTTTCGATAGCCCTTCACCGCATGGGCGCGCCCCCAGATTTTTTGCCAGAAGCGAATCGGCGCCAACAGTCGCTGGACATCATGCTCCGCAGCATAGAAATTGCGCAAGGTGCGCAAACTGGTGATCTCATCGTCGCCCAGCAAAGTATAAACCGAAGCGCCCACGTCCCAGAAGGTGCGGCTTGCTTCCAGCCGTGTATGAAACTGGCCAGGCAATCGTTCGTGGATAAATTTCTGATAGTGCCTGGCTTCATTGCGCACACGTTTGGGGGTGGAGATCTTGACGATCTTCTTGGTTACGCTACCTTGCTGTTGCACCTTGATCACCAGGGAGCGTCCGCGCGAAACCGGGGGTGACGACGACTGTGTGCTCTCCTCGATTTCATGGATCCACACGCGCTTGCCATGCTCAAACAACTGCGCAATCACATCGTCGAGCAGCGAGGGCAGGAACTCCGCATCAAACACTTTGAGGACAGCGTCCGCCTTTTCCCATTCTTTCGGCCAAGTTACCGTAAACGGGCGACTGCTCGCGCAGGATTGGGCGGCCAGTTTGTCGACCGCCTCCTTCAACACGCGCGGCTCGTCGCTTTTTTCCACCCACTCGGCGGCAAGTTCGTTGATCTTACGATCGACGGTCGGCGTCAGATAAGCCGAATAGGCGATCATACCCAGCCCTTCGGATTTTTTGCGCAGCTTGCTTAACAGCATCAAGCCCGATGTGTCGCTCATGTCGCCATCGTCTTCCAGCCGTAGATCGACGATGGCGACGTGGGGACGAAAGTCACATGCCAGATCCATCGCATTTTTGTGAAGGCGCTCGCCTTCGCCCTCCACTACAATGACTTGATAGCCGCGACTTTCCAACCCACGTTTCAGGTCGCGGCGCACCTGTTCACGATTATCGATCACCAGGACACGCGCCATCGGGGGCGTTTCGAGCACGGGAAGGGGGACAGTAGACATATTTTTCTCCTCAATGATTATCGCAATGACGGTGAGTCAAATTCCTCCGGCGCCGGTGTTACGGTCGGTGCAACCGGCAGCGAAAAGGCAAAACAGGCGCCGTGGCCGACCTCACTGCCGACCAGCCAGGCGCGGCCGCCGTGCGCCTCGGCCACTAGCGACACCAGCAGCAAACCGCGGCCAGGCGGGCCATTCTCATGGACGATCTCCCAGTCGAAAAGCTGCGGGCGAATGTTCTCCCGCACGCCAGGCCCATTATCCTCGACATAGACAGTCATCATGGCATCGTCGACGCGCGTGCGCACCACAATATGCGGCTTGCGCGTGCTGGTCAGATGTTTCTGGGCATTCTTCAAATAATGCCGGATCAACCGGCGCAGCCATTCCTCGTGAATGCGCGCCTGGATGTCGTCGCACCTCTGGTCAAGCTCGACGTCGATGGCCGTGCGCTTACGGAAGAAGGCTACCTCGTCGGCAACGGTGCTGTCCACCCAGGTCAGAACAGGCGATGCCCCTGCCGCGCCCAGGGAGCGTTCAGTCGTAGACAGGTCGGGCACCCGCATCCGTGCGGCGGCCTCGTCGATTTCGCCCAGATCGCTGAGCGCGGCGGCGTCTAAATCATGGCGATCCCGCAGCCGATCGACGGCCCAGCGGATGGTGCTGATTTCCTGTTTGACATCGTGAATCACATCCGCGCCAAAGACGCCCATGACGGCGATAGTGTGCAGACGGCGACGCTCGACCGTCCTTTCTGCACTTTGCAGGGCGGCAATGGCAAGATTGGACAGGGAGATCAACTGGCGCCGATGGGTGTCATCCAATCCGCCGACCTCGCGGTGCTCGACATTGAGCACGCCAAGCACTTCGCCGGTGCTGGCAGCGCCGCGAATCAAAGCCACTGCCAGCTCGGAACGCGTCACGCCATTGGAGATGTCCAGATATTCACTTGTCTCACTCACATCGGCAATCAGTTGGGCGCGACGTTCGCGCACGGCACGCGCCATCACGCCAGGTGCGGTGAGCGGGATCTGGTTGTATAAGCCGCGCATCCGTTCCATTTCTCGCGCCGGCCATACGGCGCGCAAGACAAGCGACTCGCCTTCGATGCCGTAAATCACCCCTAGATGGCTGTCGGTCATCCGCACGGCCTGCTCCAGAATGATATTCAGCACATCCTCCAGCTCGTTACTAGCCGCGGCAATGGCCTGGCCCGCGCGCAGCAGCCCCACGTGCTGTTTGTCCAATTGCTGAAAAAGCCGCGCATTGTCGATGGTGATCGCAGCCTGGTTGGCGATGGTGAGAAAAAGCGGGATATGCGCTTCTGTGAACACATGCTCTGCGGTGGAGCTGCGCAGCGCCATCACCCCCATCAGCCGGTTACGCATCCGCATGGGCACGCCCAACCAGCAACACGCAGCTTCGGGCAGGTCGGTCACACCCTTATCTCGCCACGCTTCCACCTCACGGCGCGTGCGCGCCAGCACAGGCTGGTCGTTGCGCAAAATCCACTCGACCAGCCCGTTGCGCCTGTCGAGCGTGCGCGAGCGGTAAACGGGATGCGCGTTGCGCGTATCAGCATCTAAATGCACGCCGTGTTCATAACAAACCGGCACGCGTACCTGCTGGCGTTGCTCATCATATAGCGCAATATAGAAATCACCGGTGTATAGACCCAGGGAACGCAGCGCCTTGCGCACTCCCGCGCTGACATCCTCGATCTCTTCTTTTTCAGTTTGGCTCAACTTCGTAATGGCAGTCTGAAATTCACTCACAACCTCCCGCTCGCGGATGCGCTGATCGTAAAGCTGCGCGTTGCGCTGCACGACGGCAATGTGCGGCGCGGTCATCTCCAGCAGGATGCGATGGCGCTCATTGAAGCTTGCCGGCTGCGTATAGCTGCGGAAGCCCACCCAACCGGTCAATTGTCCCTCATGTTCCAACGTTTTGATCAGACAGCATTGCACATCGGCTTTGAAGTCGTCTTCGATCTCTTGTACATCCGGCCAGGCGGCAAAATCGGGGACATCCAACAGCGACGCTTTGTGGCTCAGCATATAGTCGAACAGACCGCGACGCTCGCCGTCATGGCGCGGACGATAGCGTGGGTGGTTGTCTAAATTTTGAACCAGTTCCCCGTGTTCGTAGACAATGCGCAGGCGAATCTCACGGGTGTCAGCATTGTAGCCCGCCACAAAGAAATCACTCTGCGCTGGGAAAAATTGCAGCAGGACATCGCGGATCTGCTCGGCCTGCTTCTCCTCTTGCAGCACGTCGGCAATCGCCTGTTGAATCCTGATCACATCCTCGTCGATCTGAAGCGCGCGGCGGTCACGATCTAGCAGCAGCGCGTTGTGCAGGGCGATGGCTACATGCGGCGCCAGCCGGTCGACGGCGTCGCGCTGATCAAGCGCGATGCCGTCCGGCTGCACACTTGCCACATAGAGCGTTCCCACCAGTTCCTGGCGGCTGACGAGCGGCGCGCAATAGGCGGCGCGCACGCCTGTCTCCGCGGCGGTGGCCAGGAACAGATCCGGGCTGGCTTCAACGTCCGGCAGGTAGCGTGGCGTCAACGTGCGGGCCACGGCGCCGTTGAGACTGGCGCTCTCGCGCGCCAGCGGTGCGCCGGCGCCGATGACGGCCATTTGCGCATTGTCCCAGATGCAGCGTGGCTCCAGTTGCTGGCGGTCGGCGTTGTAGGCATAGATGCCAACCACCTGCGCGCTGCTGACGTCGGCGACATTGCGCGCGATCATCTGCCAGATGCCGTCGCCGCTCGTCTGCGCCCCGCTGTCGACGATGCGCTCGCTGATCTCCTGGATGATCTGCAACTCGCGTTGACGGCGTTCGACGCTGCGCACGCCAAGCGCCAGCAGGCTGAGCAGATTCTCCAACACGCGGCGGTCGGCGGCCAGAAAGGGATATTTGTCCGCCTCCACCTTGTCGAGCAGACCTACCAGATAAACATAGTCCAGCGCACGGAAAGAGGCAAGCACGGCCGAGCGCGCCTCGAAGCCACGCAGCTCCGGGATCACGCCCGCGCGCTCGTGGGTGGAAAGAATGCGAGCGCCGCCGTCACCGACCATCTTTTCGAGCCGCGCCGACGTCATCACGCTATAGGCAGCCTGGTTTGCCGGTTCGACGGTGATGACGTCAAAAGCTCTGCCGCGCTGTCCCCTGGCGGATCGGCGCGCGACGAAACCGCGCTGCGCCTCGATGGCGGTGACGTAGTGTGGCAGCAGCCGCGCCAAAATATCGGCGATGGTGAACTGGGCGGCGCGTTCGATCTCGTGCGCAATTTCATTTGTGTGGCGTAAAGCGCGCAGCAAATTCTCATATTTACGTGCATTGCGTTCGAGATCGCTGAGAAAGGAGGGGCCGCGTGTGCTCATGAACCAAGTATCCTCGCGCCTTGTGCGCGCAATTTATCTTTACAACAGAGTCTCCAGCGCCGTGATGACCTCGTCCAAAGCGAACGGCTTTTCAAAGATGACCTGCGCATCGTAGGTTTCGTCGGGGTCGGCCGTGGCGGAAAGAATGATGGCGGGCGTCGTCCTGGCTGTGCCTTGGCCGTCAATGCCCTCATAGTCGCCGCGACGCAGACGGCGCAAGAACTCCAGCCCGGTTTCTTGCCAGCTTACGCCTGGATAGTGGACGTTGGCAATGACGCCTTCTCCTTCCAGCGCCGGCGTCTCGGGGTGGATCATAAAATCGACGCTGATCAGGTCGAACCGTTCGACGGTAAGTTGATCCAGAATTTCCTGCGCGGCCGTCAGCACGACCGTGTAGCCATAGTCCTCGATCGCCTCTTTCAACGGCTCCATGCTGAGATAATCGTCGTCAAAGAGCAGAATCCGATGACCCATCATTTACACTCCGTCCGCATCAACCGTTACGTGGCAAGGTTTTTCTGGCGCAGAGGAATCCGCACCGCAAAATTGACGCGATACGCGCGCCCCTGACGTAAATGAAAATTTGTCTCAGTGCACTTCACCTCAAGCGAGCCGCCGTGCGCCTCCACAATGGCGCGCGCCTCCCACAGCCCGTAGCCGGTGCCGGGGATCCTGCCCATTTTGACTTCGGCCAGCCCACGCTTGCCTCGCTCGAAAATGAGCGCCATCTTATCGGGCGGGATCGGGTCGCCCATATCTTGCACCAGGATGGTGGCATGATGACGATCCGTGGCATTGGGCGGCACGGCCAGCACCTGGATGCGCGTGGTGGGGAATGAATATTTGACGGCGTTGTCGAGCAGATTGCTGATGGCGATCGTCAGCCGCGCAATGTCGACCTCGGCGTAGGGCAACTGCTCAATGGTGGCTTCGATGCTCAGTTCCCGCGCGCGCGCCTCGGCTTGTCTGACAAAGCCCTCCGCGCAGTTGGCGACCAGCACCGAAAGCGGATACATGGCAAACTTGAGGTCATCGCGCTCCACCATGACCACCGCGGACCGCGCAGTTTCGCGCGCGGCGCGCCCCAGTTGCAGGCTGAGGTCGTGCGCCGCCTTGATCTGCTCGACCACGGTGCGCAGTGAAGTGTCATAGTGGCGCTTTTCCAATTGCAGTTTCGCGCGCCCGATATGGGTTGCAATCGGCGTCAGTGCAGTCTTGAGCCGGTGCTGTAACAGCATAGTCGTGGCCTGTGCGCGCTCCCGCTCCTCACGCAGTCGCAACGCCTGCACCTGCGCATAGACGCCCCACCCAATAATGCGGCTCAGATTAAAGAGGAATTCGCTTTCTTTGCGCGGATCCGTTAGCTCCGCAAAAGGCCCGAAAAGCACCACCATGCGGTGTCCATTTCCCAGCATCAGCGCCAGCGCGCACGCGGCGCTATTCAGGCTGCTCGTATGATCGCCGCGCACCCCGCGCGCAAAGGCCGGTTCCTTGCGGTCGATGTACCAGTAGCCTTCGGCGTCATCGATTTTAGATAAACCAGACTTGGTCCAGTTGAAATGGGGAAGCTCAAGCGCTTCGGCGCCGGTTTCGATCTGGAAGCCGACCTGGGCAAGTGGGGTGAGCACCGTATCGCGCTCGCCAACACTGCAAAACAAAACGATGTACCGGATGCCGCAATGCTCCTGCACCATGCGCAGCAGCCGTTCAGCTTCACCGCTGATCTCCTGCAAGGTTGTGACATCGGCGAAACGCCGCGCTTTGCGCAATTTGTCCAGAAACTCATTTTCGTATTCGACCTTCTGGCGATGATAATGCGCGGCCGCCATCGTCTGTAGCCGTTCGGCCTCGCGGCTGAAGCGCGCCGCAAAGTCGGGGGATGGAGGGTCAATTTGGTCGACCCGCTGCAGGAGTTCGCCTTCCACCCCATCGTCAAGCAATTGAATTTCCGACCGCGCGCCCTTTGCAATTCGCTGCACAAGATGGCGCACTTCATCCTTTTTCTGAGGCGCGGCAAATTGACCTGCCAGCAGCACAGCAACCGGTAGCTCATCGACGCAGATCACTTGTGAGAAATCGGTCAACCCCATGTGACAGCGATAGCCGGCGGCAGCGCCACAAGCACGGTCGTCACCGTTGATGGCGACGCTGCGTGCACGTTCCTGATCGCACGCTTCGCAGGCAGCGTTGCCACCACGTACACGGGTTTCATTGCGGAGCAATTGGCAGAACGCTGCGAAGTTCTGCCAGGGCAGCAACGGGTCGATCCGGGCAATCGCCCCCGCGCCCTTGTCGTAATCGAGCACCGTGAGCGCGCGCCCCAAGCGCGCGCACGAGCCAGAAATGAGGACAGCCAGCGTCTCCGGGTCGATGAGGTCGCTCATCCTGGTCGGATGATGCGGCCATCGGATAGAAAGGGGCATCGATGATCCTCACCTGCTTACGCAGGTTACGTCGTTCAGTCGTCGGGTCTCCACCTATTTACTGGTCAGTTTCGTTTATTGTAAAACGAAATCGCACGGCGGTCAATCATTTTCTAACTTCAAGGCAGCTTCGATGCGCGTCAGCCCATCCGTTAATGTGCTGCGCGGGCAGCCAAAATTCACGCGTACAAAGCCTTCGCCGCCCTCACCAAACCAGGCGCCATCGTTGACGGCAAGCTTCGCCGTCTTGAGCAGGTGATCGGCCGGCTTTTCGCCAAGTCCGGTCGCACGGAGATCGAGCCACAACAGGTAGGTCGCCTCTGGGCTGGTCGTAGCGACGCCGGGCAGACGATCTTCCACGAATTGTACGGCGTAGTCGCGATTGGCTGTCAGATAGGCTTGCAGCGCCTGCAGCCAATCATCGCAATCGGCGTAGGCCGCCTCCGCCGCCACGACGCCCAGGATATTGACGTGCGGGACGATGCCGGCCATGCTCGCCTCCAACTGCTTGCGCAACGCCGCGTTCTGCACGATCGCAAAGCTGGCGCCCAGGCCAGGCACATTGAAGCTCTTGCTCGGCGCCATCAGGGTGATGGTGCGCTGTGCGATCTCCGGCGACAGACTGGCGATGGGGATGTGGCGCGTCCCGCCAAGCAGCAAATCGCAGTGAATCTCGTCCGAACAAATCACCAAGTCGTGATTTTCGCAAAAGGCGGCGATCTCGGTGAGTTCGCCGCGTGTGAAGGCGCGCCCCACCGGGTTATGTGGGTTGCAGAGCAGGAACAGCCGGGTCGTGGGCTGGATTGCTGCGGCCAACCCCGGCATGTTCAGCGTGTAGTGCAGGCGGCGGCCTTGTTTGGCGACTTCCAGCGGCGCCGATTGCAGCGAGCGCTGCTGGTTAACGGGCGCGGTCAAGAATGGGCCATAGACGGGCGTGTTAATCAGCACGCCGTCGCCCGGTTCACCCACCGCGCGGCTGACGATGTTGAGGCCGCTTACCAGCCCCGACAGCATCACAATGTCGTCGGGCTGGATCGTCCAGGCGTAGAGTCGCGCCATGCGCTCGACGATCGTCTGTTTGAGCGCGTTGGAATCCATGCCGTAGCCAAAGACGCCATGCTGCACGCGGCGCTGCAAGGCATCGATGATCGGCTGCGGCGAGGCAAAGTCCATGTCGGCGACCCACATAGGCAGCACATCCTCGCCAAACCAGCCCCACTTCCCGCTGTCCGTGCCCCTCCGCTCAACCGGAATATCAAAGTTAAAAGACCCAAAAGTGGAAGACTCAAGATTGGAAGACATAGGTAGGTTTGCTCCTGAAAACTCAGAGACCGAGTTTCGCATGGAAACCCGGTCTCTGAGCCGATGATAGACAAAATGATGGCTCAATCAACTGTATTGGAGGTCAATGTAACAGTCAAGACGGGTAACAGTCAAGACGGGTAACAGTCAAGACGGGTAACAGTCAAGACGGGTAACAGTCAAGACGGGTAACAGTCAAGACGGGTAACAGTCAAGACGGGTAATCGTCAAGGCAGCGTTGTCAGGATGGCGTCGCTGCCGTCAGCCGGCGGTGCACTGATAGTCTCTGCAATGGGCCCAGCCATTTCATCATGCCTGAGTTGCTTGCGCAGGGAAGGTTCGTTGTTATAGACCGCTCTTGCCAACGCCGTCGTCGAAATCGGCGCGGTCGCAAAGATCAGCGCGATCAACACGATCATGCGGTAAAAGAGGAATTCATCCAGAAAAAAGAAGCCGGCGCCCAGCAGCAGGCAACTGATGCCGACCGTCGATGCCTTGCCGGCCGCGTGCATACGCGAGAATACATCGGGAAGGCGCACAATGCCGATGGCGCTGATCAGCATAAAGCCGGCGCCCAACAAAATCAGCACGATAATCGCAATTTGCCCCGTGGTCATAGCCCGGCTACTCCTCGTCCGATTCCCAATCCTGCAGATTGGATTTCTCAATATAGCGTGCAAACATCATCGTGCCAACAAAGCCGAGCACAGCAGTGACGATGGCCGCGTCCAACAATTCCGGTGCGTCGTTGCGCATGGAGAGCAAGGCAAAGACGCCCACCGCATGAATGGCGATCGTGTCGAACGCAACCGCGCGGTTGGGCGGGTTGGGGCCAATATACAAACGAACAAAGCAGACCAACAAAGAAATCGCCAAGATGACGAGGGTGACGTCGATCCAGTTTTCCATGTTCATCCGGTCATGCCTCCTCGCGTCACGCGCAGAATGCGACGTTCAAAATCAATTTTGATAGAGTTGCGCACTGCATCAGCATCGCCCATGACCAGATTGTGCACGTAGAGCACGCGCTGGCCCGTCGAGGATCGTCCGACATCGACGCTCAAGGTGCCAGGCGTCAATGTGATCGAACTGGCGAGGATGGCAATCTCCAGGTCACTGCGCGCCTCCAAAGGGATCTCGATGATACCCTGATCGAGGCGCAGCGTGGGCGCCAGCACGTAACCAGCCACTTGAATGCTGCTGACGATAATGGCGCGGATGAGAAACAGAATAAACCCGGCCACGCCAACTACCGTAGCGCCATAGCCGCGGTGCGCAACCGACAACAACAGGAAGCCAAACAGAAAGCCAATGATGAACGTCGTGACGCTCAGGTCGGCGTGAAGCGCTGCCCACAGCACCGCCAATAACAGGTTCATCAAGAAGACATTGCGGGTATTCATTGTGTTAGCTCCCGGCGCTTTCAACGCTCCGCAGTGCATCCTGTGCAGGTTGCTCCAGGAGAATTTGTAGATCTTCCGCCGTCAACGTAGGATCGACCACCGTAATATAGCCAGCCCGATCGATGGCCTGGCTTGCCGCCACTTGCACCATTTCAAGCGCAGGTTGCGCGGCAATGCCGATGAGCAGACTCAAGGCTACCAAAATCGCCACCGGCGCCGTCGTCATCAGCGAGCCGTGCCGGGGCGCCTTCCGCTGAGGCGTCACGGGTGTGGCGTGGGGCTTCCCCCAAAATACATACTGCCACAGCCGCACCATACTCATCGTGGTGAGCACACTGACGATGACGCTGACGCCGGCGATCATCCATTGCCCAGACGAGAAGGTGACTTCAAGTAAGCCTAGTTTGCCGATAAAGCCGCTGCTGGGCGGGAAACCGGCCAGCGAAAAAGCAGCCACGAAGAAGAGCGTCGCCTGCACCGGCATCTTGCTGACCAGACCACCCAGCTCGCCAAGCTTGCCGGTGCCCATTTCCAGCTCCACCGCACCGCCGCCCAGCAGCAGCGCGGTCTTAACCAATTGATTGTGGATCAGAAACAGAATCGCCAGGGCCAGCCCGAAACCAATGCCAAAGGCGCTCGGCGTCATCGCCACGGCCAGCCCCATGATCATGTAGCCAATCTGGCTGATGATGTGAAAGCTCAACAGACGCCGGATCGTAGGCTGTGCAAACGCGCCCAACACCCCGATCACCATCGTCAGTCCGGCCACCGTCATCAAGAGCGGCTGCCAATCGTTCAACAGCCACGGAAAAAAGAGGGGGAAAATGCGGTACATAGAATACATGCCGACCTTCGTCAACACGCCGCTGAAGATCGCCGTCACCACAGGATGGGGCGTGTGGTAGCTGCTTGGCAACCAGAAGAAGACCGGAAAAGCGGCCGCCTTGGCGCCAAATGCGATCAGCAGCAGGCCAGCAATTACCGTCTGTACGAGATAGGGCGCGCCGGTCATGCGCACGGCAATATGCGCCATGTTGAGCGTGCCCAGCGTCCCATACGTGATGCCCGCGGCCAGCAGCAACATCATTGACCCCATGAGGTTCAACACTACGTAACGAATGCCGCCGTTGATCTGGCTGGGCGTGCCGCCCAGGGTCAACATTACAAAGCTCGACATCAGCAGCACTTCGTAAAAGACGTAGAGGTTAAAGAGGTCGCCGGTGATAAACGCGCCATTGGCGCCCATCAGCAGAAAGAGCATCATCGGGAAGAAGCCGAGCCGTGTGCGTTCGGCGTCCATCGTCGCCAGCGCAAAGGGGAAGATCACGGCGCTGAGCAACCCCACCATGGTCAACATGATGGCAGCAAGTGCATCCAGATAGACCGTGATGCCAAAAGGGGCCGGCCACAACCCCATTTGGAAGGCCAGACGCCCGCCGTTGAGGGTGAAAACCAGCAGCACCAACGCCAGCACCAGATTGGCGCCGATGCCGATGCCCGTCAGCGTCTGTTGAATCCGCACGCGGCGCACCGGGATTGCCGTCTGTGCGATCAGTCCGAGCGCGCCAAAGATGAGCGGCAGCGCCACCGGCAGCGCGAGGATGGTTGGATGAAGCGTCATTCGTGCGCTACCTCTGGGTTGGGACGGTTATAGACTTCGTCCAGTTCATATTGCAAAATGTCGTAATCATCGGCGGCTTCGGGCAGCGTAGCGCGCAGATCAAATGCAGCAAACGGATCGGAGGTGTTGATTACCATCGCCAGTTCACCAGGCGCCAGGTCGCTGCCTGTCAACGCGTCGCGACGATAGATCAACACGACGATAAACGCAGTCACGCCAAAGCTGATGACAATGGCGGTCAGGATCAGCGCCTGTGGCAGCGGGTCGGCAAACTGGCTCGCCATGGCAGCCGTCATCTCACCCTCATGCGGCAAGATCGGCGGCGCGCCGCGCGTCAGCCGTCCCGTGCCAAAGAGCGCCAGGTTGACCGCGTGGGTGATCAACCCAAGCCCCAGCACGAGCTTGATCTGCCCGCGCAGCATGACCATATACGCGCCACAAGCAAAGAGCACACCCACCAATAACGCCAGCATAAATGCCGTCATGCGCTGTCTCCATGTTGGTGAAAGGGGCGACCCATCTTCATGATTGTCCGCCTTCTTCACTCTGATTTTCGCGTATTGCTAGCTCAGCAGTCTCGCTCAGGCGCGACAGGTAGGTGATTGCCATGCCGATGACCACCAGCATGACGCCCAAGTCAAACAACTGCGGCGTGCCAAACTTCACTTTTTCCGCACCGAGATAGAACTCGATCCACATGCTGCGGAAAAAACCGCCGCCATAGATGCCAATCAGCCCCGCGGTGACGGCTGCGCTCAAACCGAGGCCGACCAGCGGCACCAGCCATGGCCCGTAGCGCGCGCGCGTCGCCTCGGCGCCGCGCGCCAGGATCGTCAACTCGATCGCCGACGCAAAGACCAAGCCAGCAATAAACCCACCGCCGGGCAAGTCGTGGCCGCGCAAGAAGAGCATGATGGCGATCAACATGATGATCGGCGTCAAAATCAGATCGACGAGCCGTAGATAAATCTCAGTCATGGCCTGGCCCCCCTATCTTCTGCTCTTGCGCCGGCTGCTGGCTGCGCCGCGCCGCGTTGATGCGCTGCCGCAGGGCGTGCAATTGTGGGCTGCGCAGCAGCGCATAGCCACCCAACGCCGCCACGCTCAGCACCGTGATTTCTCCCATCGTGTCATAGCCGCGTATGTCGACCAGAATCACATTCACCACATTGGCGCCTTTACCGATCGACAGTGAATTTTCGATAAAGTAGGGGCTGATGCTCTCGCCCACCTGACTCAGGTGGTTGACCATGACGACGGCAAAACCAAAGAACCCCATGGCAAACGCGACAAACAACCGAAAGGGCGTGCGCCCATCCGACGCGAGCTGAGGGTCGGGGCGCACCCTGAAAAAGACAAGCACCAGCAAAATCACCGTAAGCACTTCGATCAACAACTGGGTGAGCGCCAAATCGGGAGCGCCAAAGACGACGAAGAACAACGTCACCGTTACGCCCACCACACCCAGCGCAATGATGGCGCTCAGCCGCGAACGGGCGCGCACGGTGGTCAGCGCGCCAAAGATCGCCAGCACAAAGATCAACCATTCGGGGATGCTCGGAATTTCCAGCGAATCGAGCAGAACGCTGGTCTGGGCATTCGTGAAAAACAGGGCGTACACCATCACTGCCACCCCGGCCAGCAGCGTGACGCTCAACTGCGGCGCCATCGGGCTGCCCTGGATCAGCGTCGTCACCCGGTTGGCAAGCCGATAAACGCCGTTGATCGTAGCGTCATAGGCAACCAGCGAGCTGAGCCGCGGCGAGGTGCGGGCAAAGCCACGGCGCAACAGCCCGCGCCCCAGAAAGACGAGGAAGCCCAGCGCCAAAATCACCAAGCTGGTAATCAACACCGGTGTAAACCCATGCCACAGCTTAAACTCGAGTTCGACCGTCTCCCCAGAAATGGCGGCAATCGCGGGCGCAAACAATAGATTGGCGTAGGCGTCGGTAAACAATGCTCCCGTCGCGCCAATCACAGTCAGCAGGAGCGCCGGCGCCACGAACCCGAATGAGGGCGCGTGATGCAAATGCGCGCCCTCTTCATCGGGCCGGCGTCGGAAGAAGGCTTCCCACACCAGCGCCAGGATCGCGCCTACCATAAAGAGCGAGGCGACAGCCGCCGCAACATACCCTACACCGCCGGCGATCAAATCGCCGTGTTCGTACAGGTCGTAAAAATTCTCCAGCACCAACTCTTTGGCCAAAAAGCCCAGCGTCGGCGGCACGCCGGCCATCGCCAGCGCGGCCAGCACGACAGTGACCATGACCACCGGCAGGCTGCGCGCCAACCCGGCCAGCTTGCGCAAATCGCGCGTGCCCATGGCATGGTCGACGATGCCCGCACTGAGGAAAAGCGGCGCCTTATAGAGCGCGTGCGCGGCCACCATCACGACAAACGCCTCGTACGCGTATTCCTCGCGAAAGGCCAGTAGCATGACCAACATGCCGAGGATGGCGACCGTGGCGTAGGCCAGCAGCGCCTTCATGTCGGTGTAGCGGATCGCGCTCACCCCGCCCAGCACCATCGTGACGCCGCCGACGAGGAAAAGCGTCCAGAACCACATCGGCAGCTCGCTGAAGGCTGGGTGCAGGCGTGCGAGCAAGAAGATGCCAGCTTTCACCATTGTCGCTGAGTGGAGATAAGCGCTGGCGGGAGTCGGTGCGGCCATGGCGCCTGGCAGCCAAAATTGAAAAGGAAATTGCGCCGACTTGGTGAATGCACCCAGGAAGATCAGCGCCAACGCGACCGGCGTCACAGCCGCGGAGGCAATGTTTGGCGTCGCAAGGATTGTGCTGATGTTGAACGAACCCACGTGCAGACCCAGCACGATCATGCCGGCCAGCATGGACAGCGCGCCAACGGACGTTACGATCAAGGCGCGACGTGCGCCTTCAGTGGCGGCCTTATTGTCGGTTTTGAACGCGATCAACAGATAGCTGGTGATGCTCGTCCCTTCCCAGAAGACGAACATGGTCAGCAGGTCATCCGACCAGACCAGCCCCAACATACTGCCCATAAACGCATAAAGCAGCAGGTAAAAGAAACCCTGGCGCGCATCCTTCTCGAAATAATAAGCGGTGTAAAAAGCGATACAGGCGCCAATGCCGGTGACGATGAGGCCAAAGAAGAGCGACAGGCCATCCAAGCGCAGGGCAATCTCCAACCCCAGGGTGGGCGCCCACACATAGCGTTCGGTCAAAGTGGCGCCGCTGGCGATGACAGGCAGTTGCAATGCCTGCCAGACCGTCACCGCGGCCGGCGGCAGCGCGGCCAGCCAGGCGAACGCCAATGTTCGATGGGGTTTGATCAACCAGAAAAATGGCGCTGAGACAAAGATGAGTGTCAGGCAAAGTACAAGAACAGGCACGGATTGCTCTCTCTATTGGCTGTCCACAAAGGAAGATAAGTCCCCAGTGACGTGGAGGATGCGGAGCGACCAGCATCAATGCGTGCCGCCATATACAACACGAGGGGCGTCTGGCATGAAGCATACATGACGCGCTGCATTTCCTGCAAACATATCCACCCGCCAAACCTGGTCGAACAAATTAACCCTGAACAAAGTAACAATGAAATGCACCCGTAGGTTAGTCGTTGGTTGACGCGCCGTGTTGCCCGCCACTATACTGGAGCCAATTCAAGTGAGGACGCTGTTGGTTATGTTTCCAGCACCGTTCAAAATGTTAACGGGAACTTGATCATGCGGCAACGCCAACAGCCGATGTTTCGTCCTGAAATCGACGCCTCGCAGTTCGGCGCCTCCACCGCTAAAAGCCATCTCCGTTTTCGCCGTCGCTTCTTCATCGCCTTGTTTATCGCCCTGCTCGGCCTGACCGGTTTCCTCGTTGTGCTGGCCGTAGCCATCCACGGATCGTGACTTATGCAGGCAATTCTCTTTGATATCGGCAATGTTCTGGTGTGGTACCACCATAGCCGGACTTTAGAGGCTGTCGCCCTATTGTACGGCGTCGATCCGGCCCGCGTCAGCGCCCTCTATGCGAAAATCAGTCAGGCGTTCGGGCTTGGCGAAATTACGCCAGAACAGGTGCGCGCCTTGCTGAATGAGCAGTTTGACGCCGACGTCTCCTTGGAACAATTCGAGCAGGCGTTCTCTGCCGGCATCACTCGCAACGAGGACGCGCTATCCTACGCCGCAGGGTTACAAGTGGATGGCGAGTTATTGATTGGCGCCATCAGCAACACCAATGCCAGTCATGTTGCCTGGCTGGACGTTCACATCCCCGAATTGAAGCAATTCGAGTTAGTGATTATGAGCAACGAAGTGGGGTTGCTCAAACCCAACCCGGACATTTTCGAGCTGGCGCTGGAGTTGCTCAATCTGTCTGCCGGCCAGGTGCTTTATATCGACGATTCCGCAGAAAACGTCGCAACAGCGCATCAATTAGGCATGAAAAGTTTCACCCACATCGATTGGGAGCAAACCCGCGCCCGCATTGCAGATTGGCGCACCACTTCCTCGGTTGCCGTTGCCGGATAACCTCAACCTGTCATCGCATGACAAGCCGATAGCCATTACATCCCTTTTTCGATAGAACCACTATAATAAGCTCCGACAGCAGCGTGGCCTGAAATTTTGCAGCTTCCTCGGCGTTGCTTATGAAGCAGTTGCTTGTAAAGCATCGGTCGAGCCAGGCGCCAGTACATATCGACTTACGTGAGCCAGCAGTCAGGAAGTTTTTCCGCGCCAGAGCCATCAATGGTCGCATTGCATTCTCCTGTACGCGCTGGCTTTTTGATTTCTGTGGGGAGGTTTTATGCGTTCTGTTTCGATCATCGGCATTGGTCAGACACCGGTGGGGGAACTTTGGGACTTGTCCGCCCGGCAGTTGGCTTATCAGGCAATTTCCAGCGCGCTGGCCGAGGCTGGCGTTGAGCAAGCCGATGCGCTGTTTGTCGGCAATATGCTCAGTGGCAATCTGCTTGACCAGGAGCATCTGGGCGCGCTCGTGGCCGATTTCTGCGGGCTGCACGGCATCGAGACGGCCAAGGTGGAGGCCGCCTGTGCGAGCGGTTCCGCCGCGCTGCGCGTTGGCGCCATGGCGGTCGCCAGCGGTTTCCACGACATTGTCATCGTCGCCGGCCTGGAAAAGATGACCGACACCGTGGGCAAGGACACCACGGCCGGCCTGGCCACAGCCGCCGACGCCGAATACGAAGCGTTGCATGGCGTCAGTTTTGTTGGCTTAAACGCCCTCATCATGCAGCGATATATGTACGAATATGACGTGCCACTGGACGCCTTTGCCGGTTTCAGCATCAACGCGCATCGCAACGGCGCCAACAACCCGAACGCCATGTTCCAGGATGCGATCACGCTCGATGACTATGTGCGGGCCCCGGTGATTGCGACGCCGATCAACATCATGGACAGCAGTCCGGTCTGCGATGGCGCCGCAGCCCTGATCCTGGCGCCGACGGAATGGGCGCATCGTTTCACCACCAGCCATCACCGCGGGGCGGTGCGCATCCTGGCCAGCGCCAGCGCCAACGACACCTTGGCCGTGCACGACCGCCGCGATCCTCTCTTTCTGAAAGCAGCGCAGATCAGCAGTCAGAAAGCCCTGCGACAGGCGGGCGTTGCCCTGGAGGATCTCGATCTTTTCGAGTTGCACGATGCTTTTACCATCATGACAGCGCTCAGCCTCGAATCGAATGGCTTTGCCCGCCGTGGCGAAGGCTGGCGCATGGCGCAAGAAAGCGAGATCGGTCTCGACGGCCGGCTGCCGATCAGCACGATGGGTGGGTTGAAGAGCCGCGGCCACCCGGTGGGTGCAACGGGCGTCTACCAAATTGTCGAATGCGTGCAGCAGTTGACCGGCACGGCAGGCGCCAATCAAATTGCCCAAGCGCGGCTGGCGATGGCGCAAAATATCGGCGGCAGCGGCGCCACGATCGTAACGCATATTTTGGGAAGCTGATCCAGCACGCGCCACGCTTTTGACGATCAGACCCTACCGTTTTGACGATCTTATCGCGGCGGACAGATGCTTCTTTTTCCGTCGCCGTCGTGCAAAGGCAATACAAAATCTCGGCAATTATTCTACAATATTGTTCATAATCGCTGTCAAAACCTATCAAACTGATGCTCAGAGCAGGCAGATAGGAATTGAGAGTCCCGAACTGCTATGCTGCGCCCCATATGCTAAAACAGTGCGATGCGTACGATGTGAGTCAACAACACACAGCAATGCACGGTAATGCACAGTTTGATGACGAAGCAATCAGAACAAGTTCGAGGTAGAATCAATATGGCAATTCCCAATATGTGGCGCACGAAGAAACAACGATACAGCCTGCAAGGTGAAGTTTGCAATCACTGCGAACGTGCGGTTTTCCCGCCGCGCCAGGTCTGTCCCCATTGTCACAAACCAATGCATGAGCATGGGGCAAAAGCCGCGCCGATCTTCGACTTTGGTGCGATGGCGGCGCCTCTTGCAACTCAGGTGGTCATGGCGGGAGATGACTGATGGTCGGCCATTTAGGTAACCAGCGGGGGAACGGGGGCTCTGTTTCCGCGCCGCTGAGCGGGCATGGAGAAGTTTTCAGCTTCACCACCATGTACAACGTACCGCAAGGCTATGAAGATCAGAAGCCTTATAGTGTTGCCTTAATCAAGTTGGATGAAGGCCCAATGGTGACAGCGCAGCTTACCGACGTCGATACGCAGGACATCAAAATCGGCATGCGCGTTGAGATGGTAACGCGTAAGCTGCGCGAAGAGGGTGATGAAGGACAGATTATCTACGGATATAAATTTCGTCCTCTGTTGCACGAGGCCATAGCAAGATAAGCGCAAAAATCGGTGTTTGCAACGCCAGTTGCAGACGATACTGCCCCAATAACACTTCTCCCCCGATAAAAGTATCCTCTCGTTTGCAGCCTTATTGTTCAAACCTGCACCTGTGATAGGATAATCCACACTCCTGTCAGAGGAGACGATGGTCACATGCGCTTGAGATCACTGCAGCGCCAATCACCTGTAGGCAGAGGAAAGCCAAATTTATGTACGCAAACATTCAGCCCCACGCGCCATCGGGTGTGCAGGCCAATGGCGCCACCTTTTTTCTAGCCAACGTGACGCCGGACGGCGTCAGGCGGTTGATCGTGCGTGGGCGTCATGCAGGGTTCGCGGGCGAGCGCCGTGGCGACGACTTGCTCTGCCCGCTGACGGCGCAGAATGCCCGCGCCTTGCAAGAGCATCTGCCCTGGCTCAAGCCACAGCCGCTGGGCGCGCACCTCTCGATCGGCTTTGGCGACCGCATCGGCGTCGCCACGCCTGGGCATATCGACGCACTGCGCGCCGCCGACCCTACCGGCTGCTTTGCGCCGATTTTTGCCCAGCAGTCGGTGCGCGAAAATGAGCGTCTGCACCGGACGCCGGAAGAGGTGATGGCAGCCGCGATCTGGGGCGTCTTTGCGCTGGACTGGCGCGCGCCGTGGGGCGCTGACGCCGATCACGTCAAAGAAGTGGCGCACGTGGCGCCGTTTGTGGCCGCGGGTTACACCTTCTTCACCGTGGATCCGAGCGATCATGTCGACAACGCCGCCCAAACCGACGACCTGGCAACACTGCGCGCCAAGTGCGATGCGCTGCCCTGGGCTGGCTTGGAAACGAGTTACGCCGCGCTGCACGACGCCTATTGCGGGCGAGCGATTGAGCTTGACGGATTGGCGTTACATTTCGAAGAGGAAACGCTGCTGCGCGGGCTGGCAAAATACGGTCGCGCCATCGCCCACACCCTGGAGATCACAAATGCGCTGCGCGCTGCGTCAGCCGCCGCCTTCGACCTGGAAATGTCGGTGGATGAGACCGACGCGCCGACCTCGGTGCATGAGCACTATTTCATCGCCAACGAACTGCTGCGACGCGGCGCGCCTGTGGTCAGCCTGGCCCCGCGCTTTGTGGGCAAGTTCCAGAAGGGCGTAGATTATATGGGTGACCTGGGCGAATTCGAGACGGAGCTGGCGCGCCATGTGGCGGTGATGCGCCACTTTGATCGCTACAAACTAAGCGTCCACACCGGTTCCGACAAGTTCAGCATCTATCCCATCATCGCACGCCACGCGGGGATGCTTGTGCATGTAAAAACGGCCGGCACCAGCTATTTGGAGGCGCTGCGCATTGCGGCCGTGCGCGACCCGGCGCTCTTCCGGCGTATGTTGGACACCGGGCGCGAACATTATGATCACGACAAAAAGACCTATTTTCTGGACTGCCGACCGGAGCATGTGCCGCTGGGCGCTGCCGTCGCCGATCAGGCGCTGCCGGCGCTGCTCGACCAGTTCGATGCGCGCCAATTGCTGCACGTCACCTTTGGCTCAATTCTGAACGAGCATGGGGTGGCGCTGCGGGAGATGCTGCGTGCGCATCCCGACGACTACCGCGGCGCGCTGCAACGCCATTTTGCGCGCCATTTACAGCCATTCGTGGCAGGCCACCGATCAAATGCTTCTTGAGGATGAGAATCCAAGAAATCTATCAAAAATCTGATTATGTTTTGTCTCTGCCTTATGCCTTGTCGTCAAACCCGAAACGTGTGTCAGGGCCGGCCTGGATCACATAGTCAAAATTGTCCTCCCCAACCGTCCGTCGCAGCGTGGCGATGATCTGATCTGGATCGTCATAAGGGCCATTGATGTAAAGCGGTTTGCCTTCCGGCCCTCCGGTGGGGACAGGCGTAGGACAATGTTCCGGCTCAGCGCCGCTCAGCAGGAATTCAGCCTGTGTAAAGACAAAATCGGGCTTGAACCCAAGCTGTGACGCATAGTCGCGCGCGGTGTAGAGAATCTTGGCAACCAGATCCAGGTCAGCTTGCACCATAGGCGGCCCTGTCAAGACATGCGTACGGAATTCCTCATACTCAACAAGATCGGCAAAACGTTTGACCTGTACGCTCTTGATCCCAAGACAAGCAAGATCGGCCAGAAAGTACGCGACTGCCACTTTGCTGGCGTCAGGCGCCTGGCGTGCAACCAGGATTCTGGCTAGATTTGCCGTATCTTGCCAACCTGCATCCAACAGCACCTCGTAGAGAGGCCACTGTGCTACTATACTTGCCCCTGTTGGCCTGGCGGCTAGTTCAGCCTGTCTTTGCAGCTTCTTTTGTTTTTTATTGCGCTTACTCATAGTCGCTGCCTCCTGGCGTTTTATGGCTTGGCGGTTGGAGACTTTGTTTTGGCAGACGCCTTTTTGCTTGCCGCGGCGCTTTTTGTCGTTTTTGTGGATTTAGCAGCCGGTTTTTTCGTTGCGCCCACAGCTTTTGCGCCAGCGGATTTTGCCTTCTTTGTATTTCCCTTGCGCGTCGTCTTTGGCTTGCCCTGCTTCTCAGCCAGCCACGCCAAAGCCTGCGGCAAAGTCACATCCGCGGGCTGGGTGTCTTTGGGCACGGTGGCGTTGACCTTGTTCCAACTGACATAAGGGCCGTAGCGCCCCTCCAACACCTGGATCGCGCCCCCGTCCGGGTGATCGCCTAACTCTTTGATGACGACTTTCGACGCGCCGCGGCGGCCCGCGCCGCTTGCCTTGGCTGCCAGCAGTTCCAGCGCGCGGTCTAGCTCGATGTCGAGCACCCAATCCGGCGGACGCAGGTTGGCATAGACGCCGTCGTGCACCACAAAGGGGCCAAAGCGTCCGACGCCGGCCTGCACCGGCTTGCCGCTCTCCGGGTGGTCGCCGACCGTGCGCGGCAGGCTGAGCAACGCCAGCGCGGTTTCCATCGTCAGCTCGTCCGGCGCCATGCCTTTGAGCAGGCTGGCGCGCTTCGGTTTGACCTTGGTGTTCGGGTCATCCTCGCCAAGCTGCACATACGGGCCATACGGGCCGACTTTGAGCAGCACCGGCAGCTCGCTTTCGGGGTCGTTGCCGATAACTTGCGGGCCGTCGATCTTTTTACTGAACAACGCATCCGCCATCTCATCGGTCAGATCCGCGGGCGGCAGCGTGGGTGGCAGATTCGTCGTGCGACGGTCGCCGTTCTCCTCGCGCGCCAGATAGGGACCATATTGGCCGATGCGCACTTCAGCGTTGAGATTGCCAAGCGTCACCGCGCTGGCCAGCCTGGGGTCGATGGCGGCCTCGCGGCTCTTGACCTGATTTTCCAAGCCGCCTTCGCCAAGATAGAACTCGCGCAGGTAAGCCAGATAATTGGTCACGCCCGTCGAAATATCGTCGAGCCGCTGCTCCATGTTGGCGGTGAACTTCAGGTCAACCAGATCCTCGAAGTGCTGTTCCAGCAATTCGGTGACCGCGAAGGCAGTGAAGGTCGGCACCAATTCTTTGCGCTGTTTGAAAACATAGCCGCGCTGCTGGATCGTGTCGATGATGGTGGCGTAGGTGCTGGGGCGGCCAATGCCTTCGGCTTCGAGCGCCTTGACCAGCGTCGCTTCGGTGTAGCGCGCGGGCGGCTGGGTTTCATGCCCGACCGCCGCGAGCTCGCGGCAGTCGACTGCTTCGCCCACTGCCAGCGCGGGCAGCGGCTGTTCCTGGCTTTCCAACGCGGCGTCCGGATCATCCGACCCTTCGACGTAGGCGCGGAAAAAGCCGGGAAAGAGGATCGTGCGCCCGCTGGCGCGGAAGACGGCGTCCGCAACGTTGACTGTGACCGTGCGCAACTTGAGGCGTGCATTTGCCATCTGTGACGCCACCGTGCGCTTCCAGATCAGGTCGTAGAGCGCATGCTCGCGGCCAGCGAGCGGCAGGCTGTCGGCCGGGATCATCTGGTCGCCGGCAGGGCGGATCGCTTCATGAGCTTCCTGTGCGTTGGCGGTCTTGGTCTGATAGCGTCGCGGGGAAGGGCTGA
>Ga0154020_10001724_pt1 | contig 26914 bp, 32 predicted proteins | sample Klosneuvirus_201_FD_109709 | JGI IMG/M metagenome (GOLD analysis project Ga0154020, IMG submission 109709) | Active sludge microbial communities from wastewater, Klosterneuburg, Austria - Klosneuvirus_20160825_MG | ecosystem: Engineered > WWTP > Aerobic digester > Activated sludge | place...
ACTTGAACATCCACCTGCACTGCCTGGTACTGGACGGGGTGTACCGCTGCGGTGCCGATGACGCGCCGGAGTTCGTCGAAGTGGGCTCGCCCACCGATGACGAAGTGCGTGCACTGCTGCAGACCATCATCACCCGGCTGATGAAGATGCTCACGCGCCGGGGCGTGCTGGTCCAGGACATGGGCCAGACCTGGCTGGCCGAGCCGGATGCCGACGGCGAGGAGGCGCGCACGCTGCGGCCACTGCAGGCCGCGACCATCACCTACCGCATCGCCTTCGGACCCCGCGCCGGGCAGAAGGTGCTGACCTTGCGGGGGGCGATGCCGCGTGACAGCGCGGCGCGCCAGCGCCTGTGCGCCGACATCGACGGATTCAGCCTGCACGCGGCGGTGCGGGTCGGGGCACACGAGCGCAAGCGGCTGGAGCAGCTGTGCCGCTACATCACCCGGCCGGCGCTTTCCGACGAGCGGGTGCAGCTCAACGCGGCAGGGCAGGTGGAGCTCAAACTCAAGACGCCTTGGCGTGATGGAACGACCCACCTGGTCATGAGCCCGCTGGAGTTCATGCAGCGCCTGGCGGCGTTGGTGCCGCGGCCGCGGCTGCACCTGATCAGGTTCCACGGGGTGCTGGCGCCCAACGCCAAGCTGCGTTCGCTGGTGGTGCCGCAGGGGCCGCTCGGGCAAGAGGGGCCGGCCGCCGAAGCCGCTGCGGCCGCGCAGTGCGAACTCGAACCGGCCCAGGCCATGCCGCACCGTATAGGCTGGGCGCGGCTGCTCAAGCGCGTGTTCGACATCGACATGCACACCTGCCCGAACTGCGGCGGTGGAACGCTGAAGATCATCGCGGCCATCCTCGAGCGGCCGGTGATCGAGAAGATCCTGACCCACCTCGGGCTGGAGCCGCAGCCACCGCCTCGGGGAAGGGCGCGTGAGGTCGGGCAAGACTGACACCACCTGAACCGCGCCGGCCCACGCCGGCCGTCATCAACACCGCATCCGCAAGCTGCAGCGCCGCAACGCAGCCGGGGCAACGCTGCCCGCGGGGTTGCCCCGGCGTCACCGAATGAGGGTGAACCCGCAGGCCGAGGCAGCCTCAGGCGAACCGTCGAGGCGGGCCGGATGGCGCCTGAGCCGCCTGAGCCATGGTCCAACTGCCTCAGCCACGCTGGCCAAGCCGGCCTGGCTCGCCTCGGCTACCGCGTCGGGGATTCGAGGGAGCGTTTGAAAGTCCTATGCGCACCCAGACGGTGCCCGGCGCATCCGTCGCAGCGAGCCGGCGCGACACCTCCAGGACGCGCGCGTGCAGCTGCTCGAAGCTCACGCGTTCATGACCGTCGTCGATGGCAACGGCGCCGCCGCGCTCCCGCGCCCAGCGACCCAGGGGTGCGTGGACGCACTCCGCTGCAGCCGGTTCGTTCAAGCGGCGCGGCCTCCGAACTGCCAGTCGGGCAGCCCACGCGCGATGGTGTGCACGACCGCCGCGCACAGGCCGCACTTGACCAGGTCGCCGGGCACGAAGACCAGCGTGCCCCACAGCGCCTGCGACCAGCTCAGGTGGGCGATGTTGACCAGCCCGAACACGCCGAACAGGTGCACGGTGGCCAGTCCGCCCACGGCCGAGGCGATGAAGGCGCTCGTAGCCGCCTTGCGGGGAGTGCCGGACGGCAGCCGCGACATCAGCAGGCCGGTGACCAGCGCGCCGGACGCGAAGCCCACCAAGTAGCCTGCCGAGGGCGCAACGAAGACCCCCAGGCCGCCTCGGCCGCCGGACAGCAGCGGCAGCCCCATGGCCACGGCGGCGAGGAACAGCAGCATGGCCTGCAAGCCGCGACGCGGGCCCAGCAGGCAGCCCGCGAGCATGACGCCGAGCGTCTGCAGCGTGATCGGCACGCCCAACGGCAAGTCGATCTTCGGAATCAGACCCAGCACCGCGAGCAACGCAGCGAAGAGGGGAACGAGGGCAAGAGAACGGGAGGAGGTGGTGTTCATGTCGGAAAGGCCTGGAGGAAAGGGCGGGAGAAGCGCGCGTCAACCGCCGAGGCGGACGCGCAATGTGTCGGCCACGCGCCGCGCGGCAAGCAGCATCTCGATCGCGAGCGGGGCCAGCAGGCGAAAGCCTCCCGGCCGCCCGGTCCGCAGGCGGTGGGCTTCGTCCAGCCGCTTCCACTGGAGGAAGAAGATGTCGATGAAGCGCAGCATCAGCGCAAGCTGCAGCCCGAACCGGTCCACCCGCAGCCCCAGGCGGCCCAGCGGCGCCAGCAGGCGCTCGAACACGGCCAGCCATTCGGTATAGCGGGTACTGACCGTGAGGGAGACGCCCAGGAGGCCCGCGCCCGCGAGGCGCAAGGCACTGACAGCGCCGACGGCCGGCCGTCCCAGGGCAGCATGGAAGAGTGCTACCAGCAGAGCCATCACCAGGAGCGATGCACACAGTCGGCGTACGGGTCGGGTGGCTTGGCCGAGGGACGCGAACAACGCCAGGGAAGCGGCTGCGGCGGCGCCGAGCACGCCGGAACGGTCGGTCAGGAACAGCGCCGTGCCCAGGATGGCCATGGCCGCGAGCTTGAGGCCCGCAGGCACGGCATGCAGCCAGGTGCGATGCTCGCTGTAGAGGCTGTTCATGATGCGTGCACGGTCCGCAACTCGCCAGCGGCACTGGTCGACCCGCCACGTGCCACCCAGCGGGCCGCCACATCGGCTTCGTACGCACCACACACCTGCGCCCCCGGACCGTCGGCCCGGACTCGCCCCTGATCCAGCCAGATCACGCGCGGAAAGCGGCGCACGTGATCGAGCTGGTGGGTCGCCACGATCACCTGCTGGTCGGCCTGGCTGACCTCGTGCTGCAGCAGGGCCTGGCTCGGCAGGTCCAGGCTCGCGAACGGCTCGTCGAGCAGGAGGACGCGGGGCGCGGCGATGAGCAGGGCGAGCCAGCACACATGCTGGCGCTGCCCCTGGCTCAGGCCGGACACGGCGCGCGCCGACCAGGCGCCCAGTCCCCGGGCGTGCAGCCATGCGCGCGCGCGTGAGATGGCTGCGCCCCGCCCGAGTCCGCCCCCGGAAAGACTGAGCGCGAGCTCTTCCTCCACGGTGGGGAACACGATCTGTTCGTCCGGGTTCTGGAACATCATGCCCACGCGCAGCTCACGGGCCGCGCCTTCAACCACTTCCCGCCCGCCTATCGTCACCCTGCCCGACTGCGCAGCATCGAGGCCGCAGATCAGCCGGAACAGACTGCTCTTGCCGGCCCCGTTGTCACCGACAACTCCAATTCGCGGGTCGTTCAAATCCAGCGACAGGTTTTCGAGCACGACGCGAGGACCGCGCAGGAGCGTAACCCCGTCCAGGCGCACGCCCGAACTGGCGGCAGCGCTGGCTCGTGGACGCGGCGCCGGGACGAAAGACGGACAGTACATCGGAGAACGAGCGCGGCGGCTGGCAGGCTGAAGCGCCGGTCATGCTTCTGGCGAGAAGTCGGTCGCGAGCTGATCGCGCACCTTCCGGCGCAGGATCTTGCCGGCGGCGCTCTTCGGCAGCTGCTCGACGATCGCAACGGAGCGAGGGCGCTTGTAGCCAGCGAGCCGTGCGTGCGCGAACGAAAGCAATTCCTCCTGCGACACCGTCGTGCGCACGGTCACCGCCGCCCGGACGATCTCTCCCCAGCGTTCGTCCGGAGATCCAAAAACCGCACTCTCCGACACGGCCGGGTGGCTCATCAGCACGTCCTCGACCTCTCGTGGGTACACGTTGAAACCGCCGGAGATGATCATGTCGTTCATCCGATCCAGCAGGTAAAGGAATCCCTCGCCATCGAACCGGCCTATGTCACCGGTGTGCAGCCAGCCGCCACGGAAGGTCTTCTCCGTCTCCTTCTCTCGATTGAGATACCCCGGCGTTACGATGTCGCCGCGCACGACGACCTCGCCCTCCTCACCATCGGGGACCCTGTTGCCATCACGGTCGTGGATCTCGACTTCCACGAAGGTATAGGGCCGGCCGGCAGACCCGAAGCGGTCGTGCTCATCCCGCCTCAGGAGGGTGATGGTCATGGGAGCTTCGGTCTGGCCGTAGGTCTGTGTGAGCACCTTGCCGAAGACCGCCTCGGCTTTCTCCGCAACGGTGCGCGCGATCGGCGAGGCTCCGTAGCACAGGTGACGAAGCGAGCGTGCGACACCGCGCCGAGCCTCTGGAGCGTCGATGATCATCGAGATCATGGTGGGGACCAGAAACGTGCAGGTCGGGTCGACCTCCTGCACCATCTGGAGGAATTCGCCCGGCTCGAACCGCTCCATCAGATAGTTGCAGCCACCTCTGACCAGGTGGGGGAGAAAGAACGACCCTGAGGCGTGCGTCATCGGAGCGGCGTGCAGCATCCGGTCGCCTGGCGCGACGTCGGGAATCAGGTCCACCAGGAAATTTCGGAGCAGCGCCGTCTCGATGGCGTAGGTCAGACGAACGCCCTTGGAACGCCCCGTGGTCGCGCCCGTGTACGCGATACGTGTGAGATCGTCGGGTTTGCAGCGCACGCTGCAGGGCGTAGCCGGACTGCGGTTCGTCAGTGCCCGCGTCTGCTCCGGGTCAAGAGCCAATTCGACCGCGTCCCGGTACGGCTGTGTCGCGATCAGCGCGCGCGCGCCCGAATCGCGCAGCTTGTAGCGCTGGTCCTCTTCGATGTCCCTGAAATTCAGGCTGACCCTGACCAATCCCGCTTTCGCCAGCGCATAGTACGCGACCACCAGGTCGATGCCGTTCGGAAGCAGGAGGCCGACACTGTCGCCCGGCTGCAGGCCGGAATCGAGCAAACCGTTCGCCAGGCGTTCGGTACGTTCATCGAACTGCACAAACGACAGCGTCTCCTTGCCGCACACGACCGCGGGCCTGTCCCCGAAGTCACGCGCAGCTCTCCTCACAAGAGTGCCAATATCCATTCTCTATTCTCCTTTTCCTGAAACGCCGGTCCCGTCACGCCTTGCCGACCAAGCTCTTGACGATCGACGTGTCATAGTCGCCGGAGCAGTATCCCGGGTCTCGAAGAAGAGCTTCGAAGAACGGGAGGTTATGGCCGGGGCCGGCAACGCCGAAGTGCGCGAGTGCCCGGCGCATGCGCACTAGAGCTTGCGTGCGGTCGTCTCCATGCACGATGAGCTTGCCGAGCAGCGAGTCGTAGTACGGCGAGACCGTGCAGCCCTGGGCGTACCCGGCATCGACACGCACTCCTGTGCCCTCGGGCTCCGTCCACTGCGTGATCACTCCGGGCTTGGGAATGAAGTTGGGTGGTTCTTCGGCATTGATGCGGAACTCGATCGCGTGGCCCCGCGCAACGAGCTTGTCGAACGTGGGCGCCAGCCCCGAGGCGATGCGAAGCTGCTCCTCCACGAGATCGATGCCGTACACCGCCTCCGTCACGGGATGCTCGACCTGCAGCCGCGTGTTCATCTCCAGGAAGAAGAAGGTCTCCGTCTCCGGGTCCACCAGGCACTCGACCGTGCCGGCCGAGACATACCCGATGGCGCTGGCCAGATCGACGGCGGCCTTGTGCATGCGCGTGCGCAGTGACGACGACAGGCCTGGGGCGGGCGACTCCTCGGCGAGTTTCTGGTTGCGGCGCTGTACCGAACAGTCACGCTCGCCGATTGCGAAAACGCGTCCGTCAGCGAGACCGAGGACCTGCACTTCGACGTGGCGAACGCGCCGGTAGTAGCGCTCGAGCAGGACGTCGGCCGATCCGAAGGCACGCTCTGCGAATCCTCTTACTGCCACGAAGGCGCGGCGGAGCGATTCCAGATCTTCGGCCACCTGCATGCCCATCCCACCACCGCCCGCGGCCGCCTTGACCATGATCGGGTAGCCGATTTCCGCGGCGAGTTTCTCTGCGTCGGCGACGTCGACGACCGGATCGGCGCTCCCCGGCGCCACCGGAACCCCGACGCCGACAGCGATGTTGCGTGCCCGGATCTTGTCGCCCATCTCCTCGATGACTTCAGGGCTCGGCCCGATCCAGACCAGGCCGGCCTGCACGATCTCGGCTGCCGCCTTGGCGTTCTCGGACAGAAACCCGTAGCCCGGGTGGACGGCTGTTGCGCCTCTCTGCCGGGCAGCCTTCACGATGCCTGCGACATCCCGATAAGCTGCGTCCGGTCGGCCCGGAATGCAGATTGCCTCGTCCGCCTCGCGCACGAAGGGCAAGCCGGCGTCTGCCTCCGAGTGAACCACCACGGATGCGATGTCGAGCCGCCGCAGCGTGCGCAGGATCCGGCGTGCGATCTCGCCGCGATTTGCGACGATCACTTTCTTGAACATTGGTGCAATGTCTCCGCTTGTTCTGGCGTCGCCGTTCAGTGCGTGGGCGCGTAGCGGCTCAGCGAAACGGCAAAGTTGTCGGTACTGCAGCTTGCGTGCTGCAGGTCAGTGTTGGCCATGCGCCGGATAAGGCGGCTGAGCGGAACGGGATACTCACGCACGATGGGGGCCAGCTTCATCGCGTCGAGTTCCTGAGCCGACAGCAGGGCTCGCAGGATCAGTTCGTCGTCGCTGACGTTTCCGTGGATGGCCCTGAGCTCTGCTATCGATGGCTGCTCGATTTCTGCGGCCATCCCTGCCTTTGCGAGAGGGTGTTCCATCACCCGATCGAGTACGTGAGGGGCAACCTCCCCCGGGGGCTTGCCGTAATAGCCGCAGACGTAGCGCACCACTTCGACGGGCACCTGCTTGTAACGCTCACCCAGCAGCAGATTCAGCGTGGCCTGGATGCCTGCAAACTGGGACAAGGGCGTCCCCATGCCCGGATACCCGAGTTCCTTGCGCACGATGGCGGTCTCCTCGAGGATCTCCTCCAGGCGGTGACTCAAACCGACCTCGGCCAATTGAGCCTTCAGTGTCCCCATCATCCCGCCAGGAACCTGATGCTTGTAGACGTCGAGGTCGTACTCGGTGGGCCCTCCCACCTCGAAGCCTTCACGTTCGGCGACGAACCTGAAGTGCTCGCCCACGACGGGGACGTGCGCAGTATCGAGCTCCGTCTTGAGGCCGAGCTGGGCAGCCAGCTTCACCATCACGCTCACACTGGGCACGGATCCTTTGTCGGCCAGCGGCGGCACCGCCGTGTGGAGAGTCCGAACGCCGGCGCGCAGGGCCTCGACATAGCAGGCAGGGGCCATTCCCGTCGTGTTGTGGAAGTGCGCCTCCAGCGGCAGCCCGGAGGCTCCGTCTCGCACCGACGGCACGAGTGTTCTCGCCCGTTCCGGCGTGAGTACCCCACCGGGGTCCTCGAGGTAGATTGCATCGACCGGCAATTTGGCCATGTCGCGGGCAAATTCGCGGTAGTAGTCGTCGGTGTGCACCGGGCTCTCGCTGAAAATGACCGCGCCGACGACTTCGGCACCCAACTTCTTGGCCAATCTGACGATGCGGCCCACCCGCTCCCGGTGGAAAAGCACGTCGAATACCCAGAAGCTCCGGATGCCGTTTGCAACCAGGCGTTCGACATATAGATCGATCAACGCGTCGGGCGTAGGGGACATTCCAATCGTGCCGTCGCTTCGAATTGCCGCCCTCATGGGCGTTCGCACCGACGAGGTCACCTCGCGCATCATCCGCCACGGGTCCGCCTTCCAGGTCTTGACCAGAACCTTGAAAAAGGCGCCCCCACCGAAGTCGATGACCCGGTAGCCTGCCTCGTCGAGATGCGGCAACGCCGGCATCATCATCGCCTGCGACATGCGCATGCCCCAGAGACTCTGTTGGCCGTCCCGCAGCGTCTGATCGATGAAGTGGACAGTCATTTCAGTCAGCCCTCGCGGCGTCCAGACGCACTCGGAACAGAGGCGCATCGGCCTCGACCGTCTGGCCGTTCTTGACGAAGATCTCATCGATCCTGCCCGCATGCTCCGCCAGCACTTCCGTCATCAACTTCATGAGTTCGACGATCGCCAGTTGCTGCCCCCTCTGGACGAAGTCGCCACGCTTCACGAACGGCTCGGCTCCAGGCGCCGGCGCTTCCCAGAAGGTGCCGACCGTGGCAGCCTTGACGACGTGGGTCTGGCCCGCCTGAGGCGCGCGCTCCTCCCGATCCTCTTTCGACACCGTAGGTGTACCGGCCGCTCCTTGACCGTTGAGAGTGGCGGCCGGGACCACCGGCGCATGGGCGCGCTCCGGCCGTCCTGGTGTCACAGCAACAGGCTCCTGCAGGGCGGCAAAGGGTACGTCGCCGCCCCAATGGAGCGGCTCGCCCGGACGACGCTTGACGAGACGGATTTCGAGCTCTTCGTGGGCCAGCGAGATGGCGGCCCAGTCCGTCGCCCGGAACTCGCGGATCACTTCCAGCAACTCCCGGTCTGTGATGCTTGGAGAACCGCCGCACTGCTCACGGGGAGCCGAAGCGCTTCGCTTGTCCTGCGCAGGCATGGGGGTCTGGCTAGCTAACTCAGGTGACATATTCACTCCGTTCGCGAAAGGTTGCGTCAGTTTAAACCGGCCGATTTAGAAAAACAAGTCCCCCAGTTGAGGTGCCGTTTAGCGGGGTTCACCCGAGTGCCGTCAGGATGCAGACCCACCGGAACGTCGCCGTGCCTCATCGACGATCTTGCCTTTCCAAATCAGTCGGTTTATAGTTTCCCAACGGCCGGACGCCCATCGTTGGGCTGGTGTCGCAGGTGTCGATGAATGGCGGGTCCGTGCAACCCCACTCACGAATCGGCTTCCAGCAGTCTTCACCACGCGGTCCACGACACCTCACTCTTCTCCTTTCGACAGGAACATCGATGGCATCCAAGGTTTACGTTGCTGGAGTCGGCATGGTTCCCTTCTGCAAGCCGGGCGCCAGCGCACACTACGACGAAATGGGCGCGGCGGCTGTGCGCGAAGCGCTTGCAGACGCCGGGGTCCCTTTCACTCATGTCCAGCAGGCTTTCGCCGGATACGTTTACGGCGACTCGACCTGCGGGCAGAAGGCGCTGTATCGCGTCGGTATGAGCGGCATCCCGGTTGTGAACGTCAACAACAACTGCTCCTCGGGGTCTTCGGCGCTCTGGTTGGCACGCCAAGCTGTGCGCAGCGGCGCAGCGGATTGCGCGCTGGCCTTCGGATTCGAGGAAATGAGCCCCGGGGCCCTCAAGCCGGCATTCCCCGACCGTCCTCGCGCGACTGAGCGAGCCATCCTGCTCGCAGAAGAGCTACTTTCCGATGGCCTGGAGATGCCGAGTCCAGCCATCCGACAGTTCGGCGGAGCGGGACTGGCGCACATGCGCAAGTACGGGACGTCGCTTGAGACGTTTGCCAGAATTCGGGCGAAGGCCAGCCGTCACGCCGCGCGCAATCCGCTCGCCGTATTTCGTAAGGAAATGACTGCCGAAGATATTCTGGCCGCGCCCGCTTTGTGGGAGGGCGTGCTGACCCGTCCGATGTGCTGCCCCCCCACCTCCGGAGCGGCGGCAGCGGTGATCGTGTCGGAAGCGTTCGCTCGCAGGCACGGGTTGCGAACTGATGTCCGGATGGCTGCGCAGGCATTGACCACCGATACACCGAGCACGTACGAGACGCGCGACATGATCCGTCTGGTGGGCTTCGACATGAGCCGTAGCGCGGCGCGCCAGGCATACGAGGAGGCAGGCATCGGACCGGAGGACGTCGATGTCATCGAACTGCACGACTGCTTCGCGCAAAACGAGCTGCTCAGCTACGAGGCATTGGGACTTTGCGAAGAAGGAGAGGGAGCGCGCATCGTGGGCACCGGCGACAACAGCTACGGCGGTCGGTGGGTGGTGAACCCCTCCGGTGGCCTCTTGTCCAAGGGTCACCCCCTTGGTGCCACGGGACTGGCCCAGTGTTACGAGCTCACTCAGCAGCTGCGCGGCGCAGCAGAAGCCCGCCAAGTGCAGGGAGCACGCGTCGCGCTACAGCACAACATCGGTCTTGGCGGTGCGTGCGTCGTGACGGTCTACGATAAAGAGGGCTAGCCCATCTTTTTCAACTGGGCGTTGTTTTTCCGGGGAATGCGGCGGTTTCGCGCTCGCAGGTGATTGATCCGTAGAGGGGGCTTCCGAAAACCGCTTGTAGCGGAGACTTTGGTCGCCGTGGAGAACAAGTCCGGTGCTGCCGGCTCGATCGGCGCGCAGGACGTGATCAGGGCTGCACCGGACGGCTACACTTGGCTCGCCTCGTATGACGGCTCGTTCACCGAGTCGCCGCACGCCATGAAGATGCCGTTCGACCCGCTCAAGAGCTTGCGGCCGGTCGCCGGATTTCGCGTCCAACGGCCTCATGCTGGTCGTCGGACCGCAGGTTCCGGTGCGGACGGTGCCGGATTTCGTCGCCTGGGCCAAACGGCAGCCGGCCGGCGTCAACTACGCGAGTTGGGGCGTGGGGAGTTCCTCGCAGGTGCGCGCCCTGCAGCTCGCGCAGGCCATCGGGGTGCCGATGAATCACGTGCCCTATTGCGGCAACCCGGATGCCATCCAGTCGCTGCTGGCAGACGAGATTCCGATGATGTTCAGTGGCTTAGTCGCGGCCGCACCGCACCACAAGGCGGGCAAGCTGCGCATGCTGGCTTTCACCGGCACTGAGCGCTCGCCCTTCTTCCCGGACATCCCGACATTCAAGGAAGTGGGGTTGCCCACGATTGTGGCCGCCGACCAGAATCTGCATCAATTCGGCCGACCTGAACATGCATGTTCTTCCCCATCCGTCTTCTTCCGAAGATCGTCTCTGACGCGTCTTCTTCGGGCTTGAATCGTAAGCGGTCATTAAACCGCGTCCCTTGCGGCGCGGCTCGGTCTCTGGCAGGAAGTTTGGGGCTGGCTGTCCGCCTGCGATGCCTCAGGCGAGTTTGAGGCTCCAGGGCAGCAGGGCCTCGTAATCGTCGGCGCTCGTCGCCTTGGGCAGCGCCTCGAAGAGGGCTCTGAGGTACTCGTAGGTGTTGACGCCGTTGGCACGGCAGGTCTGGAGCAGCGAGTAGAGGTTCGCGCTCGCCTGGGCGCCGGCAGGCGTGTCAGCGAAGAGCCATCCCTTGCGTCCTACCACGAACGGTCTGATGGCGTTCTCGCACGTGTTGTTGTCGATCGGCCAGCGGCCGTCCTGCACGTACCGCGTGAGCTTCGCCCACTGCGATGCCGTGTAGTGCAGCGCCTTCCCCAACGCGCTTTGCGGCAGCGTCGCGTGCTGGTGCTGCTGCACGAGTCTCTCGATCGCTGCGAGCACCGGCACGCTGTCTGTGAGCCGCGCCGCCCGCCGCTGTGCGGGCGCGATCTCCTTGGAGCGCTTCTCCACCTCGTAGAGCTTGGCAATCAGCTCCAGCACCTGTGCGGCCGGATGCTCCCGGGTGCGGGCCGTCTTGGGCAACGCCTGCCAAGCGTCCAACCAGTAGCGACGGCAATGCGCCCAGCACGCCAGGTGCGTCAGCCGCTGCGTCTGTGCGATGTCGTTGTAGACCTCGTAGCCATCGGTCATGAGCACCGCACCTTCACGCACGCCCGCCCACACCTCGGCGCCTGGCTGCGTCCCTCGGCCAGTGGTGTAGGTGTACAGCCTGATCGGCGGCCCTGTTCCGTCGGCACCGGAGTGGTCCGTACATTGCGCCCACAGCCAGCTCTTGCTCTGTGCTGGCCGTCCCGGTTCCTTGAGCACCTGCAGGTGCGTCTCATCGCCATGGACCACGCTGCTCTCCAGCAGTCGGTCCTTCATCAGGTTGAACAGCGGCTGCACGCCCTGGCCAAGCCTGATCACCGTTGCGGCCAGCGTGTTGCGATTGAAGCAGCTGCCGCCAAAGCGCGCCATCAGCGCGGCGATGCGGTACAGGGGCATCCCGTCGTCGTACTTCGCTGTCACCACCCACGCTTGCGCCGATTCAGTCAACAGCCCGCGCGGAATGATCTGCGGCGGCCGCGCCGCCAGCTTGATGCCGCCGTCGCAGCAGGGGCAGGCGTACTTCACGCGCTCGTGACGGATCACGCGCACCTGCTGCGGGATGATGTCCAGTTGTTCACTGGCTTCGACGCCGATCTCGACGAGCCCGACGCCGTCGCGCGGGCACACACGCTCGGCTTCGGGCAGTTCATGACGAATCACGTCGCGCGGCAACGCGGGATCCAGGGGCTTGCGTCCACGAAGCGTCTTGCGCTTGTGCGCGGGGATGTCGACGGTGTCTTCATCGACGGGCTCTTCTTCGACCGGCTGTGCGTGTGCACCATCGGCCTCGGCTTCGTTGAAGAACAGCTCCTTCTGGTTGACGAGCGCTTCGCTGCGGGCGTCGAACAGCTTGCGCAGAAACTTGTTGAGCCGCTCCTTCAGCAGGTCGCGTTCGGTGCGAGTGACGCGCAGCTCGCCGACGAGATCGTCGTGCTGTTTGCTGAGGGCTTCGCGCTGCTCGCGTTCAAGGCGAAGCGCTTCATCGCGTTCGGCCAGCGCTTTCTGCAGTGCGAGGATTTGTTCTTGGGCCGAAGCGATCACGGGCCACATTTTCGTGTGGCCCGTGCGTGTTGTCTTCGGGGGAGTCCCTGTCAACGCATTGCGCGTCGACTGATGCGGCGTCGTTATGTCACGCCGCGAGCAGCGCCTTGAACTCGCGATGGCCGCGCATCGCGGCCAGATCGATTCCATCGAGCAGCCAATGCAGTTGCTGCACCGTCAGCTCCACCACGTGCGCGCCGCCGCGCGGCCACACGAACCTCTGATCCTCAAGACGCTTTTGCAGAAGCCAGAAACCATTGCGGTCCCAACCCAGGATCTTCACGCGGTCGCGACGCCGGTTGGGGAACACGTACACGGCGCGGGCAAACGGATCGAACCCGAGGTCGTGCTGCACAAGTGCGGCCAGGCCGTTGATGCTCTTTCGGAAATCGATCGCGTCGCGGTGCAACCAGACCGCCACGTCCTCGTTCAGGCGGAACACGGCAGCGCTCCGAAAGCAGCGATCACCGCTGCGAGTTCGCCTCCACCGACATCCACTTGCAGCGACACGCCGTTGGGGAGATGAGCGTTCACGCGCAGGGACGTCGCTGCCGCCGGCGTGACCACGCGCACCGCTGCGAATTTCGACGAGGGCTTCTTCGCCCGCGCCGCTTCAGGCGCCGCGCCGCCCGCACGCAGTACCTGCGATGCCCGATACAGCGAGTACAGCGACACGCCCTGCTCGGCCGCGTACGCCTTCAGCGAGACGCCGCGCCGGCGCGCCTCCTCGATGTGGGGCTGCCAACGATTGAGATCGACTCGGCGAGTCATCGGATGCTCCTTCTTGGGTTGATGGAGCGTCCACATCTACCGGGATGAGGGCGACGGCGCGAGGGCGTGGTTTATTGATCGCTTACCTTGAATCCGTCTTCTTCAGACTTCGCCCGGAGGGCGTGACCAGTGGCCTGCGGGGCTGCCTGTCTCGACCCCGTCGAGGAGCAGCCATGGCGCGGTCTGGGCAACGTAAGTGCTTGTGCTGCGGGGAGTTTTTCGAGCCCGATGCACGCAACCGCGACCGCCAGCGGTACTGCGCCGCCACCGCGTGCCGGCGAGCGAGCAAGGCCGCCAGCCAGGCCGCTTGGCTGGCCAAACCCGAGAACAGCGGGTACTTCCGCGACCCCGTCCATGTTGCGCGAGTGCAGGCCTGGCGCGCCGCCCATCCGGATCATGGCCGCGGCAAGCGCGCCTCGGCGCCGGCGTTACAAGATCCCTTGATTGCCCAAGTCGTTGATCCGATTGAGGAATCTCCCATTCGTGGTGACCTCCCGGAGATTCCTCGGCCGCCTGCGTTACAAGATCTCTTGAACGCCCCATCGCCATTGCTGGCGGGGCTGATTGCGCATCTGTTCGAGCTGACGTTACAAGATGACATGGCGGCCACCACGCGGCGCCTCGTACAACTGGGCAACGAGGTGATCCACGGGGGTGGCCATGAAGCCAGTCAAGCGAGTGCTGCGGCCTGAGCGGCTGCGACGGGTGCCCGAGCAGTTCAGCTGGATTGACCAGGCGCTGGTGGGGCGGCGCTTCATCGACCGCTGCGATGCCCGCGCCGCGGCGCTGTACCTGTTCCTGCTCACGGTGGCCGATGCGCAGGGTCTGAGCTACTACGGCACAGGCACGCTCGCGCAGCGGTTGTACCTGAGCGAGCAGGAGTTCGAGGCAGCGCGGGCGCAACTGATCGAGCTGGACCTGATTGCCTACCAGGCGCCGCTGTACCAGGTGCTCGCGCTGCCTGGGGCTTCGCAGGCGCCGCGCACGGCGACCAGGGTGCCCTCGGTGCGCAGCGGCTCCAATGCAGCGTCGGTGAGCCTGGCGCAGCTGCTCGATGAGGCGCAGCGCCGCCGTGCTTGACTACCAAACTTTCTGCCAGATCCGCGACCACCTGGAGCGCCAGCGCCTGACAGTGGCGCAGACCGCCCGGGCGCTGGGCATGGACCCACGCACGGTGGCCAAGTGGGCCGAGGTGCAGCAGTTCCGCCCGCGTGCGGGCACACCTCGGGGCAGCAAGCTCGATGCCTTCAAGGGCCAGATCGTGCGCTGGCTCGATGCCCACCCGTACAGCGCCCAGCAGATCTACCAGCGCCTGCGCGAGGCGGGCTACGAAGGCGGCGTGTCCATCGTGAAGGCCTATGTGCGCATCATTCGCCCGCGCCAGGCGCCCGCGTGGACTTCTCGCGCCACTGGGGCTTCAAGATCAGCGCGTGCAACCCGCGTGCGGGCAACGAGAAGGGCCGCGTGGAAAACGGCGTGGGCTACGTCAAGAAGAATTTCCTGGCCGGCCTCTGGAGCTGACGAACTTCGCCGCGCTGCGGGCAGGCGCAGGGGTGTGGGTGGACACGGTGGCCAACGTGCGCATCCACGGCGAGACCCACAAGCGCCCGATCGATCGCTTCGAGGACGAGCGCGCTCTGCTGGGGCGGCTGAACCCCGCCGGATTCGACCTGGCTCAGGTGCGCACGGTGCGTGCCAGCACGCAGTTCCGCGTCGCGTGGGACACCAATACGTACACGGTTCCGGCGCGACACGCGGGGCAGTGGCTGACCATTAAGGCCTATGCCGATCGGGTGTGCATCTACGAGCGCGAGCAGCTCGTGGCGCGGCACCCACGCAGCATGGATCGTCACAAGGACATCAAGGACGGCGACCACGAGCAGCAACTGCTGGCGCAGCGCAAGAGCGCCCGCGAGCAGCGCCTGCTGGTGCAGTTCCTGGCCCTGTCGCCACGCGCGCAGGCCTACCGCGAGGGGCTGGAGGCCAAGCGCGTGAACGCGCGGGTGCATCTGCGCAAGATCCTCGCGCTGGCCGAGATCCATGGCAAGGAGGCCGTCGCCCGCGCACTGGACGACGGGCTGGAGCTGCAGGCCTTCAGCAGCGAGTACATCGCCAACATCCTCGGCGCGCGAGCGCGCATGAACACGGAGCCGGCCGCCTTGCAGCTGACGCGGCGCGCCGACCTGCTCGAACTCGAGCTACCCGAGCCCGACCTCTCCGTCTACGACCGCGACCCAGGAGCCGACCATGAGAACCCGCTGTGAGCGAGCACGCCCCCAGACCTTGCACGCATACATGGACGTGCTGAGGCTGCCGTTCATGCGCGAGCATCATCAGGCCTATGCGCAGACCGCCGCCGAGAAGCAGTGGTCGCACCTGGACTACCTCACCGAGTTGCTCAGCGCCGAGGCAGCCGCGCGCGAGGACCGTCGCGTGCAGCGGTGCATCGCCCTGGCCCGCTTCCCCGTGCTGAAGACGATCGACCAGTTCGACTGAAACTAACCCACCAGGATCAATCGCTTGCTGGTGCAGAACCTGTTCCGTCTGGACTTCGTGCAGCCGCACGCCAATGTCGTGTTCATCTCCGGTACCGAGTACGCGACATGATGCTCACCTCACCACGTTATTGAAATTCAAGGGGAATTTGGTTCGGATCCGCTGTTAGCGGAATTTTCCGTGCAGGCCCAATGATCGAACGCAGCTCAGGTCGATCGAGTTCCTTGCGAGCGATCACCCAAGGAGCGCCACGGCACGCTTGCGTAGCAGCGATGGCACCGGTGGCGATCAGACGCAGCGCCGTCATCGTACTCATACCAAGCACCTTGGCAGCCTGTTCAAGGGTAACTTCGCCGCGTTGCTCGCGCTCGCCTTCGCGATAGACGGCGATGCCGTGATCGCCGCGATACGATCGCACGCGCATCTCGGTCCACGTATGTCCCTTGGCGGTACGATGGCCCAAACGATTCAGCAACGCTGCAATGCCAGCGTCATTGAGCTGGCGAGCCAACTGCTCGATCAGCCTCTGCACGTCGGACGGAGTCGTCCACCGATGCTGTCCGGTGCGATTCTTCGCAACACGCAATGTGGTGTGATCGCCTCCTTGCCAATGAATGACCATTTGAATCTCGTTCAGATCGTCGTCCACGCGGACGATGATCTCCTTGATAACGGATCGCACAATGCGCTTGCGAATCTCGTTGCCGGCTGCCGGATCGCGCCAAGCCAATGGCAGATCAGCGCCCAATCGAAGCAGCGCTTCTCGCTGCTCCGTGGTCAGTGACGAGGTAGCGTCGGCTTCCAAGGCGTCGAGTTCAGTCTGTTTGCTCGCGATCTGAGCCAGGCGCTCGTTCCATCGGCGTTCAAGCTCTCCGGCCACGAGTCGGTTGCCGGGATCGACCGCATCGAATTGGCGCTGTGCTCGCGCCGCCTCGAAGCGTGCCTGCTCCAGCGCCAGCTCCAGTTGCCTGCGCTTGGTCTGATCGTTGTGAGCGGCGGTCAGGAACCGCGCTTATTCGGCGGCAAGACCGCGTTTCCAGTTGACGGCGATGAAGTGCGGTTTTCTACGCGGTCGTGAGGTGCCGTCTTTGCGCTGTTGTTCGTGCCGAGGAACGCGTCATGCAGGCCGCCCTGCAGGGCGGCCTGCATGACGGCGGCTCGCTGTTGAGGGCTTGGGGGAGCAGGCCGGCCTTGCGGATGAGGTAGAACCGCAGGTGTGCCCGAGAGATAGGCGGGCACGGCGGCGGCCCCTTTGCCTGGCAGCTTCAAGTCCGCACGCCGTGCCCTTCACCGCGCCGAAGCTTGATGCAGCGCCAGTGTATTGCGTGTTGCCAGCCGCAGCACATCTGAGTCGCGCCGCCGCATCACCGCCGGCTGGGTCCTCGGGAATACCCGAGGAGCCTGGCAGCTGGCCGATCATCCCGCCCGCCTGTTTGTGTGTGCGCGTTGCCGCATGCAGGTGGTGCTGTGCAGCCGCTGCGATCGAGGCCAGCGCTATTGCGGCCCCACCTGTTCGCGTGCGGCTCGCCGAGATTCACAGCGGGCGGCCGGGGCGCGCTACCAGCGCAGTCGTGCCGGGCGCATGGCGCACGCGGAGCGTTCCCGCCGCTGGCGCGAGCGGCACCTCGCCCATCATCAGGTCCGGGACGACGACGCCGCCGCCGGCGACGACGGCGGCATCAACTTCGTGACGCATCAGGGTAGCGCCGCGCCGCCCGTCAATGCTCCACTGCCGCTGGCCGAGCAGGCCGGTGGCGGCGCAAGCGAAGAGATCGATGCAAGCACGCCGCCGACCACGCACTGCCGGCGCTGCGCCACCGCGCTCGCACCCTGGGTTCGCCAGGGATTCCTGCGTCACGGAATGCGGCGTTGGCCGGCTCGCGTCATCGATCCCTGTCCTTGAAGGAGGTCTTGTTGGTCATCTCTGCCGATCTGAGCGCCAGCATCCTGCGGCTGTACCGGGCCGAGCGCTGGCGGGTGGGAACCATTGCGTGCCAGCTGCACGTGCACCGCGACACGGTCAAGCGGGTGCTGGCGCAAGCCGGCGAAGCCGCGCCGGTGTCGCCGCTGCGGCCCAGCCGCGTCGATCCATACCGGCCCTTCATCCTGCAGACGCTGGAGAAGTTCCCGACGCTGAGCGCCGCGCGCCTGTTCGTCATGGTGTACGAGCGCGGCTACCGCGGCAGCCCGGAGCACTTCCGCCACGTCATCGCCACGCTGCGCCCACGCCGGGCGGCCGAGGCGTACCTGCGGCTGCGGACGCTGCCCGGTGAATAATGGGAAGCTTTCCATTATTCGCCTAATCGCAAGCTGCCCGTAATGGGAAGCAGCCATCCGGGGCTGCGAAATTTCAGCACCTTCTCGCTCTCGTGCTTCGCATTATGGGTATGTGGGATCCTCGGGACGGTCTCGTCCAAGGAGGTGCCTATGTCCATTCGAACATCGATCGATGACGTGCTGATTGAGAAGTTGCGGACTCACCTGAAAGCAGAGGGATATTCCGATCGGATCCAGCGCTGGTATCCCGCTCGCGCACGTCACTTACTCGACTACTGCCACGCCAAGGCACTGTCGATAGAGAGCATCCGCCCGGTGCACATCACTCAGTTCTTGCGCCGACAGTACCGGCTTTTTCTCAAACGACATGGAGACCCACCGCCATTTCAGAAATGGCGGCATCGATACACTGGTGCTGTTCACATGCTGCTGCGCCTTGTGCACGGAAGTTGGCCGGTTGTCGAGCCCCCGACGACCGCGCTCGACACCTTTCACCGCGACCTCGTGGACGACTACGACGCGTGGCTTCGCGATGTGCGCGGCCTGCAAGCGACGACACGCGCGAAGCGCACAATGCACGCATTGCGATTTCTGACCGCGCGCGGACGATTCGCAGACCAGCAGGGGTTGGCCGGCCTGCGCGTTCGGGACATTGATGCATACGTAAAGAATCATTGCGCCGGCCTGCGTCGGGCGTCGATAGAGGACTGCATCGTTTCCCTTCGAGATTTCTTGCGTCATTTGCATCGTCGCGGACACACCGCATCCGATCTCAGCGACACGGTCATTGGTCCGCGAATCTACGAGCGCGAAGGTATTCCCTCTGCGCTACGCCCGGAGGAAGTGCAGAGAGTTCTGGAGGTGACTCGCGAGGATTCCCGTCCGGCCGGTGTGCGCGACTACGCCATCCTGACGCTGTTGGCGAGCTACGGCTTGCGGGCCACAGAAATCATCAGACTGCGCCTGGAGGATTTCGACTGGAGGAGGGATGTTCTTCGCGTGCACCACTCGAAGACCGGCGCCTACTCGGAGTTTCCCCTGCTGCGCGAGCCGGGCGAAGCCGTCCTTCGATACCTGCAGAGGGCGCGCCCCCGCAGCGGGCACCGAGAGGTGTTCCTGCGTATCCAAGCACCGCACCGCCCGTTCAAACAGGGCTCGAACCTCAACTGCGTAACGAGCGTTCGTTTGCGAGCCGCCGGAATCTCCCCTGAGGGGCGGAAGGGCCCCCACGCCTTTCGACACGCTCGCGCCGTCAGTCTGCTTCGATCCGGCGTGCCGCTCAAAGTCATTGGCGACGTGCTGGGACATACATCACCCGCAGCGACTGCGCAGTATCTGAAGTTGGCGACGGAAGATTTGCGAGCCATCGGCTTGGAGCTACCGAGCGGGGTGTCACCGTGACCTATCGAACTCTGGCAGACGAGAAGCTCATAGAGCGATTCCTGCGGGCCCAGCACTTTCGACATCCAGCGACGCACAAGAACTATGCGGGAACACTGCGAAACTTCGCGGCCTCTGTCTCCAAGAACAACGGAGCCGCTCCGCTGACGGTCCAGATCATGCAGCAATGGCTGACTGAGCGCAGCCTCAAGTGGCCGGAGCACATTCTCCATCATCGAACCCGCCTGGTCGAGCGATACCTCCAGTGGTTGCGGCTGCAAGGGGTGATCCCAGCGAACCCCTTCGCGGAACTGCATCGGGAGTACGGACCGCGCACCACGCCGATAGTACGGGCGCTGGTTAGCCAGGACAGCAACACGTTGGAGCAACTGCGTCACCTTCTTCCGTTCGGAAGCTTTCTCGGACCGGTGATGGAAGATCATGTGGCGCACATGCGCGCTCTCGGATATCGTTATGACACGAACGAGGAACTGCTCCTGCGCTTCGATCGCTTCTTGCAGCGCAACGCGGACCTATCCGAGGTCCCGCTGCGGGGGCTTGTCGAACAGTGGAGCGAAGAGCAACCATCTCCGACTCGCTTCCACGACGCCCGCAATGCCGGCCGCATCGTCTCAAAGGCGATGCACCGGGTCGACCCTCGTGTGCCCGTCTTGCCCATTGGCGATGGTGTTGCTCGAACAGCCCGCCAAGGCCACCGCGCAGCCCACATCTACACGGACGAGGAGGTGCGGCGAATATTGCAGGCGGCGCTCGCGTATCCGTCGCCAAAAGCCCCGTGGCGGCCGATCAGTCTCTTCACGATGCTCGTGCTTGCGTACTGCGCCGGCTTGCGGGGTGGAGAGATCGTGCGCTTGAGCCTGGGGGACATCGATCTGCGGCAGGAGACCATCGTCATCCGAGAGGCAAAGTTCTTCAAGCATCGCTGCCTGCCTGTAGCCCCCGGGGTAATGGCTGCTCTCAAGAACTATCTCTCCGTGCGTCAAGGTACGGGAGCCCCGACGAACCCGGAGAGTCCCCTATTCTGGAGTCCGCAGCGAAGCCGCGGATACTCCGTCGGAGGAATGCGGCTCGTGCTGACGGACGTACTGCGGCGCGCGGGCGTGAAGCCAGCACACGGCGCAGTCGGACCACGAATCCATGATCTCAGACACTCGATGGTGTGTCATCGCATGCGCGATTGGTACAAGTCGGGCGTCAACCCACAGTCCAAGCTACCGTATCTTGCGACGTATCTCGGGCACAAGGACATTCGCTCCACGCTCGTGTATCTGAACATCACTCCGGAATTGCTGCAGGAAGCGGGGGAGCGCTTCCGCCGGGCCGGCACGGCGGCGCTCCGTGCGGAGGAGGGATCGCGATGAAATCAGACTCCCTCGCCTTCCTGCTGCACGCATTCTTCCACGAGTGGATGGGCAGCCAAAAGAACTTCTCTCATCACACCGTATGCTCGTACCGCGACACCTGGAAGTTGTTCCTTCGATTTGCTTCGGTGCGCAAGCGGCACGAGGTCGCGGAGCTGTCGCTGGGCGATCTGCAGGCGAGCGAGGTCTTGGCGTTCCTCCAGCATTTGGAGAAGGACAGGAAAGTGTCCGTCGGCACGCGCAATTGTCGTCTCGCCGCTATCCACAGCTTCTTTGCCTTCGTCGCGGATCGGGAACCGCTGGCGATCGCGCAATGCGCGGAAATCGCGCGCATTCCTGTCAAGAAGACATCCCGGCCCGCCATGTGCTACATGGATGTCGAGGAGATAGCTGCCATCCTTCAGGAGCCCGATCGATCGAGCCCGGAAGGACAAAGGGATCACGCATTGCTCGCGTTCCTCTACAACACGGGAGCCCGCATTCAGGAGGCGCTGGATGTATGTCCTCGGGCCATTCGCTTTGAGTCCCCCGCCCAGGTCACTCTGCTGGGCAAGGGGCGCAAGAGTCGAATTTGTCCGCTATGGCCGGAGACGGTGGATTTGCTCAAGGCGCAGCTGAGGCGGCAACCGCGGACGGATGACGAACCCATATTCATCAACCGCTGTGGCCAGCCGTTGGGTCAAGCAGGGGTTCGCTTCAAGCTCAAGCAATACGTCGCGGCTGCCGCCCGGCACACTCCATCGCTCGCGACAAAGCATGTGACGCCGCACACCTGGCGTCACAGCGTGGGTGTCCAACTGGTCGCCGCCGGCGTCGATGTAACCGTCATCCGCGACTGGCTGGGGCACGCGCGACTGGACACGACCAATCACTACGCTCGGGCAAATCTGGAGACCAAGCGAAGGGCGCTTGAACAGGTCGATCCCTCGACGAAGCCCGGGCGGCCTCCGCGGTGGAAGCGGAGTCCGGAGTTGCTCGCCTGGCTCGACTCTCTGTGACGAAAGCGCGCCCATAATGACAAGGTCGCATCTGCTCGCCGACCCTGGAAGTATCTGACTGCGGGCCACCTCCTTCCCATTACGGGCAGCTTGCGATTAGGTGAACAGGCGCAAGTCGACTGGGCACACTTCGGTCACCTGCAGGTGGGCCGGGCCAGGCGCCCGCTCATGGCCTTCGTGATGGTCCTGAGCTATTCGCGGCACATCTTCCTGCGCTTTTTCCTCGACGCTCGCATGGACAGCTTCTTGCGCGGCCACACCGAGGCGTTTGCCGCCCATGGCGGCTGTGCAAGGGTGCTGCTGTACGACAACCTCAAGAGCGCCGTGCTCGAACGCGTGGGCGACGCCATTCGGTTCAATCCCGAGCTGCTGAAGTTCGCCGCCCACCACTGCTTCGAGCCGCGGCCGGTGGCCGTTGCGCGCGGCAATGAAAAAGGGCGCGTCGAGAGAAGCATCCGCTACATCCGTGAGGCCTTCTTCGCCGCGCGCGAGTTCAACGACCTCGACGACTTGAACGCGCAGGCGCGCACCTGGTGCGACGGCTTGGCCTCGGATCGGCGCTGGCCCGAGGATGCGAGCCTGAGCGTGCGCGAGGCCTTTGAGCGCGAGCGCGCCAGCCTGCTGGCGCTGCCCGCGCGCGAGTACCCTTCGGGCGAGCGCGTGGCGGTGCACGTGGGCAAGACGCCGTACGTTCGGTTCGACCTGAACGACTACTCGGTGCCCCACACCCACGTGCGCCGCACGCTGGCGGTGCTGGCCGACGACGCCCACGTGCGCGTGCTCGACGGCGCGCAGCAGGTCGCCGTGCATGCGCGCAGCTTCGACAGCGGCGCACAGATCGAAGACCTGCCCACGTCCGCGCGCTGGTGGAGCACAAGCGCGCCGCCCATGCCCATCGCGGCGTAGACCGCCTCGCCCACGCCGCGCCGGCGGCCACCACCATGCTCGCGCGCGCGGCCGAGCGCGGGCACAACCTGGGCACCGTCACCGCGGCGCTGCTGCGCCTGCTGGATCGCTACGGCGCCACCGCGCTCGATGCCGCCATCGCCTCGGCGCTCGCGCAGGGCGTGCCGCACCCCAACGCGGTGCGCCTGGCGCTGGAGCGCGCCCGGGAAGAGCAAGGACGGCCGCCGCCCACCGCGCTGTGCCTTAGCGAGGAGGTCGCGGGACGCGACGCGCCGGTGCGCTCGCATGCCCTGGCCTCGTACGACCGAATCGTGCAAGCCGCACAACCAGAGGAGAGCAGCCGCGATGAGTGAAATGCCGATGAATGTCGCCGAATTGCGCACGCAGGGCCGCCGGCTTACGCCTGCACGGGCTGCTGGCCCATTGGTCGGAGGTGATGGCCGATGCCCAGGCCGCGCAGCGCGTGGCGCAGTGGCTCGGTTGGGAGATGACCGTACGAGCCCAGCGCAGCCTGGAGCGGCGCGTGCGTGCCGCCCACATCGGACAGTTCAAGCCGCTGGCCGACTTCGACTGGAACTGGCCCGCGAATATCGACCGCGCCGCCGTCGAGGAGCTCATGACGCTGCAGTTCATGGCCGATGCAACCAACGTGGTGCTGGTGGGCGGCAACGGCCTGGGCAAGACCATGTGCGCGTGCAACCTCGGCTACCAGGCCGTGCTGGCCGGCCACACGGTGCTGTTCGTCACCGCCGGACACTTGCTGGGCGATCTGGCGGCGCTGGACAGCGATTCCACCCTGCGGCGGCGGCTGCGTCACTATGCCGCTCCCGACCTCCTGCTGATCGATTTATGTGCCGAACACGGTGATGTGGAGTGACGCGCTCGAGTCGGCGTCAATCCTCATTGACGTCCGGCCCTACTCAACATATGCGAAATCGTACCGTGGAGCCCTCTTTAATCCTGAAGGGCATCCCATGCTCAACGTCATCTTTCCCAGGTGTCACACCCGATACGAGCAGTCTCGCTTTGGGGCCGAACTCGATTCGTTCGCCAGATGGCTGGTCGATCAAGGCCACCTGCATCATCCTCTTCGCCTGCATCCCTTCCGAGTAAAGCAGGTACTGGAACGATCCGATTGCTTTCAATCGGGATCGTTGTTCCGCGAAGGAGACCTGCAAGCGGCGTTCCTCGTCGAGGGGCCGAGTGCATATATGTACCTTTGCACTGGCAGGATCTTTGCTCGATTCCTGGCTGCTGCGAACCGGCTGGTGCTCGAGGAGCCTGTCGACCCGCTGAGCCTCTTGCATCGTCGCTATCTGGAGTATCTCAGCTCAGTGCGAGGATTTTCTGCTCAATCACTAAAGCACCACGGTTCGACGGTGGCGGACTTCATGTCCCGCGGGCTTCGACCCGGAGGCTGCCTTGCGGACCTTACCGCCGCCGATGTCGAGGCCTACATTCAGATGAAGAGCAAGGAGAACAAGCGGCAGTCGCTCCAACATGTCGTCGCTCACATTCGGGCTTTCCTGCGGTACTGCGGTGATCACGATGACGCCCCAGCCGGCCTTCATGTCATCGATATGCCTCGCGTCTATCGTGGAGAGTCGCCGCCGAGGGCGCTCGACTGGACGCTGGTTCGACGGCTGCTGGCTTCGATTCGGCGTGGCGATCCAAGGGGCAAGCGTGACTACGCCATCCTGCATCTCATGGCCTTCTACGGTCTGCGGCCGTCAGAGGTGGCGGCCCTTCGTCTGGACTCCATCGACTGGGTGACCGGAACGCTGACGGTGCAGCAGCGCAAGACCCGAAGCGTGCTCATGCTGCCGTTGGCAGAGCAGACTCTGCGCATCCTGCGTCGGTACCTGACGGCTGCCCGCCCTTCCAGCGACTTGCCGCAGTTGTTCCTGAGGGTCCGCAGGCCCAATCGTGGCTCTCAAACACTACGGAATCATCGAGGTCTTCAGCTATCGGGCGGCGAGGAGCGGCCTCCCCGTCGACGGAGCATCATCGTACTCGCTGCGGCATGCCTTCGCCATGCGTTTGTTGAGGCGCGGCGTCGGCATCAAGACCATCGGCGATTTGCTCGGACATCGGAGCCTGGAAGCGACCTGCGTCTACCTACGGGTCGACACCGACATGCTGCGAACGGTGGCCTTGCCAGTTCCCTTCGTCACTTCGATGCAGGTAGCCGATCATGAGTGAAGTCTCCCCTTCGACAGCGCTGGACAGGCGCATTCGGGCCTCGAAGTTCCACAAGTCACGGCTGGTTCCGCTGTCGTCGGAGACCGCCGATGCCTTGCGTGAATATTTGCGATCGCGACTGGCACCACCGTTCACCGGCAACCCGTCGGATCCGTTGCTGTGCTGTGGAGCGCGCGGCCACCGTGCATACTCCGGCGGCGGGCTGGGGGAGGCGATCAAACGTCTGTTCGTCGCCGCGAGCGTACACGACGCTGAGGGGCGCCTTCCGCGCGTCCATGACATGAGGCACGGCTTCGCCGTGGAGGCCCTGCTACGCTGGTATCGCGAGGGCGTTGACGTCCAGTCCAACCTGCCTCGGCTTGCCATGTACATGGGCCACGTCTCGATCGTATCGACGGCTCACTATCTGCACTTCGTGCCGGCCACGCGCGAAGCCGCAAGCCATAGATTCGAAGCTGCTTTCGGTGGCCTCATCGAGGAGGTATCTCCATGAAGGCGTATCAGCCCACATCGCTCGGCCGATCGGTCGTCCGGTTCTTCCAGGACTACCTGCCGACCCTGCGTGGAATGAGTCGGCACACGATCCGAAGTTATCGGGACGCGATGATTTTGTTCCTGGGGTTCTGCGCTGAGGACTGTCAGCGACGCGTGGAGCGCCTCGAGCTCACCGACATCACCGCGGACCGTGTAGTCCGGTTTCTGGCGCACCTGGAGCATTCGCGCAAGAACTGCATCACGACCAGGAACGCACGGTTGGCCGCCATCCACACCTTTGCACGCTTCCTCGTCGCCGGGCAGCCAGAGTACATGGTCGCGCTGCAGCAGATCCTCGGTATTCCGTTCAAGAGGGGTGAGAGGGTCGATCCGATCGAGTACCTTGAGAAGAACGAGATCGAGGCGTTGCTGAACGGAATCGACCGGACCACGCAGAGCGGACGGCGAGACTACGCGATGTTCGCCTTGATGTTCAATACCGGCGCCCGGGTACAGGAGATCGTCGATCTTCGAGCCCGGGACGTTCGGCTCGAGCCGCCTTGCCAGGTTGGCTTTCTCGGCAAGGGAAACAAGGTTCGCACCTGCCCAATTTGGCCGCAGACGGCGCAGTTGTTGAGAAACCTGATCAGCAGGCGCCTGAGCGGCCCGGGCGATCCAGCCGAACAGCAAATCTTCGTCAATGAGCGCGGCTCCCCAATAACGCGATTCGGCGTCCGGTACCTTCTGCAAAAGCACGTGGCCGCGGCAGCGAGTGCCGCACCGAGCCTGGCCACCAAGAGAATCCATCCGCACTCGCTGAGGCACTATCTACCCTTCCTGACTATGTCTTGAGCGTGGCCGATGGCCTCGTGCTTCGCAGATATCCGCAGGACGAACCCGACATAGTCTTGGACCCCTTGCAACAGCCCCCGTGCGGGGCAAGGAGTCCACCATGACCTTCGCCATCAGCAGTCAAGTGGTCCTGTCGCAGGCGCCGGAAGGGCCGCTTGCGGGGTATATCGGTTCGTTCGCGGATTCGTTGAGTGCCATGGGATATGCAGCGGATTCGATTCACCGTCAGGTCCGAATCGGTGCATGCTTTAGCCGGTGGCTTGGTCAGGGGGCGGTAACACCAGAACGCATCACCTCAGGTCATGAGACGCGGTACTTGCGGTATCGCGCTCGAAGTCGGCGGCCTTGTCGCGGCGACCGTGCAGCGCTCACGCACCTGATGGACTTTCTGCGGCGCCAGGGCGTGATTCCCGCCGAAGAGGTCGCCGTCCACGAACGTACACCGATTGATCGCTGTGCAGACGCATACGAAGCGTACCTGCGCGAGGGGCGCTCCTTGGCCGCCGCAACGATCATCAACTACGTCCCGTTCGTTCGTGACTTTCTGCGGCATTGTTTCGGCGCCAAGCCAGTGGAGCTCTCTTGTTTGAGCGCCTCCGATGTCTTGCGCTTCGTCCGACATCAGGCACCGCGACTGCACCGGAAGCGAGCCAAGCTCATGAGGACGGCTCTGCGCTCCTTCCTGCGCTATGCCCGGGGCCGGCACCGACCAGCTGGCGCGAGGCATGGCGCAGGC
>Ga0154020_10001725_pt1 | contig 26903 bp, 18 predicted proteins | sample Klosneuvirus_201_FD_109709 | JGI IMG/M metagenome (GOLD analysis project Ga0154020, IMG submission 109709) | Active sludge microbial communities from wastewater, Klosterneuburg, Austria - Klosneuvirus_20160825_MG | ecosystem: Engineered > WWTP > Aerobic digester > Activated sludge | place...
GTTAATGTTGAAATTTTTCACGACATAAACATCATTTATTTATAGCATTTTTGCAAGCACTAAGAGTGAAAGATGGGGCGCATCACCGAACTGACTCTAGTTAGAACTGGCACAGCAAATATTAAAGAACAAATTGAAACTTTAATATGGGCTGGAAAACGTAATGCTGAAGCCATTGTATTGGAGTGCATGGCATTACGCCCAGAGTATCAGTCTCTATGTGAGAGAGAAATAATACAAGCGCACATCGCAATTATAACAAATATCCGTGCTGATCATTTAGACGTTATGGGACCTGAGGTTGAGGATGTAGGATGGGCATTAGCAGGAATGATTCCCAAAGATGGTGTACTTATTTCAGCTGAACATAATTATTATTTACTACTTGAAGAGGCATGTCGTATTAAAAATGCTAAACTCCTATTAGTTAATAGAGATGATGTAAATGCTATTTCAGATCAAATGATGACTCAGTTCTCTCATCTTGAGCATAAAGAGAATGTAGCTATTGCACTTAAAATTGCAGAATACTATGGAATTTCTAATTCTGAAGCATGGCAGGCAATGATTTCGGCTCAACCTGATCCAGGAGCTTTGGTCGCTTTATCCATGCTATCGAGGGATACAAAGAGAATTCACTTGGAGTTTTGTAAATGCTTTTGCCGCCAATGACCCTGAAAGTAGTTTTTCAATTTGGAAACAAGCGATTTCCAGTTTTGCAACTCAAACTCAACATATTGCTTTATTTAATTTAAGAGATGATCGCGTCGATCGTACCATTCAAATGGCTGATCTTTCGATTAAACTTCATTCCGCTGAAAGAATAATATTAATGGGAAATGGGACCAAACTTTTTTTGGATCATCTGTTTTCCAAATCAATAACTATTGATCACGTGGTCAATCTTGGTGATAAGAGTGGGAATGAGGTCGCTTTATGGTTAATAGAAAATTTAAGTAAAGAATCACTTGTCGTAGCTCTTGGGAATATTGGAGGGCAGGGCTTTAGCCTTGTTGAAGCATTAAAGAAAACATCTGAGTTTTGTTCGAGCAGCGAATTCTATCTCGATATGAACCATAATGAAAGCTTAGATAAGATTGAGGGAGAATTAATTTATGATTGAAGCAATGACCTTATCTATTGGCATTGGTCTAATATTATCAGTTTTTATGGCAGAGTTCTTTTCGTTGATTGCGGGAGGAATGGTGGTGCCAGGTTATTTAGCAATGATTATGAATGAACCTATTCGTATTGTTGAAATTTTTACCATCTCTATTTTGACTTGGCTAATAGTGAGTAAAATTGAAAATGTGACCATACTTTTTGGACGTAGACGGGTTACAGTAACTTTATTAATAGGTTTTATACTCAATATTGTATTTAAGATATGGATTCATCCAGCTATGGATCATATAGGATTATCAGTTTCAGCGTTTGGATATATTATACCCGGATTGATTTGTCTTTGGTTCGATCGTCAAGGTATTTTGCAAACGCTATCCATTATCATCATTAATATGGTCATTATTCACTTAATATTACTAATGTTTAATCCAGCAACCACCTGGTCTTGGTTGTAGAGAGGAGATTTGATATGAAATGGTTAGCTTCATGCTCTTTATTTATAAATAAAAAATATTTCTGGAAAGCATCAAAAACACCAGCTCGTTTTCTTTTTACAACTGCAACTTTTGCTATTTTAAGTGTTGTCTTTATAGAAAGAAATAAAATAAATCAACAGGTTGTTGATTTTCAAACTAAAATAATCGCTAGTGAAAAAGTACAAAATGCGTTCGAAATAATCCATAAAGCGAGAATCAATTTAGGTGTTAAGATTGATCCTAATTTAGATCCTCAAGAGTTAGGACTAGTGGGAGTCGTATCATCTATATTAACAAGTAAACCAGGTAATTTGAGTGCTAAACAAACAACAATTAATCCAAATTGGGCCTCTGTTTTTATTGAAATGTTTAGAGAAGCACATCTCAAAGCAGGAGATCTTGTGGCTGCAGGTATGTCAGGATCTTTTCCAGCCTTAAACATTTCTTTTTTAATTGCAGCTGAGACTTATGGTCTTAAATCCATAGTTGTTTCATCAGTTACATCGAGTAGCTTTGGGGCTAATATTCCAGGTTTAAGTTGGTTAGAAATGGAAGGACTTTTATTTCGTTCAGATTTAATTCATATTCGATCAAAAGCAGTTTCAATTGGAGCAAAAGGGGACTTGGGCCTAAACCTACCAGGGGAGGGTATTACTAAAGTTAATCAAATCATTGCCAAAGAAGGTATACCTCAATTAATTGGGAACAAAAAATCAGAATTAATTCAAGAACGCTTGGATATATTCCAAAACCCAAAAAATGGAGGACCGGTAAAAGCTTATATTAATATTGGTGGAGGAGTGGCCTCTGTGGGTTCAGCAAAAATTAAAAAGACGTTTCAAACAGGAGTTACAATTCATGATTCTTCAGAGCACTCTACGAACAATACTAATACAGAGAAAGATCTTGAATTAGGAGTCATGACTTATTTTAAAAGTGAAAATATCCCAGTGATTAATATAGTTAATATTAAAAAATTAGCTAACAAATACCAATTGCCTATTGCGCCAAAGCAAAAGCCAGAAGTTGGTAAGGGTATTCTCTACTATTCTAATTATTATTTTGGACCAGTGTTGTTTGGTTTTTTGATGGCATTGATAATTTTGTTAATTTGGCAGGCAAAACAAGTTAAAAAAATATTAAAATTACAGTCATAAAATATAAATTTCATCGTACGTATTCAACTGTAAAAAATTTAGTTTGAGACCATGGAGATTCTATTTTCCCATGAAGACTTAATACTTTCCAATAATATTTACCTTCTCTTGGTAGCTCAATATCAACTTTATTTGTGTTAACTACTTTTGTTAATAAAATTGGTTTAAAGAGATCATTGTCAGATAATTGTATCACAAATTCTTTAATTTTTTTGTCTTTTTCTCTCCAAGTAAAATGAATGGTTAATTTACTTCCTTTATAAAGATGAATTGTACTGTCATGAAATGGTATGGTGGTCTCTGGAGCTTCAAAGGGATTACTATCTTTTATATTTTGTAATGTTTTTGTGTCAGTATTTTTCACTGATGGCAGATTTAAATTTTGATCCCTTTTTGATTCATTAGTACTACTTATTTTAGATGATTTTTTTACATTGGAGGGAGTTGGATCATTTATTTGATTATTGGAATTTTGACTTTCAGTTACAAGTTTTATTTCAGCATCAACCTTGTCTTTCAATGCGTCTGTTTTTGTATCTTTTTCTACCTTTAAACGATTTGCTTCATCTGTCTTACTTTGTAGACTAGGATCAGTGACTCCATTCAGTTCCATTTGGTCTTTGTTCTTTAAAGAATCAAAATTATTGATATCATTCAATTCGTTTTCTGAATTAAAAATTTTAGACTTTGCAGTTGTTGGATCTAATTTTTCTAATTTCCCATGATGTAAAACATTAATTTCACCCATTTTTGAAGCTATCTTAAAAGAATGATTCTCGTTAATTTCAATATTATATTGTGAGGGATTGTTAGAGTTAACTTCTAGATGGTCTTTTTGATTTTGTATTTTCCATTTGATATTATCATTCGATTTTATTTCAATATGTCCATAAGGCAATTTTAAATTGACAGATTTTAAGGTTGAGTCAGCTGAAAGTTGAACGTCTTCTAATTGTAAGAGTGAGTTTGAATTGAGAATCAATTTCTCTTTATTTTTAAATGAAATCTCAATTTTTGAATGGTCTCCAGAATAAATTGAATCACCCACTTGTAGTGGGATATTTTTTCTAACTTGTTTCCAGGCTAAATTACTTGAAGACTTCCATCTTACATCATTTTGGAAGTTCAATATGGTTGCAATAATTTTGACATCAGAATTCAATGACCATTCTTCTTTGTCGTAAATATACAAAATACAAGCCATGGTTCCAATCGATAATGCTACTAAATTTATTATAATTGAACTTAATTTAATTTTGATTCCTCTAAAATTGATAATTTAGAAATTAACTCTAAGTTTAAATTATATTTGATTCATATTGCAACTGATACGATATGATTGACAGCACGGTATTGATTTGAACATATATTTTGATCAATATCTATAGTTATCACATGGGATTAAGTAAGACGAAGGTCAGAAAACACATTATTGTAACTCTACAAAAATTATAGCGATAGTTATACCTAGACTTTCGCCTCAACATAAATTGACATATTGTCTTCATTTAAATGCATAGGATTGATATTATTAAATAACACGGTAGCAAAGATAGGCCATCTTAATAGAAAAAGTAAATAACTTTTGGAGTCGACTTTTGAGTGATACGAATTCAGATTACTCTATAAAATCAAAAATACTTACTTCATTAATTGCTTTACCTTTTATTATGCTAACCTTTTTATTGATTTGGTGTTTAAGTCTTTTCAAGGATGATAAAATTGCCTATATTTATGAAACATCCAGTTCGATATCCAGTACGATATCTGCACAGATGTCAACTCAACTAAAAGAAACTGAAGATCGAATAATTAGACTTATTGAAGATTTAGAGCCAAATTTTCAATGGAGTGACAAATCATACAAAATATTTGATACTTATAAGAGTATTAATGGAATTGTAATATTTAAGAATAAAATTCCAGAATCGATAATTGCTAATTCAAATGCTAATGCTAATGCTAATGCTTCTATTTTTCCCAGTTCAATCACGATTGATAATAAAGATATCCTTATTATTGAACGTAAAAAAAATTTAATAAAATCTATTTATGATCAAAATAATAAATTTGAAAAATGGTTGTTAGAACTCGACAATTCAGGTGAATTTATTAAATATGATGAGTTGAATGAATTACTATTTTATGGTTTAAACATTAAGTCTTATAAAGTTTTTATGGTCTTAAATCCCAAAATGTTTATTTCACTAATTCGTAAGCCAGGTCCCTATACAATAGGACTAGTTGATTCTATGAATCGACTTTTGATAACTACTGAAAATATTAATCCAGAGCTCAATGCGCAAATTCCATTTTCATATCAAACTACAAATACGACTATGGCTGTTAAGAGTAAGACAAATGAAGAATTCATAATTTCATATTCTTCGGTTCTGGGGTATCCATTTACCTTGGCTGCAGCAATTAAAAAATCAGATGCATTAGAAGTTATTAATACAATTGTAAAGAAATCAATTTTAATTTTTATCATTTTATTGTCTTGTTCCATTATAATTGGTGTTTTTTTGACAGAAGAAATCACGTCTACATTATCTGAAATTCTATTAGCTACTCAAAAAATTACGAGCGGTGTTTTTAATATTAAAGTTAAAGTACGAAGAGAAGATGAAATAGGTGTTATTGCTAAAAGTATAAATCTTATGGCAATTGAAATAAAAAGATTATTAAAAGAGACTGAGGAGAAAATTCGTATTGAACAAGAATTAAAAGTAGCACAAGTATTGCAAACGACCTTTTTTCCAACTGAGGCGACGCAATATGATTCTTGTCAAGTGATCGGAAAATTCAAACCAGCATCTGAATGCAGTGGAGACTGGTGGTATCACATGCAACACAAAGGTAAAGTGTATTTTTTCATTGGTGATGCAACGGGGCACGGTGTTTCAGCGGCCTTTGTAACAAGTACAGTGTTTACTTCAATTAAATTACTTTTTGATACTGAGTCAGAACCAACACAAATTGTAAAAAAACTGAATGAAGCCATTCATCAAATTTATGATGGAAAGATGATGATGACTTTTTTACTTGCTGAGTATGATCCAAATTTAAGAATTTTGAAATATATTAATGCTTCACATGATCCAGCAATTGTACTACGCAAAAGCTCTGAGAAATTAAACAAAAACGAAATTGAACACTTGATGGAGAATCAAGGTCCTCGACTAGGTGATCGTGAAACGTTCCAATATACCAGTTCTGACCTATTACTTAATCCTGGAGATCGAGTATTTTTTTATACTGATGGATTATTTGATATTAAAAATAAAGATTTTAAAACATTTAATGAAAGAAGTTTATACCATTATCTTACTGAATCTCATTTTAATCATATCAGTTTAATTGAATTTAACGAAAGTTTTACTCAAAGATTAAATGCATTTGAGCATCTAGCATCAAGTGATGATATAACTTTTTTTACATTTGAGGCAGGATAGAGATTTCACCTGTATCTTGTGTATGTATTTTAAATGTTTTTTTTCTGCTTGTTTTAAAGTCTAATTCTACCATAGGAAATTCGTAAACTCCTTTGCGCGTTATAATCGAAGCATTGAGTTTTGCCGGAGTTTCATTTCCATAAGTGTTGTAAAAATAAAATTCTATTAAATAATCACCCGGTTCAATCTCCTGAGTTTCCCACATTTCAACTCCTGGTCCTGTACGAGAATCAACGACAAATTTAGCTTTAGTGTCTTTATAAGTTCGATTTTGAAAATCAAATAATCGTCCTAATGGATTAATCACTCTTAAATCAATATCATGCAGTGGAGTGAGCCAATTGAGCACAACAATCATAAAATTTGTGGATTTAGAGGTTTCAATTATTTTCGGTTGAGTTTTTTTAAGATTATCAAGTTCTTTAATATAATCCGTATTTTTGATACTCATTGCAAAGTTTTCAGTTTTAAGTCTATTCAGTTTATTTGTAAGATCCTCAATTAATTGCAAATTTTGAACTACTTTATTCTTTAATACTTCTGTCTCACGATTTAATTTTGCATTAATATTATTATTTATTAATTTAGGATTCTCATTGTTTTTTTCTTGTTGTGATTGAACTTGCAGTTTGTCTTGTAATTCTTGTGCTATACTTTTAAAATGATTTGTATCCATTGTCATTAGTTTCATCTGTTCAATTTGTTTTATTAGTTTTTCATTAAGATCTAAGTTTTTAACTCTCATTTTTTCAACTTCTAATTCTTTTTGCTTGAGTTGATTTTGAATTTCACTCATAGAATTACGGCCACTTGCAATGTCTGATAGTATTTTGTCTGGTTGTCCCTTTGTTTCCATAGCAATCGTGTACATCATTACAAATAACCCAAATAAGAGAGTCATCATATCTGAGTATGAGATTAACCACATTTCATTATTATGATCATTAGTTGGCAATTCAAAGCTATCCATTTCCATTTCTATGGATTCTTGTAGCTTGTCAGTTAAACGCCTATTAAATCGATCCTCAGACATATAAAGAGTCCTTAAGAGGCAGCATTGGTATTGTTATCATTAGATTTTTTTGATACTTCCATTATGATTTTAATTTTTTTTCTATCAGCAGGATGGAGATGACTTTTTAGAATTTCAATTATATTATTGGAAGTTTCATTTTTTTTAATAAGAATTAGACCTTCCATAATTATAAGTCGAGTATGAGCATCGTCCTGAGCAATTTTATTAGCAAAATCACTTAATGGTAAAAAAACTAGATTTGCAAGACCGATTCCCCAAAATGTAGCAACAAGTGCAACAGCCATTGCTGATCCAATCATCTGTGTACCACCGCTGTTGAGATTGAGCATCATTGCAATCATCCCCGTGCTAGCTCCTAATAGACCAAATGCAGGTGGAAACTTACTGATTGCTGATAAAATTTTACCATCGTTTTGCATTTTTTTTCTATGTGCGACTATTCTTTTAATTAAAATTTCTTGAATTTGATCTACATCATATTCATTTGATGTAACAAAAGCAAAACCCTCATTAATAAAAGGATGTGAAAATTCAAGTGTGCTTGCTAAATCCTTGTATTTTTTATATTGAAGGGATACATTGTAAAGCTCTTCAATTATTTTATAATCAGGGATTTTTTTTCGTATTAACCAAATTAAAAATGTATCTGCTAAACTTAATAATTGTTTAAACGGAAAAGCGATAAGTGATGCTGATATTGTTCCTCCACAAACTAGTATCAGAGCATGGGTATCAAAGTAAAATAATGGGTTTGAAACGGATTTAAAAACTCCAAACCAAAGTGTTGCACAGGCTAAAAAAAAGCCAGTTATTAAAGATTTATTCATATTACTTATTATAACTTGTGTTAAATTTAATGCTCAATTTAAAATTCTAAGTAAGGACCAAAGTAGAATTGCGAAGCTAGGCTTTTATCACTTTTTTGTAAGTTCATTCCAAGAGATTGATACACTAGACTTACGCCCCATCCACCAATTTGATTTCTATTGAGTCTCGAATATGTTCCTTGAACTGAAACGATACTTTGTGAATTTAAAGTCATTAAATGAGATTCTAATGAGAATTGATTTCGTTGACTTGATTTGTATTTTAAAATTCCACCAACCGCAAAGTTATTGGTCATATAAAAATAATTAAGTGCTTTTGCAACACCATTGACGACATATATGTAAACTCGGGATTCAAATAACCAATTGGGTCTTTTGAATAAGGTATAACCTAAATATCCCGTTGTTTCTGTGTGATTATAATAATTGTTAGGATCAATAGTCGGTATCGTTGTAACACCTTCACCACCAAGACTAAAATTAGGATTAAGGGGTCTAATCTCAAATGATACAAACGCGGCTGGTTTAGTATAACTAATTTTAGTAGTTGAATTTTTGATGCTAGCATTCATCACACCAAGAGAAAAGACAAAAGCTGAAATGGGTCGTACAATTTCAGTTTTTTCAACTACAATTTGAAAGGCATATCGATTATTTTTCCATTCAAATTCTAAAAGTCCAAGACCTTGTTTATTAAAATTATTGAGTTGTACACCAAGATTAAAGTTTTTCCAATTTTTACCTTTGCCATGGGTTTCAAACAATGAGTTAGAAGCCCATTTCATTTCTTCAGGTGAAGTGACTGCCAATCGGATACCAGACGGAATGATTTCACATTTATAAGCTAAATAAAAAGGAATACTTTTTAATTCTTCGGGGGCATTTAATCTATTTTCATTTATGGCATTGCTTTTATTTGATGTGTCTGTTTCAACTGCGGCAGACGTTTGCATCAGCTTTAGATTTAACTCTTCGCAATCGTGTTCAATAATTATAGACTCTTTAAATAAAAGCTGAAATTTAAGTTCTAGTTGAGTGTTATTTTTTTGTGTAATTATAACAATATCATCAATTGTCCTAAGGCCAATGTAGAGTGAGTGTTCATCATTTGTTTCCGAGTTTTCCTCTTTTATTCCAATTTCTGATTTCTTAGCTTGAATATTAGCGATTTCTATATTTTTAGGAAGTTTCAATTTAACTCCCCAAAGGAATTCAATTCCTCCTTCTGCGTCTTTATTCCAAATTGGTTTTATTTTATAGGGCCAACGGACACCTTTGAAGCTTGCACCTTCTAGGCTTGATAATATTTTTAGTTTTGGAACCTGTTCTTTTGTATCAGCTAGACTTGAAAGAGATATAAAATAAATTATAGCAAATAAAATTACTGTATTTATTAAATTTGCGGGTGTTCTCAAAAATATTTTCATTTTAATGATATGTCTTCCAAAAAGTTTAACTTGTATCTTATCGACATTTTGTATTTTAAAAAAAGATCGAGCAAACAAATTATCTTTAGCGTCCTACGCATCGAATAAGTAAAGATGTGTTGCGAAGTCCAGGAAGTAGAGCTCCCGTGGAGCCTTGAAAACCCCAGGCATAACTAGAATCACCACCATTGAGGGTTGAAGTCCATTCATAGGATCCACCGATGTCACTCATTCCTGGCACAACAAATCTAATACCATTTAAATCTGCAGCTTCATAATCATACCTCGAGGGTAAGCGCCATCGAATTGAGACACTCGTTGTTCTTCCCATAGCACCCTTTGCGGCACGATATGTACCAGAAGACCATGTTTCACTACTTGCAGCCGCTTCGATGATAGACGTTGGACCAATTTCTGCACACCAACTTTGGGAAATTGGGTAGTTGGGTTGATAAGTTGTGTTGTTACAAAAATTAGAAGGATCAGATGCTTGAGCATTACCTGAAGCTCTGCACCAATTATCAATAGCATTAAGTCTATCACTCCAAAGTAAACCAGTCCTATCATCACGCCAAACCTCTTTGCAGGTAGTATCGCAAGTGGCGCCATTAGCTTTTGTACTTGAGTAAACGGTGACTAAAGTCCAACTCCCTTGACCTGAGTTCGCCTTAGTTGCACCATTCCAGGAAATTTTACCTGCTACACCACTATCCCAGCTTGGCTTAACAGAATGTTGTGTTGAGCAATCAGTAATTTTATCTGCAATGGATGTATTGATCCCTTTTCCGCAGACATTCCGTGGAACTCCTGTATCCCATTCGGCTCCTGTATTTGAATTTCGTGTGGCAAAAGTAATTTGTGAACTTGATACTCCAGCACTTATGTAGCCATCATCATCCTTTGAAATATCTGGAATATCACGGTAAGCAGCTGGTAAATTAGTTGCAGCATAGGTTGTAGTTTCATCAGTTTGTAGAATAGGAGTTAAGGTTTGATCGTGGTGCGCATTAGAAAGGAGTTGAATTCCAGAACCAACATAATTTCCAGTAACATTAAATACAGACACACCCGACTTAATATTGCTAGCAAGGAGATTGGCTTCAGTAAAAGTTATAGCAGTACCATTAGTATAAAAACCTTGGGATATACTGCCACTCACGGAAGTGCTTGAACTGGCATTGGTCCATGATGTGATTGCTGAACCTGCTGTCGCAGTGACATATCGATTTGTACTCGTGGAGCATTGGCTTGCATTCAGTGAATTATCAGTACAAGCATTGTAGGCTGCAACAACAGAGCCTGTAACTCCAAAGAGAATAGTTCCGTTCAAAATTTTATTTGCCACCAAATTTGAATCAGTAAAACTTACAATATTACCATTATAATATCCATTTGGAATCACAGCACTGACAGTCGTAGTAGCACCGGCATTAGTTCCAGTTGTGATATCAGAACCGAGTACGGAACTAATATACCGGTTTGGTGCTGTCGTTGAACAGATCGAAGCATTACTAGAACCGTTATCTTCAGTACATGTTGGATAGATCGAAGTTAATGATCCAGAGACACCAAAAAGAGTAGTACCTAATTTGATATTTGATGCAATCAAATTTGTGTCATTCATTGTTACAGTATTTGTTCCTTCGTAATACCCAGCGGGGATGGTTGTTGTTAAAGTTCCGACTGCACCAATTATATTTGCACCAAGTATTGTTGTCCAATAACTATTTGTTGTTGCTGTACAGTTACTACTCTGGAGTCCATTTGCAAAACAATTACCTATAATTCCTGAAGCATTACCTGTTACACCAAAAATTGTAACTCCTGACTTAATATTTGATGCGAGAAGTGACGGATCACTAAATGAAACAATTTTATTTAAATAAAAACCATTAGAAATATCTGAAGTGATAGTTGTTGATGAACTATTATTGGACCATGTAGTGAGGTCATTCCCAATTGAAGTGGTTACAGCAACTCCAGAATCAGTTATTTGGCATGGATTCGAAGTCAAAGTATTGTTTAAACAAGGCTCTGAAGATGCAAGACTACTACTGTCAACGACCGATCCACTAAAACTCCCACCACAACCCGAGGCAAGGAATTGCAATAACAAAAGAACTCGTATTACTAAATTATTACAAATTTTGTATTTCTGAAATAGAATGATTTTATACAATTCATACATGAATTCCACATCCTTAAATACATTAAATCAAAGCAAGAATATTTTATATTATTGCTTGTCTCTATTCTTTTCGTCATTTCAAGCTAAAACCTAAATATTTTTCCAAAAATATCATTTTGAACCGTATCGAAGTGGGATTGTTTTATGGGATGATAAACTGATTTACTTGCACACGTGTAAATTGAAATTCAAGTTCTGATGCCTATAGGAGGGTCTACGTTCTCGCCTCACACGCTGAGACGGTGGCTTACACTGGGTTTTGGGTACACTCTTCTGTGAAGGGTAACCCATGAAAGCTTCCCCTCACTCGGATGCTGCGGTCCCAGTCGCTATTATGCTTTAACTATTTTTTTAGTTAATGATAGATTCAAAATTTCTGAGATAAAGGCTTGTTGCCTCAAATGCTTATTGTATTCTATTATTTTGGGGCTGGACAATAGACTTTTACATTCTTCCATTTGCCGTCAGCGCCGCAAACTCCTTCAATAGTCGAATTAGTAATATTCCCTTTTCCGGAAGTGCTCTTGTTGGGATTACTCTTATCGTAATTCGTATTGCTCCATGTGAAAGTACAAGAATTGGTTTTTCCAATACTATTGGGAATTGAAGTAACAGTTTGGCTACCACTAGAACAAACTGTATTTGTTGCCACAACTTCGTTGGCAGGGGCTGGGCAATAAATTTTTACATTCTTCCATTTGCCGTCAGCGCCGCAAACCCCTTCGAGCGTTGAGTTGGTAGTATTCCCTTTTACGTAAGTGATCTTGCTGGGATTACTTTTATCGTAGTTCGTATTGCTCCATGTGAAGGTACAAGAATTGGTTTTTCCAATATTATTGGGACTCGAAGTAACAGTTTGGCTACCACTAGAACAAACTGTATTTGTTGACACAACTTCATTGGCAGGAGCTGGGCAATAGACTTTTACATTCTTCCATTTGCCGTCAGCGCCGCAAACCCCTTCGAGCGTTGAGTTGGTTGTATTCCCTTTTACGTAATTGATCTTACTGGGATTACTTTTATCGTAGATGGTGTTGCTCCATGTGAAGGTACAAGAATTTGTTTTTCCAGCATTATTGGGGCTTGAAGCTACAGATTGAGTATCGCCAGGGCATTGAACGGTATTAACTAAGGTTTCATTGGCGGGGGCTGGGCATTTAAACTTCATATTAACCCAACGTCCATCGAATCCGCACACAGCTTCGAAGACTGAACCAGCAGTGTTTCCTGCATAAGTTATTACGGGATTCGTTGGATCATATTTTGTATTGTTCCATGTGAAATTGCAGGTGTTAAATTTTCCAGTATTATTTACAGAAGAATTGACCCCCGTAAATCCACTTGGACAAACGGCATTACTTTTTATTGACCCTTTTGCAATATTATTACCAGTTATAAGCTCCCATTTCTGATTGAGTTGTTCAGTGTGAAGCTCTTCTCTCACTTCAGGAGTTTGTCTTCTTTGCGTCAAAGGATGGAAGTCAGTTGTATCTCTATAGAGGAGCTCATTTTGATATTTAAAGTACGCCGCAGCGGAGATGCTATTGGGATAATCTTTTGCTAAAGTTTTTGAATCACTATGCCATATTGATATTCTTGTAGATTGCAATTTGAGAAGGCGAGGTGTACCATTTGAAGTCACTGTACCATACCTAATACATTTTGCGATGTAAGTTGCTGATATAGAAGTCCCCTCATAGCGTAGGGTGCCAGGTTTACAAAGCATGTAAGTGTTGTCATCAAAACTATAAACAGCAAAAATGGTACTGGTTTGGGTGCAGTCTACAGCGGTGCCATAGTCAGATGTCTCTGACCACAAAAGGCATAGTCCATTTTCTCTATTTTTAAACTGAGCATTTCCTAGATAAGTAAATCCGGCATTGGCAGCGGGAATGTTTCCATCTTTAACAGATCCTTCAATTATGGGGGTTGAAGCTTGTGATTTTATGGTTACCTCAACAATATTGCTTTCGGCTATGATAGAATCATTTGAAGAAAGAACTGCTTGGATTAAGTACTTTCCAGCAAGCAATCCAAAAGAACAACTACTGTAATGATCCTTGCAACCAAACTTTTCTTCTCCATTAAATTTCCAGTTTAAAGTATAGTTCGATGAGTTTACTATCGAGGCGTCGCAAGTAAATAGACTCATTGATTCACTTTCTGCCGGACAAGTAATGGTCATCATTGATGGAGTATTCCATTTCCAACCAGGGGGAGTGTACTCTGCTTGTCGCAAAAAATTAGGATATTTATTTAAGGATTTCGTCGAAAGTTTACTTAAGTTTTTCTGTACAAAATTGAATTCAGATTTATTATAATCAGGATTGGCAAGTCTACTCTTCATCGCGTAAAATATTTCAGCTTCACTATAATATCGACCACCCATAGGAACATCAGAATAGAGTATTTCAAGTCGAGGATCATTCATTATTGAATCAGGAGTTATAACAAAGAAATTTTTTGATTCTTTTATTCGATTGTCTGGCCAGGGAGTATCACTAAAATCTTGTGTTCGTAAAAGTTGAGTCATAACACTAGGGGAACTTTGATACATACTATTCTCGTAAACAGCATGTGGGGCACTTAATAAGTATTTTCTAAACAGCTGATCACTCACGGATCCAACTCCATCAGCAGGAATAGCTTGAGTCAAATTTGCAAGTTCAAAAACCTTTTGTGTCAAGCCGTATCCGAAAGAGTTGGAGCTTGGAAGATCCAGTAGTGAGAAGGCATAAGAAACAAAGTGGGAACAGGCCTTTCTAACAGATTTTTCTAAATCAATTTGAGATGGATAAAATGATGCGTAGTCGTAACGACCTTTTCCTATTGCAACTAATTTTTCAAGTATTTCAAAAATTTCTTTTTGTTTAGCAGGATTACTCCTAATCATTGGATCTTCTACAATGGCTTTGGGAATATTCATATAGGCACTGCTTAGGGGAACTTTTATCCAGCCTATATGTTCACTGTTATACAAGTAAGGTATTCCATTACTGTCTACACCAATAATACCAATGTGGTCAAAAAAACTACCCGTTGCAAGCGTTATGAGTGGTGAAAACCCGATACTGTAACCTACAATTTGACCTGTTCGAAACTTAAATGAATTGGAGTTGAATGTACTATCTGTATAATTTCCCTTGAGAGTACTACTTAAATTGATGATTTGACTGGAATCGGGAGAAACCCCATCTAGTTGACTTACAAATTTCCTTTGTGTACCGCAATTTTGAAAGATGATAGCAACAGAAATAAAAGTGACAAAACCAATAACATATTTGGACCTTTTCTTCATTACTAACTCCCCCAGAGTTTTAACTAATTTTATTTGTCTAATTTGAACACATTTCAAAGAAAAAATCGATTGAAATGCATTTTAACAAAAATTGTGTATCAACTTGATAATTTTTATTAGAGATTGGCTTCGGACTGATTCAGATTATCGGACAAACGCTGAAACAGAAAAATAGGCACGCTTAATGTCTAGGTTTTGTAGAGGTTAAAAGTGAGGGACGTCAATATCCACTATCCGCTGAGATATCGTGATCTTGAGGAAATGCTGTATGAATGAGGGGTCTTTATGGATCATACAACTATCTTTTGCTGGGTAATTCTCTAGATAGATGCATTTATGTTAATTTCGTTTTGAGATGATAGTGAGTTTCCCACCAATCGAATCAATTACTCAAATGAGTACGTTTCAAATTGAGTAAGTTACAATTTGAGAAATTAATTATTTTTATTGAGAAATTAAATTTCATTCTTTGACATCATAAAGGCTTAATTTAGTTCATTTATAGTATAATAAATATTATATCGTTAAAACTTAAACATTGACCTATTTTTTGAAGATTGAAATCAGAATAAAAATCAGTATCCTAATTTTATATTAACTATTAGGGGGAACAAAATGAACTTTAAAACGAAACAATTTTTAGCGCCATTAATTTTTGGTTTTATCATTGTAGCAACATACCAAAACTGTGCTCCTCAACATAAATTTCATTCAAGCGAAGAATCACTTAACTCAGAGATAGATGAAATGGGGTTTGAGAGTACTTTGGAGACAAAGGGAAGTGGTAGAGTCTATTCAGAAATTGAAATGGCTACAGATGGAAAAACTCCAGGGATAAATGCTGGATTTACTTACATCGGTACTTATCAATTAAGAAATCAAGAAAATGGAAGTTGTTTAGGGTATGTTAATTCGAAATCTTATTATAGCACACTCAACTGTGGAGATACATCAACAGAATATATGGTCTATAAATTTACTGATGGAACTTATGCTTTATGCAAACCAGGGTCATTACGTTATTTTGAAGCTAACTCTGAATCGCCCAATTCGAGATCACGCTATCAAGCCATTTGCTTAGGATTAGCGTTTAATTCCAGTGGAGCAATTCCAAGTTACCCCAAAGATTGCCACTTAACTTCTTCAGTTGGAAAGGCCGGATCATTTTCAAAAGATAAAGATTTCACCATGTATTTTAACTTTAATAATGGAATTCTAAATCGAGTAGGATCATCAAATAAAGTTTTCACTAAAAGAAGACAAACCGGTGAGGTCAGAGAAGAAGATTATAGAAATCAGAAAAATCAAAAATGGGGACCTATTTATAAGCGATACTAAACATACCCTTATTTTGGATTTATATACTGTGCTGGCAACTTACAATTACTGGCAAAGAAGTGAATTTGCCTACTTATGAAGAGTTTCAAGATCCGAAGTTATTTGAGATAATTTAGAATTCACGACGAGCACAGAATCAATGAGTTCGTGAGGTATTTTCATTTTGTTTACAAATTGTTGAACAACTAATGGAGTGCCGAACTTTATATGTTTGTTTGTCTCATTTCTACCAATGCTACTAAAGGTAATGCTTCATGGACGAAAAACAGTTGTGACTCTAAAATTAAATGGGCTTCTTCAGTAAATTAGCCTGTAAACAAAAACTATGACATCCAGCTTCGGTATCATGAGTTGCGAATAAATATAAAGTTTTATTTTAAAATGCCGACACTTATATTGGAGGCTTTATGTTTGTTCAGCGAAACATTTTTTTGAATTTTATTCTTCTTTTTTCTCTAAATGTTTATTGCGAGTACTCATATGATAAAATTGAATCAAATTGCATTTTAGAAACTAATCAGGAAGTAGCTAAAAAAGCTGGCATTCAAAATTTAAAAGTAATAAATAAATCGCCCAATACAAACTACATATACCAAACCATGAAAGAGATTTGTCTAGTAAGAAACATGCGTTCGTTCTTAATTACAAGTAATCAAAATATATGTCCTTCACATATAACATTGCCTGATTGTTTTTTACAGAAAATACAAGGGAAATTTAGAACAATTTCAGCAATTCCTTTACTACTTATAAGTCTAATAAAAATTACTAACGCTGATCCAAAGCTCAAAAATGGGCATGATATTGATATTGTGAAAATTAACATGATAAGCCAAATGCTCACAATAATAGAGACTATGATAAATCAACCCAAGTATGTTGATAATATATATGCACATAACACTCAACAAGAAGAGGAATTAAGAATATTAAAACTTACTGAAAAAAATATATTGAAAGATACTTTAATAAAATATGACGAAATTTTATCGACTCAATTGTCTCAACTTGAAATTAAGTACAGTAAACGAAGTCCTTCTGGTTTATCGGATGAAGGATCGAAAATTCAAAACCTAAAAGCAAGAATATATAAATTAAGAGCACGGTAGAGGCTAATCAATATTAATTTTGCGTATCTTCATCACGCAGCCTTGAGATACAATTAGTATTTGACGAAACTTCACTAAACCATCCGCCAGTCCCAATGAAGAATACTAAAACATCAAATTAATAAAGTAAATGTAATTGCTTGAAAGTAGATTTTGGAGACTTTAGTAGCTGGGAATGGACCGACTCCTCCTATAACGATTACAGCAACAGCGAGTTTTTGAAATCTAGGAAAGTTGTTGGAAATTTAGTTTATCATTGGAGTTCCGATGTTTGTCTTTCTGCAATTCACACAAATGTAGTTGGCTCCAAGTTTAGTATGGCTAGCGGTGAATACTACAGTCCGACTACTTTAATATTCCTCACTGGACCAAAATCCCGAAAATTTTCCGGTCAAGAATTTAGAAATTTCAAACCCTTCAGCTCAGATTCGTTCACATCTGAACTTCCCGATTTGGCTTTTTAATTTAAAGACACGACTGATGGCAAATGCATCGAACTATAACAATAATTCACCACAAACAAGGGACACTCGCTTTCAATGCCAGGCAACTCGCGTCACTTGAGTGTTAAAAAGCTGACACCATTGCAAAATTAATTTTAATTATAAAAAAAAATGTGACTCAAATTGAAATATTTCAATGTATCAGTCATCAATTTCATTGAAGATTTGGCTTATCATAAGGAAACACTTAAAAAGTTTGTCATCTATACAACTTTTGTCAATTGATAAGTAAATTAGATTTATTTAATATTAACTCATATCCAAGTGGATAATTGTCAGGGGGACAAAATGAAAAAATTAATCAGTGGTTTTTCAGATTCATTATTAAAAAGTTCATTGACTGTGATCTTATTTTTTAGTCTAGTGAATTGTTCGCAAAATAAATTCAAAGAGATGGAGCAAGTGCCTGTCGAAAAAGCATCAGATGAGAACCCATCAAGTGGAATTCCTAACAACTCAAATAGTACAGGATCCTTTGGTGGAAATAGCAATAGTCCTCTTGGAAGTAACAACAATATTTCTTTTAATCCTAGTACAATTGGTGGCTCAAATAATAGTTCCTTGGCAGGTGGTAATTCCGGTAATACAGGAAATACCGTCATTAATGATTCCTCCGTTGTTGGCACAAGTACATGTCTTAAGCCCAAGGTGGCGCTCTTTAGTGCATCTCAAATTACAACTAGCTCAGCAGTAATAGGTGGATCTATTGAACCCAACAATCATAGTAGCTATTATTATTTTGACTATGGAGCTAGTCCTAGCTTTGGATCGAATACTGCTCCTATTTCTATAGGCAGTAGTCCTGGGAAACAAGAGAAATCCGCTGCCGTTACATCTCTTAAAGTCAATACCAAGTATTATTATAGGATTGTTGCAACGAATGAATGTGGATCAAGTTATTCTGATACTGGTACATTTACATCTGGTTTAAATGCTACTAGTTTTGATGTACGAGGGACTATGTCTGGGTCATTAAGCGCGTATCAAGTAAAAGTGGATATGAGTTTTGACACTCAAGATGTAACCAAAAAAGGTGGCTACTATCTTTTTGCCATAGTAAATTCTACTATCTTAGTATGTGTGAACGGTTGTACGACTGGTGAGTGGACAAAATGGACTGGCTCGGCAGGGTCTGCAGCCTGGTCATTCGCAGGACTTAAAGCACCATTGAGTGGTAGTAATGATGGTAGCTTAAGAAACATATTTAATTTTTCTGGCGACGTAACAGCGCTTGGTGGACTCGAGCTTTATGCTGGATACGGAATAGGAAACACTGAAGCTGAAGCTATAGCAGATATGGTTAATTTTAGATCCTCAAAATTTTCAAATGGTCGTTATTTAAAAGTTACAACAGTACCCTATCAGTATAGAAGTATTTCTATCAACGGTCCCAGCAATAGTTCTCCCGGCTCACTTTCAAACTACAATTTGAACGCTTATATTTATCCCGATTATAGGGATTATGGTCAGGCTGGTTACTTTTTTGTTGTTGCACATGATCCATCAAATAATTATGTAATTTATCGCTTCAATTCATCTAAAGGAGTCTATGAATGGGTAGCTTGGGATAAAAATGTAAATAGCCTTAGTGATAAATATTATAAATATGATTCGGCTATCAAAAATGAAGTCTTTAATATTATCAAAGGTGATGTTACTCCTTATAAAGGATGGACTGTTTATGTTGGATATGGTCTTGGTTCGTCAGCCTCTGCTGCAGCACAAGATTTGATGAACAATGGAAAGCTGAGTGCTGCATGGATCTTAAATTAAAAGTTTAAATGCTTATCAATTAAGAGCGTATCGACGTTGAAGGACCAATTGGCAAATCACAAAGAGTGTATATTCGTGATTAACAATGGAGTACTGAATTTCATATATTTGTTTAATTCAATTTAGCAAGTTAGCTGAGGTGCAAATGATCCGCATGTTTACTGCCTTCAACACCTCTTTTTATTACTTGAGTTGCACTAGAAAAAATTTTGGGTGATATTATTCGAATATATAAGCGCTATTTATTATTTCAATTTTTTGCGGCCTTTGTCGTCTTATTGGGATATTATTTTATTTTAGAATTAAATCGATCTGAATTAAAAGAGTGTTCTGTCGAAATGCGCCCAATTAAAATTTCTGGAAATTCAATGAATGATTTTTTTAAATCAGGGGATATAGTTTTTGCACAAATGGGTTACTATCAATGCAATGAAGTTCAAAGAAGCGATATCGTTTTAATAAAACGCACTGATACATCTGAAATTCTGATAAAAAATGTTTTAATGCTTCCAGGAGATCAATTTTACTTACGTGGTTTTGCAAAGGGATTTCATTTGCTTGTTAATGATTCTGTTCTTTTAACCACTAAAGGCAAACCCTATTTCTTTCCACTGGAGTCCGAAAAAGTCTTCCGCTATTATGAAAGCAATTTTTTCAATAAAGTCCCTGAAAGTACTTATTTTGTATTTGGAACGAAGTTTGACGGAAGTACTGACTCTAGCTCCTTTGGGCCAGTCTATAAATATGAACTAATTGGTAGAATTAACAAGGTAAAGTAATATTGGTGAGTGAGATCAATAAATATCATTTAGAGAACATACACAATGAGTAGCATGTATAACTGTATTGAGAATATACAACATAGCATGTTGACTTCTCAAGGTAAATTCAATCCCACTAATTAAACGTAAATAATTTAGGCAACAGTCTAAATTCTAATTATTGAAATTAGGGTTAGGATTAAATACTATCAACTTATCGCAATAAAAATTAAAGGGGGCACTCAATGATGAATAAGCATTCAATCATAAATATTAATAAAATTAAAATATCAAGCTTCGCCATTCTGGTATGTCTTAATATAATAAGTTGCACGCAAAATAGGCAAGAGGAATCTTCCACATCTTCTTTAAGCCCTTTAATTGATGTTAATGAAATATCGGATACTTTTCAAAATAATACTTTGTTTGGAAATGTAAACAAAGCTGATTGCTCATCAGCAGTATCACCATTATCTCCTCCAGACACCTATTTCAGAGGAAATACACAAGAGAGTCTATCCTTTTATATCATATCACACAATGATAAATATATGCTTGAATGTAAATATAGCTTTGTAAGTAATCCGAATAGTCAATGGGTAAACTCATCATGCTTTGGTAGTGGATGCGGCCCCAGCTTAGGACTTCAAAGAAATACAGATTCTATTGAGATTTCTTACAATGAACTACCTGAAAACTATTTTCTCCTCTATCGTTGTGCTGACGGAATTCTTGAGGTGAAAAGTAAAGATGATTTTAACTTTTCGCCTCAACTAAGAAACGAATCTGAAATTCAAGCTTCAGATTCAAACTACAAATGTATTTCATCAAATTGATCGTCAAAATCTACTGAAAAGCATTGGAATGCTTTTCAGTAATTCCTCAGTTGTTTCGAAAGCTTCTTGACTCCATAAATAAAAAATTAATAAAATTAAATATACACCTTGAAAGATTATATTTAATAACAATTTTATAGATTAGGATTTTTCTATGACGGAAAGTAGCAATAGGGGATTCTCTCTTACAGAAGTTATGGTTACAATTGGTATTATGTCAATTGTCGCGCTTGCAATTTTGCAATTGCAAGCGACTGACCAACAACGACTACTCTCTAATAGACAAATGTCATCCAGAGATACAATTAAAAGGTTAGCTGATCGTTACATTTTAGACTCTAAAGTAATTTTAGATAGCGCAACAATCACGAATTACACAGCTCTTGGGAGTAATATCGAAGGTAATCGCGCTCTGGATTACTGCCTAAATGGTCCGCCTGCAGCTGCCACTCCACTTTGTCCTGCAGCTCAGTGGCCAAGTTGTTGTAATGTTGTCACCGATCAACCTTTTAATATCTTAGATCCATCTGACCCTTCTCACACAATGCTATTCGCAGGGACAGACGCGGCATCAACTCCAATGGCCGCAACAAATTTTACTCCAGTAAGATATGATATCAATGGAAATATCTGTAATACACCAAGTCCTGATTGTTCACTTGAACTTGTAGCCACGTTCAATGCCGAGTGTTTGCCTAGCGGTTCGACTAACTGTAATCTTGCAGATCGAGTTTTAGTTAATTACAAATTGCGAGGTGCAACAGGGATCACTCCCACTGGGGGGACTCCATTTAAACCCTTAGGCCCAACTTCACCAATACTTGTGGCATCTGCTGCGGGTGGAGGTAGTTCTGTTTTGCAGTTAAAGTGTGCGTATTATACAAATCGATCTCCTCCACCAATGGGTACCGATATTCCTTGTACTACTGGTGCTAATGTTAATTGTCTTCCACCATCTTGTCCAACGGGATGGACTGATTCTCTCACCATGAGTTCAGAAATAACAGCGGTAAATGCAGGAGGATATCTTGGTAATTGCATTCGCACTTGTACAAAGTAATTTTGTTATGTGGCGTATGAATCTGAGTAAAGACATGCAGGTTAGCAAAATTTAGACAACCTCAGTCTTTAGCGAAGTGCCGCAAATGTTTCAATTTGCATCAACTGAAATGATTGGCTTAATTAGAACAACTAGCGAATAGTCATACTAATTCTCATAAAGATTCAATAAATAAGTATTATTTGAACTTAAAATTATTATCTCATATTATTAACGATACCGGGGGACAAAATGAGTATAAAATCAACTTATATAAGTGCAATTTCACTTTTTAAAAATAATTCAAGATTGAAATTTAAAATAATATTTGGTTTTCTATTCTCTGCCACTGCTATTGTAATTTCTTTTCAAAATTGCCAAAAAAATAGTTTCGCAGGACGAGAAAATTTAGAAAAAAGCATTGAAAATAATTCATCTTCAACGGCCTCAACAACAACGACTACAACACCATTTTGGTTTAATGAACTAAATTCTGAAAAATCAATAACTCCATCCAAAGTAGCTGTAGATGCAAATGGAAATTCTTATGTAGTTGGATCACAAATCATCAATGATGGTCTATCTAAAGTAGCTCTTCTCGCAAAATTTAACCCAGTGGGCGTTTTACAATGGCAAAAAAAGCTTGAAGAAAATCCCAATGAAATAATCAATGGCAAGGGATTAGTCATTAGTACGGTAGGAAATATCTATCTCTCTGGAACAATCACCAGCCCACCAGTTTCTGGAGTCCCCTCTGTGAATTCAATATTCCTAACAAAGTTAGATAATTCTGGGAACTTGATTTGGCAGAGACTATTAACTGATTCTAAGCCAATAAATATCAGTATAAGTAATAGTCTTATTTTAGACCCCAATGAAAATGTTTATCTCCCCACCGTCAATACTATAATAAAATACAATAGCAAGGGTGAGTTACAATGGCAACGATCTATTCCAGATGAAACCATAAAGCCATATAAGGGTTATGATTATGGAAACTTTAAGACTACAATAAGAGATATTCTTATTGATTCAAAGGGTAACATTATAGCAAACGGATATTTGAATATCTCTGAATCTAATACTTCTGGCGGAACACCAAGAAATTCAAACTATCAATCATTATTTAAAATTGATCCAGATGGCAATCTACTTAAACAAAAAAAATTTAGCATGGACGAGTCTCCAGACGATCCTCCTTCAACTACAATTGAAGGTAGTGGTAAGCTGGCTATAGATTCATTTGACAATCTATATACAGTAACAACTAAAACAGAACCAATCGACGCCAACTTAAATGCACAATATATTATTAAATTTGATCCTGATTGGAATCTTCTCGCCAATGAGTCCTATTTCACTGGGAAGTGTCTGGTTTCTCAAACATTAAATGTGTCAGGGCCTGGCCAATTTGTTATTCATTTAGACCATTCAGATAACATCGTTATCGGTGGGGTTTGTGGATCAGAAGCTTACCTCTTCAAGCTCAGTAATACTGGCACACTATCATGGAAGCGTAAACTGGATGGTGATTTTACCATTGCCATAAATTCTCTCGATGCGGATTCTTCTGGGAATGTGCTGTTTGCAGGAACAACCACCACGATTAATCCCAATATTATGGTTGGTAAAATACCGAGTGATGGAAGTCTTGCTGGTGACATATTTTTAAACAATTATAAATTTTCATATGCCGGATCAGTATTAGACTTAAGCCCAGTAAATCCAACTAATTTTAAATATTCAATAACTGATAATGATCGAACTTTAGAGTCAGGAACCCTGAGCGATGCCCCAGGCACTATTATTTTATCAAATAATTCTGCAAATAATGATTTGGTTAATTTACAAGAAAAATGAATTCTCTACTTCAGGACACAGGGCGGAATACTACTTCGTTAACAGGGGAAAGAAATGAAATTTAATGGAAACACTAAATTAATTAATTTTTTGACTGTTGGTTTGCTAATAGTAGTAATTTTCTTTTTTCAGAATTGCGAAAGATATAAAACAATTAATCAAAATTCAGAAATTAATGAGAGTTTAAATCTCGATGATGGATCTGATTTATTGGTTTTTAAAAAAACATCAGAGGTATCAAATAGTGATTTTTTTAAAACAATTCAAAATATGAAGGGTAAAATTGTTGCAATTAATCCTGAAAACTCATATATCGTTCAAGTGAATGATAACACGAGTAGATTAAACAATTTACCAACTGATGATAGAATTATGATCTCACCCAAAATATCTCAAAATGAATCTTCTAATGAGATAAGTCCTTCACAGAATAGGCTTTTGCGAAGTTCGAGCACAGGGGAAACAGTTTATGGCCTTGGTGCCGAGGTTACAAATTACAATACTATAAAAAGATTTAATAATATTACAAAAGTGGACAATATAAATCCAAATAATTTATCAAAACTAAGAGCTACGATCAATAATCAAGGGGAAGTTCAAACTAAATCAGTAACTACTAATTTACCTAGAGTTGTCGATAATTCGACGTCGCATTTTTTTCCTCCTGTTGGAAATCAAGGAGGAGTTGGTTCTTGTACAACGTGGTCAACTGGTTATTATTATACTTCTTATACTCAAGCAAAGGCTAAGGGATTGCCAATTCGAGAGAATGGTGTCGTGAACAGTGAATTGATTTGCTCACCCGCTTTTTTATACCCACAAGTCAACGGCGGAGAAAATATAGGTTCCTATGAAATTGGCGTTCTTGATTTAATTACACGAATAGGTTGTACTCCGATTTCAATTCTACCTGCTAATATCCCCGCCAATTATTTTATTTGGCCAAGTCTAGATCAGCGAGTTGCCGCCTTAAAGCTTAAGAATTCTAATTTGAAATACATTGGTTATAGAAAAGATGGAACAACTGGTTTTGATGAAAATGAAATTTCATTAATAAAGCAGCATTTAGCAAACGGAGAAATTGCAGCTATAAGCTTTCCCGTTCACAATAATTTTTTTAGTTATAATAATGATTCCGTGAGCTCAGCGGGCATTGCACAGAAAACAGGTATTTCTAACGGGGTTTACTACGAAAAAATCGGTAACGCTGTTGGAGGACACTCGGTAGCAATTGTTGGCTATGATGACGATAAGGAATACACGGTTAATGGGATAAAGAAAATGGGCGCTTTTTTATTTGTAAACTCTTGGTCTTCAAAATGGGGAACCTCAAATTCAATTGGAGACAAAGGTTTTTTTTGGGTAAGCTATGATCTATTCAAACAAGGATTTCTAAATGGAATTGTATTTACAGATCCAACTCCAAGCTCTGAAACCACTATTTATGCAGGAGTCTTTGGTTCTGCGCGTTCAAAATACAACACTAACTATGGTGCAGCTATTTCAAATTCAGATAAAATACAAAATGATTTAGTTACATTATGGAGCCTTGATAAAACTATTCCCTTTATGCAAGATTTAACCCCGTTAAAAAACTCTTTCCTTGGAGTTGATACACCAATTGTTATAGACTTAAGTAGCTTCTTTTCAAGCGGAAACACTAATGCTGTTTCTAAGATTACAGTTGGAATGCTTAATACTAAAAATACGAATGAGGCCTATCTTGAAAAAGTCGTCCTTTACGAAGACATTGATAGAGATAATCAGTGGATTGAGTCTACAATTGCAGGTAATCACCTAATGGCTAACCCAATTGCTTCAGTAGAAGTTCCCCTCGATATAGGTGTTTCAGCTAATAAGGCTCAGCCAAGCTGCTCTGTTGCTATTGTAAATAAAATTTTAAGTTGGGAAATCCAGCATGCCTCAAAATACAAATACAAATGCTATAGAAATGACAATTCTTTATTCATTGAAAATTCTGTTCCTTCTTTGACTGGAAGCATTGATTTGTCTCATCAAACATTTTTTAAAGACGGAGATTTTTGTGAAATACAACTTAATGATGGAGTGGCCAGCTGTAAATCAACTTCCTTAAAATTAGAAAACACAGCTTATAATTTGTCGTCTTCTGAATTATCAAAAAATATCAGCGATATAACTGTCAGTATTAATTATAAAATTTCAGATGAACATTGGGCAAAAAAAGATACAAATCGAGTATGCATCACTCTTTTTATAAGCAATGGAAGCTATTACTTTTATTCACCAACAAAAAATCAATGGGAAATTGACACGCCAAGTTCTGAGAATAATTGCTATTATCCTGTTACAAAACAAGAGGGCACTGTTGAGCTGTTAAAAAAGCAAGATTTATATCGGTATAACGGAGTACATCTTTACGTTGGTTATGGAGTAGGTTCGTCTGCAATATTTGATATGTTCTATTCAAAACGATATATTGATGTCGGAATTCTTCTCGACAAAGAGAATCTAATAGCTACAGCTTCAACATCATCTAATTTATCGAGTAATCAAACTACTTCCAATCAAAATGCACCGAACAGAGCACCCTCTTCTACTGTTACTAACGTGACGTCTTCCTCTTCACCCAATTGCACGGACGTGGTACAAGCTTCCGTGAGTTGTGCCTCTTACGCCGGTCAATACGGCATTCCTGCCAGCGCTACAAAAGGTA
>Ga0154020_10001726_pt1 | contig 26874 bp, 30 predicted proteins | sample Klosneuvirus_201_FD_109709 | JGI IMG/M metagenome (GOLD analysis project Ga0154020, IMG submission 109709) | Active sludge microbial communities from wastewater, Klosterneuburg, Austria - Klosneuvirus_20160825_MG | ecosystem: Engineered > WWTP > Aerobic digester > Activated sludge | place...
AGTCGGTGGCCTGGCCCCCCTCGCTGGCACCGCCGGTGTTCGCCGGCGTGCAGCTCGTGAGCGGGGCGACGAAGGCCAGGCCGACGATGGAGGCGAGGATCGGGAGGAGGGCGCGCACAGGGTGGGGCTTTCTCGGGCTCACTTGAGGTTCTTGTCGATGTCGGCCTGGACGCGGAGCAGGTCGGCGCCGATGACCTTGGAGAGGATCTTCATGGTGGAGAGATCGACGACCACGTTGAGCGGCATGTTGTTCGGGTCGAAGAACTTGGCGACCCAGCGGTCGGGGTCGCGTGCGACCGCGTAGCTGGTGATCGAGTAGGCCTTGATCCAGTTGTCGACGTTGTCGACGGTGGCCGGGTTGCGGGCCGAGTCCTCGAGCATGATGCTCACGAAGGCGACCTTGCCGGCGTACTTCGGGGCGATGGTGTTCTGGATCTCCTTCGCCTCTTCCTTGCAGGGGCTGCACCAGCCCGCTGCGACGTTGAGCACGAGGAGCTGGTGGGTCGCCTTGAAGTCGGCGAGGGCGAAGGGCACGTGCGCGGTCTCGCCGGCCTTGCGCCCCGTGAAGGTGTGGTTCTCGAGGCGGTTGCCGACCTCGTAGCCGTCTTTCAGGGTGCCGGTCGGCGCCGGATCGCTCGAGCAGCCGGACGACGAGAGGGCGAGGACGAAGGAGGCCGTGAGGAAGCCGCGACGAACCATCGGGATCAAGTACCCCGATCGGCGGCCTTTCGCAAACGCGCCCCGGCGGTTCAGCGCGCCACGCCGACCAGACCGTAAATGAACAAAACCGCTCCCACACCCGGGTGGGCGGAGAGCTGGACGGGGACCCGAGCGCCGATGCCCCAGCGGGCCGTGCGGGCGCGGACCTCGTAGAGGCCGATCCCGAGGTCGAGGACGGCGCCGAGGACCGTGCCGACCGAGCAATCGAGGCCCTCGGCCGTGCCGTTGCCCTTGCCACAAGCCTTGCGCTCATCCGTGGTCAGGGCGACCACCGGAGCGTTGGTGAACACCAGCCCGAGGCCCGCCGACACCCAATTCGGAGACTCGAACCGTCGCACGAGCCGCGCGCCGAACTCCGTGAAGCGGTTCGGGGTGGGCAGCGCCCCGAACGGCATGTAGGCGACGCCGATGTAGGGGCCGAGGCTCCACGTCGTCGGGTCTCCGCCCGGCCCGAGGCCGAAGTCGAAGTGCAGCGTGAAGTCGAAGGCGAAGACGCCGGCGCCGGCGCCCTTCACGGTGAACCACGCCGGACCGATCCCCGCGCCGACGGCCAGCCGCTGCGGGTGAAGGTCGGGCTGGTCCGAGACGTCGACGATCTCGACCTCCTGCGCGGACTTCGCGGGCGCGGCGCTCGCGGCGGAGGCACTCGTGCTCGCGGACGCGCTCGACGCGGGGGCCGTCGTGGTCGACGCGGGCTCGGCAAAGGCCAGCAGCGGCGAGAGAGACAGCAGGACGGCCACGGCGGAGCGCATCGGACGGGCGGTCAGGTGCACGGCGAGGCCCCCACGTTCGCGAGCGACGCGAGCAGCGCCGCGGGATCGTCGCCGATCAGGCCGTCCACGCCGAGCGCCGCGAGATCGACCGCCTCGTCCGGGTCGTTCACCGTCCACACGTGGAGCGCGAGGCCTTGCCGCCTCCACTCCGCGACGCGGCGCGGGGAGCACAGCGTGCGCTGCGGGTTGAGCGCGAACGCGCCCGTCACGTGCGCGACCCCCGGCGCGACGAAGGTGCGCGCGAGCTCCTGCCCGTCGTGGATCAGGAAGGCGCGGGGTGCGCGCGGCAGCGCGAGCGCGACACGCGCCAGGATCTCCGGGTCGAAGGTGGAGAACATCACGCGCTCCGCGACCTTGCTGCGACCCCCGAGGAGGCGCGCGACGCCGCGGACGAGCGCGGCCTTGTCGTGCGTGTCGTGCTTGAGCTCCACGTTGACGAGGGCGCCGCGCGCCTCGGCCCAGTCGAGGACTTCGGCCAGCATCGGCGGACATCCACCGCCCTCGAGCTCGACGCCCGCGAAGGCGCGCCGGTCGAGGTCCTGGGCGCGGCGCGCGTCGCGGCCCGCCGTCACCCGCTTCAGATCGGGGTCGTGGAGCACGACCACCTCACCGTCGGCGGTGGTGCGCACGTCGAGCTCCACGCCGTCGGCGCCGTCGTCCACGCCGCGCGCGAACGCGGCGAGCGTGTTCTCGGGGAGGTGGGCGCGCGCGCCACGGTGGGCCCAGACGAGCGGCCGCGCGCCGTGCCGACGGAGGAGGTGGCCCACTAGACCGTCACCGTCTCCTGGTGCTCTCCGAACACGGCGCGGAGCACGTCGGCGACCTCGCCCACGGTGGCGCGCGCCTTCACCGCCGCGAGGATCGGCGCGACCACGTTGCCCTTGGGATCGCGCGCGGTGCGCTCGAGCGTGGCGAGGGCCTCGGCATGCCTGGTGGCGTCGCGGCCGGCGCGGACCGCGCGCACGCGGGCCACCTGCTCGGCCTCGAGCGCCGGGTCGACCTTGCCGACGGGCACCGGCTCGCTCGTGGTCTGGAACTCGTTGAGCCCGACGATGACGCGATCTTTGTTCTCGATCTGCAGCTGGTAGTCGTAGGCCGTGTTCTGGATCTCGCGCTGCGGGAAGCCCTGCTCGATCGCGGCCACCATGCCGCCGAGCGCGTCGATGCGGGCGATCAGCGCCTCGGCGCCCTTCTCGATCCGCTCGGTGAGCGCCTCGATCGCGTAGCTTCCGCCGAGCGGGTCGACGGTGTCGGTGACGCCGGACTCGTAGGCGATGATCTGCTGGGTGCGCAGGGCGAGCGTGGCGGCCGCCGCCGTGGGCAGGCCGAGCGCCTCGTCGAACGAGTTGGTGTGGAGCGACTGGCACCCGCCGAGCACCGCCGCGAGGGCCTGGATGGTGACCCGCACCACGTTGTTGAGCGGCTGCTGCGCCTGCAGGGTCATGCCGGCGGTCTGGCAGTGGAACTTGAGCGCGCGTGCGCGGGCCGTCTTGGCGGAGAAGCGCTCGCGCATGATCTTCTCCCACAACCGCCGCGCCGCGCGGAACTTGGCGACCTCCTCGAGCAGGTGGTTGTGCCCGTTGAAGAAGAACGAGAGCTGGTTGCCGAACGAGTCCACGTCGAGCCCGGCGGCGATCGCGCCCTCGACGTAGGCGATGCCGTCGGCCAGCGTGAAGGCCACCTCCTGGATGGCGTCGCACCCGGCCTCGCGCACGTGGTAGCCGCTGATGCTGATGGTGTTCCACTTGGGCGCGTGCTCGCCGCACCACGCGAAGATGTCGCTGATGACGCGCAGCGAGGGGCGGGGCGGGTAGATGTACGTCCCGCGCGCCATGTACTCCTTGAGCACGTCGTTCTGGATCGTGCCGCGGAGCGCGCTCGCGGGCACCCCCTGCTCCTCGGCCACCGCGACATAGAGCGCGAGCAGCGTGCTCGCCGTCGCGTTGATGGTCATCGAGGTGCTCACCTTGTCGAGGGGGATGCCGCCGAGGAGCACGCGCATGTCCTCGATGGAGTCGATGGCGACGCCGACGCGGCCGACCTCGCCCTGCGCGTAGGGGTGGTCGCTGTCGCGGCCCATCTGCGTCGGCAGGTCGAACGCCACCGAGAGCCCGGTCTGCCCCTGCTCGAGCAGGTAGCGGTAGCGCGCGTTGGACTCGGCCGCGGTGCCGAAGCCCGCGTACTGGCGCATCGTCCAGTGACGGCCGCGGTACATGTCGGCCTGCACGCCGCGCGTGAACGGCGGCGCGCCGGGCTTTCCGAGGTCGACGGCCGGGTCGAACCCGAACAGCGAGAGCTGCTCCGGGCCGTACACCGTCTCGGCGTCGAAGTGACCGGCCATCAGGCCGACGCGGGGCTTCTTTTCCTTCTTGCCTTCGCTCACGGGAGCTTCTGTCGTCTGCGCGCGTCGGGGCTGCAAGCCGGGCTTTTGGCCCGGACCGCGGCGCGCCATGGTGCTGCGGTGGACGTCCAGCTGCTCACCCGAGAAGACGAGCTCCCCGCGGCGATCGAAGCGCTGCTCGGCTCCGAGGAGATCCCGCTCGACGTCGAGAGCAACGGCCTGCACGCCTACCGCGCCGACCTCTGCACGCTGCAGCTCGCGGTGGTCGAGGGCGGCGAGGTGCGGCGGGTCTACGTGGTCGACACCATGGTCATCGGCGACGCGGGCCTCGCGCAGCTGTCGCGGGTGCTCTCGGTGCCCGCGCCGCGCAAGCTGATCCACGACCTCGCGTTCGACGCGCGCATCCTCGCCCAGCACGGCCTGATGCTCGCCGGCGTGCGTGACACCGCGATCGCGGCGCGGTTCCTCGCCATCGCCGCCACCGGTCTCGGCACGCTGCTCGAGACCCGCGTGGGGCAGAAGGTCGACAAGCGCCTGCAGCACCACGACTGGGGCGCGCGGCCGTTCGACGCGTCGATGATCGAGTACCTCGGTGCCGACGTCGCGCACCTGCCCGCCCTCGCGCGGAGCCTGTTCGCCGAGGCCGCGGAGAAGGACATCGTGCCCGAGATCGAGGAGGAGACCGCCTACCGCCTCGCCGGAGCGCTCGCCGCCGGGCCGGACGAGCGACCGCCGTGGGCGCGCATCAAGGGCATGCAGGACCTCGACGCGCCCGCGCTCGGCGCGCTGAGCGTGCTGGCCGACGTGCGCGAGGCCGAGGCCCGCGCGCTCGACGTGCCGGTGCACACGGTGATCGGCAACGAGGCGCTGCTCGCGATCGCGCGGACGCGCAAGCCGGAGACCGTCCGCGCGGTCGCCAAGGGGCGCGCCGGCCGCATCGCCGCCGATCTGATCCGCGTGCTCGCGACGGCGCCCGAGGACGTGTCGGCCGAGGACCGCGCGCGGTTCGTGACGCCTCCACCGCGCCTGCCCCGCGACGAGATCGAGTTGCGCAAACGTCGAGACGCCAAGGTGCGCAGCTTCCGCAAGGCCGCCGCCAAGGAGCGCGGCGTCGACGAGCAGGTCGTGCTGCCCGGCCACTGCCTGAACGATCTGGTCGCCCTCGGGCCGACGACGCTCGAGGAACTCGGTCGGATCGACGGGCTCGGCGGGCGGCGGATCGCCCGTGACGGAGAGGCCCTCCTTGCCGCCCTCGCGGCGGCGCAGGGCAGGGCCGCCTGCTAGGCTCTCGCCCATGAACGCGCGCGTCCTCTTGCTTGGTTCGCTGCTGTCCATCGCCGCCTGCAGCGGCACCTCCGATCCCGAGCCGATGACCCTCGAGCAGGCCCAGACCGGCTTCGCCGGGACCTACGCGGGGACGTTCACGGGAGACGGGAAATCCGGGTCGATCGAGCTCGCGCTGTCGCTCACGGCCAGCGTCACGCCCAAGTGCGGCACGCATACCCTCTCCACCAAGTGCATCGACGTCACGAGCATCCGGGTCGTCGGCACGCTCACCACGGCCGACGGTTCGTTCACCAAGACCGCGGTCGAGGGGACGGTCACGGTCTACGGCGTCACGACCGACAACGGCGGCGACCTCACGCTGCGCACCCCCGCGGGCGACACGGTGCAGGGGAACATCAAGGGTCACAAGGCGAGCGGCACGGTGAAGCTCGCGACCGGCAAGAGCTTCACCTTCGACGCGCCCCGCAAGTGAGGTGGTGGAGCGCGCTCGCGTTCGCGCTCCTCTCGTGTAGACGCGAGGCGCCGGCGAAGCCCGATCCCGCGGTGGTGGACGCGGCGCCGCCCACCCCGACCGCGCGCGTGCCCCTCGTGCTGCGACAGGGGCGGGTGATCGATCCGCGCACCGCCACGGTGGTGCACGTGCTCCGCGCCGAGGACCCGCGGAGCGAGGCCGAGGACGGCACGTACGCCGTCTTGCTCGCCCGCGACGGCACCATCCACGTGCACGAGCTCGCGAGCGGCAAGGAGGTGTGGTCGCTCCCGCTGAAGGCCCCCTGGGGTTCGGTCGTGGTCGTCGCCGGCCACGCCCTCGTCACGGGGCTGCGGGAAGTCCACCTCCTCGATCTGCGCAAGCGGTCGGCGCGCGTCCTCGCCGTGCCCGGTGGTGTGGGTCACCCCGCGGCGCGCACGACGGACTTCGTGCTGGTCGAGGGGGCGAAGCTGCTGCGAAGGGTCGATCCGACCGCTGGGACGGTCACGCCGCTCGCCACGCTGCCCTTCGATCTGGTCGGCTTCCGTAGCACCCTGCGGCGCCGCGATTCGACCACGGTGTGCGCGGTGACGGCGGACCTCGCGCTCGAGGTGGCGTGCCTCGACGCCGCGGGCGCGGTGGTGACGCGCTCCACGGTCGACCTCCATCGCGCAGGCGATCCGAAGGGGGTGAGCTTCGCCCTCCGCGCCGTGGACGAGCGGTATGTCCTCTACGGCACCGGTCCGCTGCACGTCGGGCCCGTGCGCCGCGCCGCGGTCGTCCGGCTCCTCGACGGGGTGACGGTCGCGACCGCCGAGGACGAGGTCGCGGCCGCGGCGCTCCGGGAGGACGGCTCGCTCGCCGGGCTCGTCGTGGTGCTGCCGGAGGTGCGCTTCCTCGACGCGACGGGGGCGCTGCGCTGGAAGCGCCCACCCCTCGATCCGTACCACGAGTCCGCGAGCGCGGTGGTCCGCGACGGGCGGCTCTTCCTCGACGTCTACCCCGCGATCTCGAGTGGGTCGCTGCTCGTCGCTCTCGACCAGAAGACAGGCGCCACGCTGTGGAAGGGCGACGTGGAGCGCCTCCCGATCGGCCACAGCGAGTACTGGAACGAGGTGCGTCTACGCTTCGACGGGCGGTTCGTGTGGCTGCGCGGGGACGAGGCTTCGATGCGAACGTTCCAGGCCTTCGACGACACGACCGGGAACCGCGTGCTCAGCGTGTCGCTGATGGGCGGCTCCTAGCGGTCACTTCACCGGCGGGGGCTTCGGCGGGTCGCCGTCCTTCTGGATGCACGACGCGAGGTCGAAGAAGAAGAACGCGAACGCCTCCTCGCCAGCCTTGATCGCCGACTTGCAGCCGGCCGGGAAGCTCGCGTCGATGGTGTCGCTGCCGTTGATGTGCGCGTCGAGGTGCACGGCCTTGCCGCACTGCTCCTCGATGGGCTTGCCGACGGGCGTGTTGATGGTGACGAAGCGCGGGTTGATCGTGGAGCCGGCCGCGCCCGAGATGCCCTTGGACTGCGCCCACACCTGCGCCTTGGTCTTGTCGGCGGGCGAGAAGTTGTTGAACACGTAGTCGCACTGCACCTTGCCGTACGTGACGCTCTTGTCGACGTAGGACATCCAGTCGGCGAGCGCCTTGCCCTTGGTGAACGACGTGTCGAGGTCGACCGGGTTGGTCCCGCTCGGCGCGCCGCCGGGGATCGGCATCACGGCCTTCATCGCCGGATCGGGGCTGCTCTTGTACCAGAGGTACTGGAAGTCGGTCGTGAAGATGCGGCCGCCGGCCTTGAGGTACTGATCGACGGCGGCGAACGACTTGGCGTCCTTGCTGCCCGGGCTGTTCTCGAAGCATTCGCACGAGAAGACGGCGATGTCGTACTCCTTGAGCTTGGCGGGGTTGTCCCACAACGCGCGGGCGTCCTTCATGCCGGCGGGTCCGCCCCCGCCGAACGTCCCGGTTGGCTGGTAGAAGTGCACGGCCGCGGGGCTGCCGTCGACGCCGAACTCGCTCGCGTCGATGCCCACCTTCGGCAGCATGCACGAGAGCTTGTCGCACCCGCCGAGGGTGACCGCGATCTTCGGCATGTCACCCTCCTTCTGGTTCCTGGGGAGGCGGGTGACGTTGGGGTCGGTGAGGGGGTTGTCGACGCACGCCTTGACCGACGGGATCTTCACCTGCCGGCGCCACTTGCCGAGCTGGATCACGAGCGGGATGTCGCTGCCGACGGGGACGTTCTTGAGCGTGAACTTGCCCTGGTAGTCGGTGAGCGCGGTGACGATCGGGTCCCCGCTCGCGACGGCGCCGCACTTGTCGCAGGTGGCGCCCTTGGTCAGCGGGAGCGGCGTGAGGTTCGGGACGTAGACGATGACGTTGTAGAGCGGCAGCTTGCCGTTGGGCGCGTAGACGGTGCCGGTGATGGTGGTGTCGGCGCCCCCGGTGCACGTCGTCTGCTGGCACCGCAGGCCCTCACACGGCTTGGCCACGCCATCGGGAACGTCGAACCCCGGCGCGTCGTCGCCGCTGTCGATGGTGAAGCCGCCCTCCTCCCCCGTGCCGCTGCCGTCGACGAGATCGAGGTCGTCGGAGACCGTGCCCTCGGAGCAGGCGACCGCGAAGGGCGCGAAGGCGACGAGGAACAGCGGCCGAAGGGTCGTGGTGCGCATGAAGGAGAGGTGGTGGACGACGGCCCGATCGGGTCACGACAATCGCCGTGCAGGGCTGCACCCAAAGGAGCTAGCGCGGCTCGAGCTCGTGCAGGCGCTGCTCGGCCTGGAACCGCAGCGGGCTCGTCGGGTGGTGCACGACGAGCGAGCGCAGGGCCTCGATCTCGGCGCGGCGCCGCCCGAGTGCGCGCAGGGCGAACGTGCGGCCGAGCTCGGCCTCGACCGCCGCGGGCCCCCCGCCGCGCACCACCTCGTCGTAGAACGCGAGCGCCTTCTGCGGATCGAGGAGCGGCTCGAGGTGGAGGTACGCGCGCGCGAGCGTGGCCTGCTCGGCCTCGACGCTCCCCGGGAACCGCTCGCTGACCTTCGCGTAGGCGAGATCGGCGGAGACCCACTGCTCGTCGCGGCGCAGCGCGTCCGCGTCGGCGAGGAGCTTCTTGCGCTCCGCGACGGGTGAGACGACCGGGGCCGGAGGCGCGGACGTGATGGGCTGCGCCGCAGGCACCGGGGCATCGGCGCGTGTGCGATCCACGAACCCGCGCAGCGAGAACCCACACGCGAGCGCGATCGCCGCCGCGGCCGCGAACATGCCCCAGCGCGGCGCGCGGGGTGCGCGTCGACCCAAAGACCGCGGCGCCGGCGCGTCCTCGTCGTGGGACATCGTCAGCGGCGTGGGCGCCGGGCGGCTCGAGAGGCTCTGCAGCGACGGGCGGAAGCGCATGCGCGCGCGGGCCACCATCTGCTCGACGGCCGCGTTCGACAGCGGCAGCGCCGGGCCGAGCTCGTCGAGCGGCATCGCGAGATCGTCGTTGCGCGCAGCGAGCGCGTGGTCGACCAGTGCGCGGCGGGACCGCTCGCTCGTGCGCAGGGCGGGGCCGGGCCCCTCGTCGAGGGGGAGCAGCAGATCGTCGTCGGTGCTCACGGCTCACCTCCGACGTCGCTGCCTTCTTGCCCGAGGAGCGAGCGCAGCTTGGTGCGCCCGAGCCGGAGGCGACTGCGCACGGTCTCGAGCGGCACCCCGAGGGCCTCGGCGATCTCGGGCGCGCTCATCTGCACCGCGTGGTGCATGACGACCACGTAGCGCTGGTCGTCGGGCAGCTTGTCGAGCGCCTCGGCGAGGCGACGGCGCTCGAGGTAGTCGTCGGGGCGGTCGTCCTGGCCGACCACCCAGAGGCCAGGGCCGGGCTCCTGCTCCTCGGGCGCGAAGGTGGCCTCGTCCGCGCGACGCGCCTTCAGCTCGGCGAACACCACGCGGGTGACGATGCGGTGCACCCAGCCCTCGAACGCGCCCTCGCCGCGGTAGCCGTCGAGCGCGCGCAGGATCTCGAGCAGGGCCTCCTGCGCGATGTCGTCGACGTGACGGTCGCCACGCACGAGGTAGCGCACGAGGTTGCGGACCCGGGGCACGAGCGCCGTCAGGATCTGGCGCAACGAGTCGTCGTCGCCGTGACGACGCTGCGCGACCAGATCGAGGATGTGCTGGGGGACGGCGGACACTGTGCACAGTCAGTGGGGCCCACCCGGGAAACCGGGTCAAGGCTGGCGTCCGAAAGGTGGGGGGATGTGCGCTACCGAAAGGAGGCCAGGAAGACGTCGCCGCCCGAGGGGTCGAATCCGCCGGACGAAGCGAGGTGGAATCCACCGGCTAGGTCGATGGCGCCGAAGAAGCTCCCGACCACCACCGCACCCCCGAGCGGATCCGCGGCGACCTTGGTGCCGCGCTGGTCGCCGCCGTCGCCGAACCGGAGGGACCAGAGCCACGTGCCCTTGGCGTCGAGGCGCGCGACGAAGGCGTCGCTCGCGCCCACCGAGGTGAGGGGCCCGAGCTTCTCGAGGAGCTCGCCGGTGATCCAGAGGTCGCCGCGCGGATCCCACGCGAGGCCCGAGATGGCGTCCTGGTTGAAGCCACCGTAGCGCTCGGCCCACGCGAGCTTGCCGTCGTCGCCGAACACCGCGAGCAGCGCGTCTTCGCCGCTCGCGCTCTCGAGCTTCTGGCCGTCGATCACCACGGTGCGCGTGAAGCGCGAAGACAGGGCGAGCGCGCCGCTCGGGCTCACCGAGAGGCCGGTCGGGAACTGCCAGCCGTCGCCGTCGAAGCCCTTGCTCGCGCGGTGCGCGCCGCTCTTCTCGAGGCGCAGCAGGAACGCGCCGTCGTACCGATCGGGCAGGGGGCCACCGCCGACGTCGATCACGCCGCGGTAGCTCGCGGTGACCCAGAGCCCCCCGTCGGGCGCGAAGGCGACGCGCGGGCGACGGTCCTTGTCGGGGCCTCCCCAGCGCTTGCTCAGGACGTGCTTCTTGTCGCGGTCGAGGGTCGCGACGAACACGTCGGCGAGCCCCGCGGTGACGAGCGGTCCGCCGCCGAAGTCGATGGTGCCGTCGAAGTCGCCGCCGAGCGCGATCGTGCCGTCGGCCGCGACGACCACCGTGTTGAGCACCTGCGAGCCCGAATCGCCCCAGCGCTGCGCGAAGACGAGCTTGCCGTCGGGGTCGAGCTCGACGAGGAACGCGTCGGTCTCGCCCGCGGAGACGAGCTTGGTCCCGAGCGCGTCGAGCTCGCCCTTGAAGTAGCCGACGACGTAGGCGTGGCCCGCAGCGTCGACGGCGACGGCGTACGCGGCCGCCTCGGTCGTCGAGCCGATGCGATGGCTCCACAGCGCACGCCCGCTGCGGTCGAACTTGGCGACGAAGCCGCTCACGACCGACCCCTTGGGGTTGTCGAGGGCCCCCGCGCCGAGGTCGATCGCGCCGCCGAACTCGCCCACGGCGAACACGTTGCCGCTGGCGTCGACCGCGACGCCGTACCCGAACTGGCTGTTGCCGTCGCCGCCGCTCCGGGCCCAGCGCACCGGGCCGCTCTCGGGCGCGTCGGCGTCGCTCGCCGCGGTGTCTCCACCCGCGTCGTCCGGCGTCGCGACGTCCGCCGAGCCGCAGGCCACGAGCAGCGCCGCGGCGCAGGCGAGGAGGCGCATGTGGACAGCGAAGCAGGTGTCGCGGCCGCGCGCCACCACGGACTACGCGCGGCGCAGCGCCATCGCGCCGCCGAAGACCGCGCCCAGGGTCAGGATGATGGTGGCGCCGCTCGCGACGTCGAGGTGGTAGCTGAGGAGCAGGCCGACCGCCGAACACCCCGCGCCGAGGGCCACGGCGATCATCGCGACGCTGCCGAGGCGCCGGCCGAGCAGGCGCGCCGCCGCGGCGGGGATGACCACGAATGCGCTCACGAGGGCGACGCCCACCGTCTTGACCGCGACCACGGTGACGAGCGCCGTGAGCGCGAGCAGCAGGTAGTCGAGGAACCGCACGGGCACGCCCGACAGCGCGGCGAGCTCGCGGTCGAACGTGGCGTAGGCGAGCTTGGACCAGAACCCGACGACGAGCGCGGTGACGAGGAGGGCGACGACGCCGATGGTGACGAGGTCCTGGCGGCTCACCGCGAGGATGCTGCCGAACAGCACGCTCTCCACGTTGACGGGGCGCGACCCCTTGGGGCGCAGCCCGAGCAGCAGCACGCCGAAGGCGAACGACACGGCGAAGAACACCCCGGTCGCGACGTCTCCGCGCAGTGACCCGCGCCGCAGGACGTAGGCGATGCCGAGCGCGACCAGCACGGTGAACGGCAGCGCCAGGAACGACGGGTCCTGCTTCGGGAACAGCAAGAGTCCGAGCGCGATGCCGCCGAACGTGGCGTGGGCGAGGCCGTCGCCGATGAACGAGAGGCCGCGCTGCACGACGAACACGCCGATGAGCGCGCAGAGCGCCCCCACGATCAGCCCCGCGACGAGCGCGCGCTGCATGAACTCGGCGGCGAAGGGCTCGAACATCACTCCTCCCCCGCGTCGTCGCCGAACAGGGCCGAGAACCGCCGCTTGCCGAGGAGCTCGCCCGGGAGCCCCCACGCGACGACGCGGCCGTCGAGGTAGAGGATCCGCTCGGCGGTGCGCGACACCGCGGCGAGGTTGTGGGTGACGAGGATCGCCGCGAGCTCGTCGCTGCGGGAGATCTCCTCGAGCAGGACCATGAGCTCGGCGCGGCCTTGCACGTCCACGCCCGCGGTCGGCTCGTCGAGCACGAGCAGCACCGGGTCGGTGATCAGGGCGCGCGCGAGGAACACGCGCTGGGTCTCGCCGCCGGAGAGATCGGCGAGGTTCTTGTCGAGCAGCTTCTCGCCGCCCACCCGGGCGAGGGCTTCTCTCGCGCGCTTTCGCTCGGCCTCCTTCACGCGGACGGGCCACCCGCCGCGGAGGTTCGCGACGATGAGCTCCACCGCGGTCGCGGGGAAGTCGCGGTCGAAGGTCTTGCGCTGCGGGACGTAGCCCACCCGGCCTGAGAGCACGACCTCGCCGCTCGCCGGCTTGATCAGGCCGAGGATGGTCTTGAGCAGCGTGCTCTTGCCGGCGCCGTTCGGGCCGCAGAGGCACAGGAACTCGCCCTTCGGGACGAAGAAGGTCACGTCGTCGAGGATGCGGCGGCCCCCGAGGTCGACGCTCACGCCGCGCACCTCGAGCACCTTCGGCATGGCGCCGTCGGGCGGCGTGTACCGCGACGACGGCGCGAGCGACGAGGGCGGCGGGCGCTCGGGGACGTCGCAGTCGTCCTCTTGCGGCGCCTCGTTCACGCGAGCGCCTTGGCGAGCACCGCGGCGTTGCCGTCGAGGAGCTTCTCGTAGGAGTCGAGCGCGCCGACGCCGCCCACCGGGTCGAGCTCGAACAGCGGGATCTTGGCCTGCTCGGCCACCACCGTGGCGGGTCGCTTGTCGAGCTGCGGCTCGGAGAACAGCGCCGCCGGCTTGGACTGCTTGATCGCCTCGAGCACGGCGGCGAGGTACTTCGAGGTGGGCTCCTTGCCGGGGAACGGCTCGAGCACGGCGGCGATGGTGAGGCCGTACCGCGCGGCGAAGTACCCGAACGAGCCGTGGAAGGTGACGATCGAGCGCTTGGTCCACGCCTTCTGCGCGGCGTCGACGCGGGCGTGCAGGGCGTCGAGCGACTTCTCGACCTCGGCGCGGCGCGCGTCGAAGCCCTTCTGCTCGGCGGGGAGGAGCTTGCCGAACGCCTCGGCGATCGCCGGCAGCACGCCCTTGGTGCGCACGGGGTCGAGCCAGAAGTGCGGGTCGTTCGCGCCGTGGTGGTCGTCGTCGTCGCCCTTGCCCTCGTGGGCCTCGTCCTCGCCGACGTGGTCCTTGCCCATCGGGAGCGGCTGCGCCTTCGGCCCGAGCTCGAGCGCGGTGACGGCGGAGCCGGTCGCGCCCTGCACGATCTTCACCGCCCAGTCGTCGAGGTCGAGGCCGACGCGCACGACCAGCTTGGCCTGCGCGAGCTTCTGGACCTCTTTCGGGGTCGGATCGTAGGCGTGCTCTGTGCGGCCGGCGGGGAGCACGAGCGCGACGTCGAGCGCCTCGCCGCCGATGCGCCGCGCGAGATCCCATAGAGGAAATATGGATACGGCCACCTGCGGCTTGCCCGAGCCCGCCTTCTTGCAGGACTCGCAGCCCGCGAGGCCCGCGAGCGAAACGGCGGCGAGCGACCCCAGAAACCCCCTTCGTGCCAGCATCGGCGCCATCCTAGACCGGGACGTCGCCTCCTAGATCGAAAAGCCCTCGCGGAACGACTCCCAGCACCCGGACCAATTCACTTCACGGACCGAGCCAGGCGGAAGCCGAACGCCGGCGAGTTCGTAGATGGTGGCAGCGCAAAGCGATAGGATGACTTGCAGAAGATAGCTGGCATGGCCGCCGCCCCTCCTCGCACCGTCTTGCTGCTGGTATCCCGCACTGAGCCCTCAGGGTCCACCAACGGTCCCTTGCCGTAGCCAAGCCCGTCAAAGAAGTCGTTGACCCACTCGGCGGCGTTGCCGGACATGTCATAGAGGCCCCAACCGTTCGGGAGCTTCTGGCGAACGGGGTGCGTCGAGGCGTCGGAGTTCACGCAGTACCAGCCGATCTTGTCGAGGTTTGGATCCGGACTGCACGCGGTTCGGTCGCCATACTCCTTGATCGGGCCACCGTAGAACGCTGTCATCGTCCCGGCTCGTGCCGCGTACTCCCACTCCGCTTCGGTAGGCAGCCGGAAGCCACTGCACTCGTAGGGATTCGTTGGATTCTGCGTGACGCTCCCACACGAGTAGCCGCTCCCGGGCGTACCCGTGCAATCCTTTAAGACGTAGCACTCCGGCAGGGCTGGCACGGCCGTCCGCGAGAGGTAGTTGGCGAAGGCCACCGCATCGAGCCAGGTGACGTTGTCCAGCGGGCAAGTTGGGCTCGTGCAGCTCTTCACGCTGGGTGATGACCCTAGAGTGCTCGGAAACCCTGCGCCTAGCCAGGCTCCCTGCGTGACCTCCGTCTCGCCGATGAGGAAGGGACGCGTCAACGTCACCGTCACCTCCACGTCGTCGTAGGCGTGGGCTCCAAACTCGCCTCGTGGCGTACCCATCACGAAACATCCGGGTTCGACCCGACACCAACCATCCGAGCATGCGGGCTTCGGTATGGGCGTTCGGCACTCGCCAGAGTCGACGGCGGCAGTGTCCGGAACAAGCGTGTCCACCGTCCCCAGATCCACGACGACATCCATCGATCCGCCGCTGTCGGCCGAATCAACTCCGGCCGCGGGCGAGCGACAGCCGACTGACATCAGAGACACTAGCACCATGCTGTGGGCGCAGAGGGCGTGCGTTCCCGGGTCCACTAGTGATTGACTCCGTAGGTGCCACCGCTTTCGAAGAATCGGAGGTAGTGCGTGTCCAGCGGATTGCTCGAGTCGTGCGCCAGCGCCGAAGCCGTTAGTGCCGACCAGTGCATCGTGTCCCTTGCGGCTACGCATGCCCTTGTGTGGTCGCCCGTGCATGCGCGCCTGTGGATGGCGTCGAGCGCATCGAACGTGACGATGTGCGCCGCGTCGGCGGTGCCGATATCGTAGTAGAAGCTCATGTAGTCGTGCTCCGTTCCCAAGTTCGATGGCCCGGGCGCAGGACAGGTGTTGTCCATCCACCTGGTCGTCGCGCGGCAGTTCAGGAAGACAGGAATGGGCTCAGTCGTCCCCGGTGGCCACGACACCTTGCGTTCCGCGGCGCATGTCCAGAAAGATGGCGTGTCCAGGAGTATTGGACAAGCTCAGAATCTGGACGCTGCGACCGACTGGCAAGGCGTCGGCCCTCGCGCTAGAGCGCGGCCGTGGACGGTCGAGTCGCCTGCTGCGAGGTCACCGGGAGCCGCTGCGGGACGCGGTTCTCGACCCTCCGTGCGTGGGTCACGAAGACCACCGGCAAGGGCGTCAAGGTCGTGCACCTGTCCGGCGACGCGCAGGGCAAGGCGCCGTTCCACGCCCAGCCGGTGGGCTACGACGGGCGCGCGTTCTACGTCGCCTTCGACCACGGGTGCGACACCGAGAAGCTGCTCCACGAGGTGTGTCACTGGTGGTGCGCGCCGCGGGCCCGTCGCACGAAGCCGAACTACGGCCTCGGCCCCGCCGGTCGCGAGGTGGACGACCCGACCGGCGACAACGAGGAGGTCACGGTCATGCTGCTCGAGCGCCTCCTCGCGCCCGAGTTCGGGCTGCCCCTCGAGCGCATCGCACGCCCCGACTACAACGTGGTCTCGCGGCGCAACGTGGACTGGGACGCGTGCGAGGCGCGGGCGGGCGAGCTCTACGCGTCCCTTCCGCCGCGCCCCTCCTCGGGATAAGGATCACGCATGCGCTGCTCGGTGGGGGTGTTCGTCGCGATCGTCGCGTCGGCCGGGTGCTGCTCGGCGCTCGGGTGCTCTGCGACACCGGCGCCCCTGCCCAAGACCGGCCCCGTGCCGCAGACCGCGCACCGCCTCGTGCTCGAGCCCTCCGCGCTCGCGTTCGTCTCCTCTTCGCACGACGACGACGCGCCGCCCGCGGTCGCCGTGCTCGGCGCGGGCGAGGGGCCGCGCACGCGCATCCTCGTGCGGTTCGACCCGCCGTCCACCATCGCCGAGCCGCTCAAGGCGTACCTCGTGCTCGAGCGCGCCAAGGGGGCGCTCGCGGGTCCGGACCCGATCACGCTCCTCACCGAGCGCGTGACCGAGCCGTGGTCGGTGGCCGATGGCCTGCGCACCTCGTGGGCGAGCCCGCCCGCTTCCGAGCCGCTGCTGCGCGCCGAGGTGCCGACCCGCGGAGGCGCCCCGATCCGCATCGACGTGACCGCGTGGGCGTCCGAGCTCGCCAGGCCCCAGAAGGGGAAGATCAAGGCGTGGGGCCTGCGGATCGAGGGCAAGGGCGACGGCTACGGCCTGCCGATCGCCACCGGCTACGGTGGTGGCACCGCGCCGTGGCTCGAGATCTACGTGCCCTGAATCCAGGGCGTGCCGACGCTCATCGTCGCGTCGGACCCAGCATGGCACTCAGGATGGCGAGCGAAGCTCTCCTCTGCGGTTCGTCAAGGCGAGCCTTCCGTGTGCTCGCGTCGTCGAGGCACTGTATCCTCTGGCTCGTGTTCAGGTCGGAGTGTGCCGAGATGCGGAGGGTCGTCGTCCTCTGTGCGCTCGTGGCGGGCTGCCCGCAGGCGCCCGCGCATCCCAACGAGACGTCGGCGCCCGTGTCGAGCGCAGGCCCGTCGTCCGCGTCCGCGTCGTCGAGCAGCAGCGCACCGCCACCGAGCTCTGCGTCTGCGCCGACCGTCACCGTCAGCCCGACCGTGTGCGACGACGAGCTCCCCGCGGGCTCGCCCGCGAACTGGAAGTCGTGCGTGGCGCCGAGCACGTGCGTCCTCGAGCATCGCAGCTGCTGCGCGCCCTGCGAGATGCCACAGGCGTGCGGGGTCGTCGCGGTCGGCGTGCCGTTTGCGAGCGCCTACTCCCAGAAGATCTGCGGGACGGCGACGCCCACCTGCCCCGCGTGCGCGACTCCACAGAACCCGAGCCTCCACGCGGCGTGCCGCAAGGGGCGGTGCACGACCGTCGATCTGGCCGTCGATGCCAGCACGGCGTGCACCAAGGACGACGAGTGCGTCGCGCGCGCGCCCGACTGCTGCGGCGCGTGCGGTCCGGGCGGCGCGTTCGTCGCCCTCCGCAAGGACGCCGTCGCGAGCTACGTCGCCGAGGTGTGCGGCAAGACCAAGTGCGCCCAGTGCAAGTCGCCGCCGACCCCGCCCAAGGCCGTGTGCGACCCGAAGACCAAGCACTGCGTCGTCGCGCCCTGAGTCACGACGTGCGAGGCGGGGTCGAGAGCCTACCGTCCTCCATCTCGTAGGTGGCGTCGAACACGTCGAGCGACCGGTGGTCGTGGGTCACCACCATCACCGCGGTCCCCTGCTCGTGGGCGACGCGACGGAGCAGCTCCATGACTGCACGACCGCGCTCCTTGTCGAGCGCCGCCGTGGGCTCGTCGGCGAGGATGAGCGAGGGGGCGTTGGCGAGGGCGCGCGCGATCGCGACCCGCTGCTGCTCGCCGCCGCTCAGCGTGTTCGGGAGGGCGTCGCCGCGGTGGCCGACGCCGAGGTAGTCGAGCAGCTCGTCGGCGCGGGCGCGGGGCGCGAACCGCTCGCCGATCTCGCAGGCGATCTCCACGTTCTGCCGCGCGGAGAGGAACGGGATGAGGTTGGCCTTCTGGAACACGAACCCGAGGTGCGATCGACGGAGCTCGCCGACGTCGGCCACGGGTGCGCCGTCGTCGAGGACCCGCTCGCCGTTCATCCAGAGGTCGCCGTGGTCGGCCCGGGTCACGAGGCCGAGCACCTTGATCAGCGTGGACTTGCCCGCGCCGCTCGGCCCGAGGAGCGCGACGATCTCTCCCGCGCGGAGCACGAGGCCGATGTCCCGGAGGGCCCACACCTCCGTCTCGTCCGCGCCGTAGCGTTTGTCGAGGTGCTCTGCGCGCAGCGCTTCCATCTCAGCCCTCCAGGACCTTCCCGGGATCGACCCGCAGGGCGTAGACGACCCCCGCGATGCTCGCGAGCGTGCTCACCGTGAGCAGCAGCAGCCCCATGCCGACGACGCTGGTCTCGGTGAGCACGACGCGCCGCGGAAAGTGCGGGAACGCGGCGTTGCCGATCGCGAGGGCGATCCCGTAGCCGAGGATCGCCATCGCCCAGGCCTGCTGCAACACCAGGCCGACGAGCCGCGGCGCGCGCGCGCCGAGGAGCTTGAGGACGGCGATGTCGTGCGCCTTCTCGAGCGTGAGGTTGTAGAGGACGGCGGCGAGGAGCAGCGACGAGGTGATGGTGAGGATCACCGCGAACAGGCCGAGCTGCATGCGCGCCTTCTGGACCATGCCCTGCAGGACCAGCTGCTCCTCCTCGGCCTGGCTGAAGACGCTCACGTCGCTCCAGCGCGAGAGCGTCGCGCGCACCTCGTCGAGGCGCGCCGGCGTGACCCGCACGAGCACCGCGTGGATGGGCGGCAGGGGCAGGACCGGGATGCTCCAGCGCGGATCGACCACCAAGTCCTCGAGCGCCGGCTGGGTCCTTCCGAGGTCGGTCTCCTTCAGCCGGGCGAGCCGGCGGTCGCGCTCGGCGACGAGGGCGTCCGAGGAGTCGTCGTTCACGATGCGCTGGGTGTCGCTCACCGTCGCCACCATCACCGCGTCACCGCCCGAGCCCAGGAGCTGCGCGGTGATGCCGACCACGGTGTAGTCGTCGCGCCCGAGGCGGATCACCTCGCCGATCGCGAGACCGAGCGAGGCGTCGACCACGAGCTCGCCGTGGTCCTGGGCGAGGGCGCGGCCCTGCCGGACCCCGAGGCCCTCGCCGCGGTCGTCGGGGTAGGCGAGCCCCACCAGCGCGAACCGCAGCGAGCGGCCGCGGTGTTCGCGCTGGAGGATCTGGCTCGTGAAGGCGCGCGCCGACGTGACGCCCGGCACCGCGGCCACCCGGGCCTCGAGCGAGGGCGCGAGGCGAGAGGGATCCGCGAAGGGGCCGCGGGTGCCGCGCTGCACCACCCAGAGGTCCGCCTGCATGCGCTGCAGGAGCACGGTCCCGTCGTCGACGAGCCCCTGGTAGATGCCCGCCATCGCGAGCACCACGGTGAACAGCAGGCCGATCACGACGCTCGTCGCGGTGAACCGGCCGAGGTGCCGGCGGATGTCGTGCAGGGCGAGGTTCATGGCGCGGTCGTCCAGCGGCGCCCGACCGCGAGCGCCGCACCCGGCACGGGCGCGTCCAGGACGACGTCGCCCGGCGCGAGCCCGGAGGTGACCTCGACGAGCGCTGCGCCGATCGCGCCGAGCTGCACGGTCACCCGACCGATCCGCCCACCGTGGTCGACGAACACGAAGCGCCCCGATCCGTCGCTCCGCACCATCGCGAGGGGAATCCGGGTCACGTTCGTGCGGCGCTCGAGCGCGATGCGAACGTCGGCGCGCCGGCCGATGGCGAGTCGAGCCGGCAGCTCGGCGAGCAGCACGTCGACGAGGACCTCGTGCGTCTGGCGGTCCACCTCGCGACCGATGCGGTCGACGAGCCCGAGGAGGGGCTTGCCGGGCTCGCCCAGCAGGGCGATCTCCGCGGGCATCTTCTCGCGCAGATCCGCGAGGCTCGACTCGTCGACCGCGGCGCGCGCCCAGAGCCGATCGACCGCCACGATCCGGAGCACGGTGCTGCCGACGACCACGGTGTCGCCCGGGTCCTTGAAGCGTCGGATCACCACGCCGTCGAAGGGGCTGACGAGGACCGCTCGGGTCACCGTCGCGAGCTTCGTGTCGGTCGTCCCGCTGGCGACCGCGATCTGCTTCTGCGCCTCTCCTTGCGCCGCGTGGACGCGATCGAGATCGGCCTGCGCGAGCGAGAGCTGCTGCTCCGCCAGATCGAGATCGCGCCCGCTGACGCTCCCCGCGGCCGCGAGCGCGCGGATCCGCGTGGCGTCCTGCTTCATGAAGGCGAGGTTGGCGGCGGCCTTGCGCTCGTCGGCGGCGAGCCGGGCGATCGCCGCCTTGGCGAGGCCCACGCCGGACGACGCCGCGGAGGCCTCCGCGTTCAGCTGCTCGGGCGCGAGGTGCGCGACGACCTGGCCCAGCTTCACGCGATCGCCCTCGTCGACGAGGACGTCGCTGATGCGACCGACGAGGTCGAAGCCGAGCTGCACCTCGCGACGGCTCTCGATGGTCGCCCGTCCGAACACCTCGCGAACGACGTCGCCGCGGTCGACGACGTACCTGGTCACGAGCACCGGCGAGGTGAGGCGATGCCGGACCAGGAGGCCGACGATCACGAGGACCGGCAGCAACTTCAGCCAGCCGAGGTGGCGCGAGAGCCGACGCCGAGGAGGCTTGCGGGGGGCCGTGGCGGTTTCACCCGGGTCTCTGGCGCTTGCTTGCATCACGGTTCCTCGTGCGTGAGAGCCATCGGACGGGGCCCTGGGTTCGCGCGTCGAACCCTCCCGACCTCCTGCTGGCTCCAACCTGCAAAACCATGGCCTTCAAGCTCCTGATCATCGGCGGTGTGGCGGGCGGCGCGACCGCGGCGGCGCGAGCGCGGCGCGTGCGCGAGGACGCAGAGATCACCGTGCTCGAGCGCGGCCCCTACGTCTCGTACGCCAACTGCGGGCTCCCCTACTTCATCGGTCGCGACATCGACAAGCGATCGAAGCTGCTGCTGCAGACCCCTGAGGGCTTCGACACCCGCTACCGCGTCGACGTGCGCCTGCGCACCGAGGCGCTCGAGATCGACCTCCAGAACCAGCGCGTGCGCGCCCGCGGGCCCGACGGCGAGGAGCTCGTGCCCTACGACGCGCTCGTGCTCGCCCAGGGGGGCACCCCCATCATGCCGCCGCTCCCCGGCGCCGATGCCGAGCACGTCTTCAAGCTGTGGACCGTCCCCGACATGGATCGCCTCGACGGCTACATCGTCGACCACCAGCCGAAGACCGCGGTGGTCGTCGGCGGGGGCTTCATCGGCCTCGAGATGGCCGAGGCCTTCAAGCACCGCGGCATCGCCACCACCGTCGTCGAGCTGATGCCCACGGTGATGTCGATGATGGACCGCGAGTTCGGCGCCATGATCGCGCAGGAGCTCGTCGCCAGCGGCGTGCAGGTGGTCACGGGCATCGGCGTGTCGGCGGTCGGCGTCGACGCGGAGGGCCAGCGGATCGTCACCCTGGCAGACGGCCGGCAGATCCCGGCCGATCTCGTGCTGTTCTCCGTGGGCGTGAAGCCCGAGCTCGCGCTCGCCAAGCTCGCCGGTCTCGAGATCGGGCCTTCGGGGGGGCTCATCGTCGACGAGTTCCTGCGCACGTCCGACCCGCACGTGTGGGCGGCGGGCGACATGGTCGAGGTCGTGCAGAAGATCTCCGGGCGCCACATCCGCATCCCGCTCGCCGGCCCTGCCAACCGCCAGGGGCGCATCGCCGCGTCGAACGCCCTCGGGGCGAAGATGCACTACGACGGCGCGCTCGGCACGAGCGTGGTCAAGGTCTTCGAGGCGACCGCCGCGATGACGGGCCTCACCGAGCGGGCGGCGCGCGAGATGGGCGAGGCGCTCGGGTGGGACGTCGGCGTCGCCGTGATCCACAAGGATCACCACGCCGGGTACTACCCGGGTGGCAAGGAGATGGCGCTCAAGATCGTCTACGACAAGAAGACCGCGCGGCTCCTCGGCGCCGAGGCGTTCGGGCACGCCGGCGTCGACAAGCGCATCGACGTCCTCGCGACCGCCCTGCAGGGCAAGCTCACGCTGCACGACCTCGCCGAGATCGACCTCGCCTACGCGCCGCCGTATTCGTCCGCCAACGACCCGGTGAACCTGGTGGCCTTCGTGGGCCTCAACGACGTGTCCGGGTTCAGCCCGCTGATCACCGCCGCCCAGCTGAAGCGCGATCTCGCCGGAAAGAGCGCGCCGTGGGTGCTCGACGTGCGGAGCCCGGCGGAGTTCGCGCGGGGTCACCTGCGGGAGGCGACCAACGTCCCCGTCGACGACCTCCGCACGCACCTCGCCGCGCTCCCGAAGGACCGTCGCATCGCGGTGCACTGCAAGGGCGGCTTCCGCGGGCACCTCGCCATGCGCATCCTCGAGGCCGAGGGCTTCACCGACGTCGCCAACGTGACCGGCGGGTGGTCGAGCATGATGGCCGAGGGCGGGTTCGACGTCGTCGTGGGGTGATCGGCGAACCCCACTCACGAGGTGCTGGCTCCGACCGACAGGAGGTGACCCATGGTCCCCATCAAGACTCTCCTGTTGGTCGCGACGCTCGGCTTCGGCGCGCTGAGCGGCTGCGGCTCGGACTCTTCACGCGGCACGGAACTCGTGGGGGGCGTCCTCGCCCCGACCTCGAGCGAGGCCAAGGCGATGCTGCACCTGCGGGAGGAGGAGAAGCTCGCTCGCGACGTCTACGCGAGGCTCCACGCCGACGCGACGTTCGCCAACATCGAGGCGAGCGAGCAGCAGCACTTCGACCAGATGGGCGCGCTGGTCGGCGCCTATGGGCTCGCCGATCCGGCGCTCGGCAAGGCGGCGGGCCAGTTCCTCGATCCGGACCTGCAGGCGCTCCACGACGCGCTGGTCGCCAAGTCGGCCCTCTCGCCCACCGAGGCCCTGACGGTCGGCGCGGAGATCGAGGAACTCGACATCGCCGACCTCGACGTGGCGATCGCCGGGAGCACGCACGCCGACGCGACGAGCGTCTACGAGCAGCTGCAGCGCGGGTCGCGCAACCACCTGCGGACCTTCCACGGCCGTCTGCTCGCGGTCGGCGTGACCTACGCGCCCAAGCACCTCGATGCCGCCAAGTACCAGGCGATCGTGACGAGCGCCAAGGAGACGGGCAAGCCCTGAGGTTCAGGGGCTCGCGAGGCCGAGGGCGCGCATGCGCCGCCAGAGGGTGACGCGGCTCCAGCCGAGCACCTTGGCGGCGCGCTCCCGGTTCCCACCGACGCGCTCGAGCACCCGCGCGATCCGGCGGGCCTCGCCGGTGAGGCTTTCGACCTCAGGGCTCGGCGCGTTCGTGGTGCGCCCTTGCTCGAACAGCTCGGGGGGCAGGTCGGACGGCGACAGGATCGGGCCGTCGCCGATGGCGTACGCGTACGCGAGCACGTTCTTGAGCTCGCGTACGTTGCCGGGGAACTCCCAGGCTTCGAGCGCGTCGAGCGCCGAAGGCGAGATCGTCTCGATCTGGCGCCGATGGCTCGCGTTCATCTGCTCGACGAGCTTCTCGGTGAGCAGCCGCACGTCCCCCGGGCGCTCGCGGAGGGGCGGGAGGAAGACCGGGATCACGCGCAGGCGGTACATGAGGTCGGCGCGGAATCGCCCGGCCTCGACCTCCTTGCGCAACGGACGGTGCGTGGCCGAGACGATGCGCACGTCGACGGGCAGGGGGTGACGACCGCCGACGGGCAGGACCGTGCGGGTCTCGAGCACGCGGAGCAGCTTGGCCTGGAGCTCGAGGGAGAGCTCGGCGACCTCGTCGAGGAAGAGGGTGCCGCCGCTCGCGAGCTGGAAGTGACCGGGGGCGTCCTTCACGGCTCCCGTGAACGCGCCGCGGGTGTGGCCGAACAGCTCGCTCTCGAGGAGGTTCGCGGGGAGAGCGGCGCAGTTGATCGCGCGGAACGGCCCGCGGTGGCGGGGCGAGAGCGCGTGGATCGCCTGCGCCACGAGCTCCTTGCCGACCCCCGTCTCGCCGCGGACGAGCACCGCGACGTCCTCGGCGGCGACCCGCGAGACCACGCGGAACACCTCCTTCATGGAGCGCTCCTGGGTCCACATGCCGTGGTAGAGCACCGCGCCCTCGGCCTCGGCGGCGGAGACCTCGGCGAGCAAGACCACCGAGCCGTCGCGCTGCCCTGGCTCGCCGAACGGCAGGCCCTGCGCCGAGAGCATGCGTCCAGGGCGCCCGGGGTTGGCGAGGGTCGTGCGCACGGGCGTGCCGGCGGACAGCGCCTCGGCGAGCGGTCGCTTGACCCCGCCACCGCACAGCGCGCGCGGCGCGCTCTCGCCGACCGCGATCGAGAAGCCGAGGAGCGCCTCGACCATCGGCGTGGCGAGCACGACGCGGAGGTCGCGGTCGAGCACGAGCGCCGCGCCCGCGAGCTCCCCGAACGCCGCGCTCACCAGCGCGGCTTCGTCGCGGGGTCGCTTGGCCATCGACGAGGCTTACTACGGCGTGGTCAGGTCGTCGCGGACGCCGCCGGCTTCGAGCCCTCGGGACGCGCGGCCGACGGGCTCCCGCCGAACGCGTGCTGGAGCAGCATGCCCGTGGTCATCGCGAGCACGAAGACGAGCGCGTTCGACCCGAGCGTCACGAGCGAGACGAGGCCGGGGCCCGGGCAGTAGCCGCCGATGCCCCATCCGATCCCGAACAGCGCCGAGCCGATCAGGAGGCGTCGGTCGAGGTCGGTGCGGGTCGGGAGGTGGAAGCGCGCGTCGAACAACGGTCGCGTTCGTCGCCGGACCAGTCGGTAGGCGATCGCGTGGACGGCGATCGCCGCGGCCATGACGAACGCGAGGCTCGGGTCCCAGGCGCCGAACACGTCGAGGAACGCCACGACCTTGGCCGGCTGGGTCATGCCCGCGAGGCCGAGGCCGAGGCCGAACAGGAGCCCGGACAGGCCTGCTCCGCCCACGCTCGCGAGGGCGCGGCTCATCGCAGCACCCCGAGCGCGTGCCGCGTCACCAGCACCGTCAGCGCGCCGGCGCCGAGGAAGGTCACGGTGGCGACGAGCGAGCGGACCGAGAAGCGGCTGATGCCGCACACGCCGTGGCCGCTCGTGCAGCCGTTGCCGAGCCGCGTGCCGACGCCGACGAGGAGGCCAGCGACCAGGATCGCCGCGGTGGGACGCTCGCTCGTCGCGAACGCCACCGGGTGGACCCGGAGGAGCACGAGGCCGGCGACGAGCAGGCCCGCGACGAACGCGACGCGCTCGGCGTGTCCGGTCGCGGCGGGCTGCAGGAGTCCGCCGTAGAGGCCGCTGATGCCCGCGACCTTGCCGTGGGTGAGGAGGAACAGGGACGCAGAAAGACCGATGAGCGCTCCGCCGATCAGGGCGGGCGCGAACAGCGCGAACATGGATGCAGACCTCTCTAGCCCGTGGATTCGTCTTCGAGCAGCCGCTCGGCGGCGGTGCGGTGATCGGCGTCGTCCGCGCCGCAGCGGGGCCGCACGGTGAGCACCGGCACGGTGGCGGTGCGCACCACGCGCTCGGTGACGCTGCCCACGAGCAGGTGGGCGAGGCCCGTGCGGCCGTGGGTGCCCATCACGATGACGTCGGCGGCGACCGCCTTGGCGGCGGCCACGATGCGCTCGGCCGGACGCCCGATCTCCACGCGGAGGTCGACCCGCTCGCCGATGCCGGCGCGACGAGCCTCGGCCGCGAGCTCGGCCTCGGCCGACGTCCGTACGAAGGCGCCCATCGCGACCGGGGCTCTCGCGCCCTCGGGCTGGATCGGGGTGTCGAGGTTGATCCCCCCACCCACGTCGGAGGCGTGCAGGAGCACGATGCGCGCGTCGTGGTGGCGGGCGAGCTCCGCCGCGAGGGCGAGCGCGCCGTCGGAGCACGCCGAGAAGTCGGTGGGGACGAGGATGACGCGGAACGGGACGCCCATCTCAGGCCTCGACGCCGCAGGCGCGGTTGCGCGGGACGGCCTCGGCGAGCCGCTTCGGGGGTGGGAGGTCGAGGCCGTTCAGCAGGGCCACGAACTCCTCCTCGGTCTTCCCGGCGACGCGCGGGTTGTGCCGCCGCTCCTCGCCGATCGTGGAGCTCGTGAAGCCCTTGTAGTCGTGGCCGGGGTAGACGACCGTGTCGTCCGGCAGGCGGAGCAAGACCTCGTGGATCGAGCGGTAGAGCGCCCGTGGGTCGCCGTTCTGGAAGTCCGTTCGCCCGGTTCCCCGGACGAGCAGCGCGTCGCCCGTGAACACCATCCCGTCGATGGCGTAGCTGAGGCTGTCGTCGGTGTGGCCCGGCGTCGCGAGGGCGGTGATCGTGTGCGCACCCAGGCGCAGTACCTCGCCGTGACCGACGTGCTGGTCGGCGCACGGTGCGCCCCGCGCCGAGGCCACGGTGCGCGCGCCCGTCCGCTCGCGCAGCAGCCCGGCGGCCGTGACGTGGTCTGCATGGACGTGGGTCTCGAGGACGAACCGCAGCCGCAGCCCGAGCTCGTCGAGCAGCGCGAGGTCCCGCGTGTGTTGCTCGAGGACGGGGTCGACGAGGGCCGCGTCGCCCGTCTCGGTGTCGGCCAGCAGGTAGGTGTACGTGGAGCTCTCGCGGTCGAACAGCTGACGGAACAGGAGGGCCATGCCCGACCATCAGCACTCCGCGTGCCACTTGCGCACCGCGCCGTTCTTGCCCTTTCGCGAAGCGTTCTTGAAACGCGATGAAACGCGCTTGAAACACCCTGCAGCGTCCCGACTCCGGGGCTACGGCGGACACTGGCGCCTCGTGCCTGGTACGTGGATTGCTGCCGAGTGCCACATGTCCCACGCACTCTTCGACAGTAGCCCCGAGAGCCCCGCCAGTCCCTTCCGCGACGTCGAGCCGCACGCGCTCGTCCCCCACCTCGGCTCGCTGCACGTGGTCGACGTGCGGGAGCCCGACGAGTTCGTCGGCGAGCTCGGGCACATCCTCGGCGCGGATCTCGTCCCGCTGGGCACCGTCGATGGCGCGACGAAGGCCTGGGATCGCGCGGCCGACGTCGTCGTCGTGTGTCGCTCGGGGAAGCGCTCGACAGAGGCCG
>Ga0154020_10001728_pt1 | contig 26858 bp, 19 predicted proteins | sample Klosneuvirus_201_FD_109709 | JGI IMG/M metagenome (GOLD analysis project Ga0154020, IMG submission 109709) | Active sludge microbial communities from wastewater, Klosterneuburg, Austria - Klosneuvirus_20160825_MG | ecosystem: Engineered > WWTP > Aerobic digester > Activated sludge | place...
GATGACGAAATGCTGGTGGGCATGCACTGGTACGATGTCGCCGCGCGCAGCGATCACAAGGCGGATTACAGCTACTTCGAGAACAAGACGCTCGGTTGCTTCCCGGGCACGCCGCGGTCGGAGTACCGCCAGGCGGGCAACATTTCGTGGACGGCCGCGCACAACCAGTTCTTCTTCCTCGCGGTGATGCCCACCACGCCGGGCGTTGAAGTGTCCGCAACGCGCTTTCGCCTGCCGTCTCCGAGCGCTCAAGAGCTCGCGGCCATTCCGGGTTCGCGCACCAACCAATCGGCTTACCAGATCAACATTCACTACGCGGAAACCAATCTCGCCGCCGGACAGGTGCTGGAGCAACGCTTCCTGCTGTTTGCTGGACCGAAGGAATACCGCACTCTGGAACGCATCGCGGCGCAGCTGAACAACGGCCTCGATTCGGTGATGGGCTACGGCGGCTTCTTCGGTTATTTCTCGCGCCTGCTCCTCCTTTCGATGAACGGCCTCAATGCACTCGGTTTGAGCTACGGCCTGGCCATCATCGCGATCACTGTCATCATCAAGCTCCTCTTCTGGCCGCTGACCGCCGCGAGCACGCGCTCGATGAAGCGCATGCAGAAGCTGCAGCCGCAGATGAAGGCCATCCAGGAAAAGTTCAAGGATGACCCGGCCAAGATGAACAAGAAGATGATGGAGTTCATGAAGGAGAACAAAGTCAGCCCCCTCGGCGGCTGTCTTCCGTTGCTGCTTCAGATCCCGGTGTTCATCGGCTTCTTCCAGATGGTCCAAAGCGCGATCGAACTCCGCGGCGCCTCCTTCCTCTGGGCTTACGATCTCTCCCGACCGGACACGATCTTCACGATCCCCGGCATCGATTTCAACGTGAACCCTCTTCCGCTGCTGATGGGTGGAACGATGCTGTGGCAGGCCAGCCTCACGCCGCCTTCGCCCGGCATGGATCCGGCCCAGCAGAAGATCATGAAGTATTTCCCGCTGATCTTCCTCTTCATGCTCTACAATTACTCGGCGGGCTTGACGCTCTACTGGACCGTGCAAAACTTGCTGAGCATTGCCCAGATGAAGCTGACCCGAACTGCGGATGACACCGCTCCCGCGACCGCCGCTCCCGCTGCTTCGCTGGCTCCGAAAAAGAAAAAGTAAGCCATCGCGGCTCTCATCATTTCTCCTGAGTAAATTATGTCCGCCACACCGAAAGAGACGCTTGAGCAACTGCTCAATCACATGGGTTATCAGGTTCAGATCGAGGAGCACCAACACGAGGAAGGCTTGCTGCTCGATGTGAAGACGGATGATTCCGGCCGGCTCATCGGCCGTCAGGGCCAGACTCTCGCCGACCTCCAATACCTTCTGAACCGTCTGCTCTTTCAGGCTGACAATAACGCGCCCAAGGTCACTGTCGATGTGGGTGGCTATCGCCTGCAGGCTCGTGAAGAGCTCCTCAAGCGCGCGCAGGAAGCTGCGGATAAGGTTCGGAAGTGGGGCGACGTGGTGGAGCTCGAGCCCATGAACGCCTTCGAACGCCGCATCGTTCACAATGCGCTGCGCGATGATCCGGCGGTCGAGACCCACAGCGTTGAGGTCGAGGGCACCAGCAAGAAGGCAATCCTGCTCCGACCAAAGAGCGTGTAGTCCCGCGCTGGGAGCGAATGCGCGAATTCCCCATCAAGCGCTCCAAACGATCCTCCGATAGCATCTCCTGTCTGGAGACAACGAAAGTTGTCATTGAACAATCTCCAGCCATGAAGCATCTACAGATCGTGCGGACGTTGAGGACATGGATGGTTTTGCTGCTGGCACTCGCCTGGGTGCCGCTGATGTCCCATTGCCGCATCGAGGCCCTCACCGATCTCGAACTTTTCAGCTGTTCCACGGACGAACATCATTCCACGGAAGACTCCGGCGAACCCTGTGGCGATGACGACACGTGTTGCGCCGTCGAATTCGCGAAGTACCAGTCACCGCGCCAGCAGGAGATTGTTCCGGTGGCCGCAATGGCGATTCTGCCCGCCGCAGATTTTTGTTCCGCTTCCGCGCCGCTCCCGCTTCCTGCTGAAGTGTGTCTCGGCATCCTGACTGCCGCGCCGCCAGACCTACCGGTCTCCTGGCAATTCATTTACCGCGCTGCTCTCCCTCCTCGCGCTCCTTCTGCCTCTTCCTAATCGTTCTCGCCTTTGCTGAGAACTCCCCTCGTGTTCCGACGCGCTCCGGCGTGTCCAGATGTCTCCTGTTCCGTTGTGCTGTGCCGAAATGGTCTGTCGTAGGTCTGAATTATGAAGCTGACAGTTTTCTTTAAGTCGCCGTGCTGGTCTGCGTGCGTCTCAATCGTGGTGTTGATGACCGGGTTCGCGGCGCGTGCCGCCGAAACGCCCTCCACACCTGCAGCGCCAGAGGTGGAGCGTTCGATTGAAGCCATCGTGGCAGAAGCGCTGGAGCGAAACCCCGAAGTCAAATTCTACGAGGCGGAGATTGCCGCCGCGAGGGCTGGTCGTCGTTCGGCGGGTTCCCTTGGGAATCCCGAATTGAGCGTCGGCATCGGCCAGAAGTCAGTGCGTGGCGGCGGACTTTCGGAAGAAGGCGTGGCGTGGTCGGCGTCCCTGATGCAGCCATTCGAGTGGCCGGGGCGCGTGGGGTTGCGCAAGGCGATTGCCAACCGGGATCTCGAACTCGCCCAGCTGGGGCTTGCGCAATTCCGATCCGCGCTGGCGGGCCGGGTGCGTTCGTTGGCTCATGCTCTGGCCGTCGCGCAGCAGCGTGCTGCCGCCACCCGTGTGGTCGCCGGACGGCTCAATGAATTGCGCGATACGCTGGTCGCCCGCGATCCTGCCGGGCTGACGCCGCTGCTCGAAACGAGGGTCATTGAAGCTTCCTCCGTGAAGGCCGAGCATACTGCTGCCGAGGCCGAGCACGATGTTGAGCACCTGAGCATCGAATTGAATTACTGGCGCGGGCAGTCACCGAACGCCCCGGTGCAGGTGGCGAAGGCGCCGCCGCAGTTTCCTCCACCGCCGGGACTGGAGGAGGCTTATGCCGCTGCTGCGACCAACAATTTCGATCTGCGACTGCGGATCGCGGAGCTCGAGCAGCAGGGATTCAATGTGGCGTTGGCGCGCAATGAGCGGTTCCCATCGTTTGCTGTCGGGCCGGCCATCAGCGAGGAACGCGCGGGTGGCCGCGAACGCATCATCGGCCTGGCCGTTTCCCTCCCGCTGCCTCTCTGGCAGGACAACCGCGCGAAGGTGGATACGGCGGAGGCCCGCCGCGTGCAGGCGGAAGCTGCCCTCGAATCCGCGCGCCGCCGCCTGGAACGCGACGTGGCCGACTACCGGCACAAGTATGAGCACGCTCTGGGTGTGCTGGCCAAATTGCGGCCTGACGCCATTCCGCATTTCCAGGAGGCGGCGGAGCTGGCCGACCGCCACTACCGGCTTGGCGCGGTGCCGCTGGCCACGTATGTCGAATTGCAGCGGCAATACGTCGAGGCTGTCGAGGCACTGCTGGACGCCCGCAAAGAAGCGGTCGAGGCGTCGGGACAACTCGAACTTCTGACCGGCCTGCCTCTGTTGCCGGTGGTCGCGGACGCAAAGGAGAACACGAAATGAAACCCTCTCTCACGACCGTTTCGACCATCGCGATCACGCTGGTTCTCGCGCTGGCGGGTTGCGGACACAAGGAAGGTGATGGTCACGATCATGATCACGGCGCGGCGGATCACGGCCACGGTGGCGGTCATGGTCACAGTCATGGCGACGATGCCGAATCGTTCAGTGGAGCGACGCACAAAGACGGCAAAGGCATCACGTTGTTGGAGGAGACGAGCAAGTTGCTGGGGATTCAGACGGTGGAAGTCAGCGAACGGAAGTTGCCCCGTGAAGTGCGGTTCGTGGGCCGGGCGTTCGGCGCAGCGGATGGCGGGAATCCCACCGGGTTGCTGGTCTTGGGCACGGTATCCACGAACGACGCGAAGGTATTGCGCCCCGGAATGCCAGCCCGACTCGTGACCCGTTCTGGTTTGTCTGTCACTGGTGAAGTTCAGCAAATCACCAGACCGCTGTTGAACGATGACGCGGAGATCATCGTGGCGCCTCGCGGCGACCTGTCTGCATTGAGTTCCGGAGAGTTCGCTGATGTCACTCTGTCGGTGCCGGGTGAAAGAGAGGTGCTCGTGGTGCCGCGCGAGGCGGTCATCCACGGTTCGACCGGAAACCTGGTGTATGCCGTCAACGGTGATGCCTTCTTGCTCACCTGGGTCGAGCTGGGGGCGAATTCGGAGGGGTTAATCGAAATCACGGATGGCCTGCTGGCGGGCGATCGCGTGGTGACCCGCGGCGCGATGGATCTCTGGCTCGTCGAATTGCGTGCGCAAAAGGGCGGCCAGGGTTGTTGTCCCGCGCCGCCGAAGAAGGGAAAGGGCTAAGCCATGCTGAACCGTCTTCTTGAACTCTCCGTTCGTCAGCGGAGTTTAATTTTCTTCGCGACGTTTATCCTCGCCGGCGTGGGCGTGTGGTCGGCGCTGCGGCTGCCGATTGACGCGGTTCCGGATATCACCAACGTCCAGGTCCAAATCAACACCCAGGTTCCGGCACTCGCGCCGGAGGAGATTGAAAAGCTGGTCACCTTTCCGATTGAGACGGAGATGGGCGGAATCGCGGGCGTGACGGAGCTGCGTTCGCTGTCGCGATTTGGATTGTCGCAGGTGACGCTTGTCTTCAAGGACGGCACGGACATCTATCGCGCGCGGCAACTCGTCAGCGAGCGGTTGCAGAATGCGATGGAGGAATTGCCATCCGGGGTCGCTCCGAAGCTCGCGCCAATCAGTACGGGACTCGGGGAAATTTTTTACTACGTGGTCGAGTATGACTCGGCCGCCACGAACAAGCCGCCGACCCGGAATGCGCAGTTAATGGAGCTGAAGCAGATTCACGATCTTCTGGTGAAGCCGCGCCTGCGGTCCACGCCTGGTCTTGCGGAGGTCAACGCCAGCGGCGGATACGACAAACAATTCGTGGTCCAGCCTGACCCCCAGAAGTTGCGCAGCGTCGGACTGACATTCGGCGAGGTGGCTGAGGTCATCGCTGAAAACTTGGAGAACGCTGGCGGCAGCGTAATTCAGGTGGGTGGAGAATCGGTCTCCATCCGTGCGGCGGGCCGCGTGCAGTCGCTGGAAGAAATCGCGGCCCTCCCGCTGAAGTTCGGCGCGGGTGTGGCGCCCATTCTGGTGCGTGATGTCGCGGAGGTGGCGATTGGCCGCGCAGTGCGGACGGGCGCGGCGACTTACAACGGTGAGGAGGTGGTGCTCGGCGCGGCATTGATGCTCGCGGGTGACAACAGCCGGATCGTCGCGCGTGCGGTCGGCGAGCGCCTGAAGGAGATCCAGACCAAGCTCCCGTCCGGCGTGGTCATCAAGCCCGTCTATGATCGCACGGTATTGGTCGATTCGACGATCTGGACCGTCGAGAAAAGTTTGTTCGAGGGAGCGGTACTGGTGGTGGTGATTCTGTTCCTGATGCTCGGCAACTGGCGCGCCGCCGTCATTGTCGCGCTGGCCATTCCGCTGTCTTTGCTGTTTGCGATGACGGGAATGGTGCAGGGCAGGGTCTCGGGTAACCTGATGAGCCTGGGAGCGATCGACTTCGGTCTCATCGTGGACGGCTCAGTAGTGATGGTCGAAAACATCCTCCGCCACCTGATGGATCGTCAGCGTGCGCTGGGTCGTCGACTGACGCTGGGGGAGCGTGTGAATGAAGTGCTCGCTGGCGCGCGGGAGGTCGTGAATCCGATGTTCTTTGGCGTGCTGATCATTACGGTGGTCTATGTGCCAATCCTCGCCCTGACCGGCATTGAGGGGAAAATGTTCCGGCCGATGGCCATCACGGTGATCTTTGCGCTCGTGGGATCGCTGGTCATTGCCCTGACGTTAATGCCCGCGTTGTGCGTGGCGTGGCTGGGAGGCGGCAGGAAATCTCCCGCTTCCGGATCGGCGACTCCGTCCCCCGGATTCCACAGTGAGGAAGATGACACCTGGCTCGTGCGCCTTGCGAAGGTTGTTTATCGACCGGTGCTGGGGTTCGCATTGCGTGCCCGCTGGGTGGTCGTGGCGATCGGTGTTGGTTTATTTGCATTGGCCCTTGTGACGTATCAGCGGCTGGGTGCGGAGTTCGTGCCGCAGCTTGATGAGGGTTCGTTTGCCACGCACTTCATTCGTGTGACGAGCATCGGCATCGACGAAAGCATCGAAATGCAGAAGCGCGGGGAGAAGGTGATCCTGCAGAAGTTCCCGGAAGTGCTTTACACCTTTGCGCGGCTGGGCACGGCGGAGATCGCGACTGATCCGATGGGAGTGAACGTGGCTGACACTTACATGATGCTCAAGCCGCGGAAGGAGTGGCGCACGGTCAATGGCCGCCCGGTGACCAAGGATGAACTGGCCAATCTTATGACGCGCGAGCTGGGACTGCATGTGCCGGGTGAGGCGCACTTGTTCAGCCAGCCCATCGAGATGCGTTTCAATGAGATTCTGGAAGGCACGCGCGCTGATCTTTCGGTGAAAATCGTCGGCGATGATTTTGGTGTGATGCAGGAACTGGGAACCAAGGCGAAGGAGATTCTGGAAAAGATCCCCGGTGCGGCGGACGTGCAGTTCGATGCCTTGGGCAAGACTCCCTTGCTGGAAATCATTCCGCGCCGTGACGCGATGGGGCGTTACAATTTGCACGCCGCCGAGATCAACAGCGTGGTGAAACATGCGCTGGCTGGCGATGAGTTGGGCACGATTGTCGAAGGCAATCGGCGCTCGCCGGTGACCGTGCGGCTCGCGGAACGCAATCGCAATCGAGTGGAGGAGTTGAAACGCCTGCCTGTCCGCGTGGGCGAAGGCGGATTGCTGCCGCTGGGCAGCGTGGCGGAGCTGCGCATGGGCGAGACTGTCGCGGCAATCACCCGCGAGTACGGTCAACGCCGCGCCGCCGTGCTTGTGAATTTGCGCGGGCGCGACATCGAAAGCTTCGTGCGTGAAGCGCAGGAAAAGATCTCGGGCGGACTCGAACTTCCCGCTGGCTACGCGGTGGAGTTCGGCGGACAGTTCAAGAATCTCATTGAAGCTAAGAAGCGCCTCACGGTGGTCGTGCCCGCGGCGCTCGCGCTGATTCTCATGCTGATTTGGTTCACTTTCCGGAGTGTGCGTCAGACGTTGCTCATCAGCTTGTGCGTGCCGCTGGCGGCCACTGGTGGTGTATTTGCCCTCTGGCTGCGCGATTTGCCGTTCAGCATCAGCGCGGCGGTTGGATTCATTGCCTTGAGCGGCATTGCGGTGCTCAACGGTTTGATGATTGTCACGTTCTTCAACCAGCTCCGTGAACGCGGCGCAGATCTGCGCACCGCCGTGTGGGACGGTTCGCTGCTGCGGCTTCGACCGAAGTTGATGACAGCGCTCGTCGCGAGTCTCGGCTTCGTGCCAATGGCGATCGCCAGTGGCGCTGGCGCGGAAGTGCAACGCCCGCTCGCTACCGTGGTCATCGGCGGCATTATTTCTTCCACGTTCCTCACGCTCGTGCTGCTGCCGACGCTTTACGAATGGTTGGAGGGACGGAATTCCAAAGCGGTTGCTCAAGAGTCAAAACAAAGTCCCGACATCACTACATAAACCTAATGAAAACTAGCCTCCGTCTCCTCACTCTGGCCGGCGCACTGTGCGTCGGGTTATTCACTGCCGCTGCATCGGACAAACACGACCATGCCCACAAGGCTACGCCGAAGGGTGGTCGGTTGCTGGACAAGACGGAACCACATGCTGAGTTCGTCGTGGAGAAGGATCGCACCGTCACCATCCACTTTTATAACCACGACCTGAAGCCGGTCGCCGCCACAACTCAGAACGTCACGGTGATTGCCGATGCGAAGTCGGGCAAGGCGAAGGTCGAATTTGAAAAGAAGGGCGATTCACTCGTCAGCAAGTCGAAGCTGCCCGACGGGGACGGTTACAACGTGGTGGTTCAATTCAAGCAGACCGCCGACGCGAAGCCGTTGAACCTCCGGTTCAAGCTCGACTTGAGCCACTGTGGTGGATGCAAACGCGCGGAGTACGCCTGCACTTGCGATCACTGACGTTTTGCCATCGCCTGAGGGCTCAGCCCGGTGGAAAGAGCTCCACCCGTCGGTTTCTGATGAATCAAACAAGAAGGCCCTGAAATTTTCATTTCAGGGCCGGAAATTGGTTGCGGGGGTGGGATTTGAACCCACGGCCTTCAGGTTATGAGCCTGACGAGCTACCAGGCTGCTCCACCCCGCGATCAAGGTTCAGGACTATAGGTTGCGAAATTGAAGTAGCGCAACTTTTATTTTGGAATGGAGCGTCGCGCGGTCAGTTTTCGCAGGGAAGTTTCTTCGGTGCGGGAGGCTTGCCACCGTTTGTTCACGGGCGCTATCGTGCGTTCTCAAATTCGAAGTGCCTCGTTTTGAACATTAAATCATCTGACATGAAAGTTCGCGTCCGTTTCGCTCCAAGTCCGACCGGATACCTCCACATCGGTGGTGCACGCACTGCGTTGTTCAACTGGCTTTATGCGCGGCACACCGGCGGGACTTTCGTGCTGAGAATCGAGGATACGGATGCGGCGCGCAATTCTCAGGAGGCGGTGGACGTCATTCTGCAGGGGCTGCGCTGGCTGGGGCTGGAGTGGGACGAGGGTCCAATCTCGGGCGACGCGACGGGGTCGAGCAAGGGCGATCGCGGGCCGTATTTCCAAAGCCAGCGGCGCGAGAATTACCAGCGCCGGGTGGAAGCGTTGCTCTCTAGGGGCCTAGCTTACGAACACGAGGGCGCGATCAAATTCAAGATGCAGCGGGAAGCGATCTTGATTCCTGACTTGGTGGTTGGCGACGTGAAGCGGGAGCTGACGGATCGTGAGGCAGTGGATCCGGATTTTGTCATCGTGCGTTCGGACGGCCAGCCGGTGTTTCATTTTGTGAACGTGATTGATGATCTGGAAATGGGCATCACTCATGTCATCCGCGGGGAAGATCACTTGAGCAACACCGCTAAGCACATCGCGCTCTTCAACGCGTTTGGGGTGAAGCCGCCGCATTACGCACACATTCCCCTGATCTTGAATCAGGACGGCAGCAAGATGAGCAAGCGCGACACGGGGGCGTCCCTCGCGCATTACACCGAGAACGGTTACGCGCCGGAGGCTGTTTTGAATTATCTCTGTCTGCTCGGCTGGTCGCCGAAAAACAATCGTGAGAAGATGGCGATGAGCGAAGTCGTCGAGCTGTTCGATCTGCCGCAGATTCTCCGGCACAACGCGAAGTTCGATTTGGAGAAGTTAAACTGGCTGAACGGTGAGTATTTGCGCGACATCACGGACGACCGGTTCCGCGAGCTGGGAGTCCACGCGCTGGCGAAGGCGGGCGTGGATACGAATAAGTATCCGGTCGATTACGTGAAGTCGGCGTTGGATACCTGCAAGGGCAAGGTGAAGACCTTCGGCGAATTGCCCACGTACGCCGGGTTCTACTTCCGCGACGAAGTGGTTTATGACGCTGAAGCGGCGAAGAAGGATTTCGTGCCTGAGAACAAACCGAGGGTCGCGAAGTTGCGTGAAGCGTTTGCGAATCTCGGTTCATTTGACGCTGACAGTGTCGGCGCCGCTCTCGCCGCCACAGCGAAGGAGTTGGGCGTGAAGAACGGCGTGCTGGTGCATCCCGCCCGGCTGGCCTGCACGGGCAACATTTCCGGTCCGAGCTTGTATCACCTCATCTCGATCATTGGCAAAGAGAAGACGCTCCACCGCCTGGACGCGGCGCTTCAGCGGATGGGTTGATTGTCCGCGAAGATTCAGCGTGTTGTCATTTGACGCGGTCGATGGTTTCCGGAGTAATGGCTTCACGCACTGACCTAGAAACAAACAACGCTTTTCAAACCATGAACACTTCCCTTACTCGTCGTTCCGCCCTTGGTCGCATTGCCGGAGGCGCGGCTTCGGCTGCGCTCGCCACCTCGCTAGGTCAACGTTTGATGGCCGCGGATGCCGCGGCTGGCGCTTCGCTGAAGGGCCGCGTCAATCACTCGGTCTGCAAATGGTGCTATCCGAAGGTGAGCCTTGAGGATTTGTGCAAGGCCGGCAAGGAGATGGGCCTCTCGTCGATTGAGCTGCTGGAGATCGGCGACTTTCCGACGCTCAAGAAATACGGGCTGAGCTGCGCGATGGTGAGCGGAGTTCCCGGCGGCATCACTCAAGGGCTGAACCGTCTCGAGAACCATGACAAGATTGTGGCGTTCTACGAGGAGTATGCGCCCAAGGTCGCTGCTGCCGGCTTCAAGAATATCATCTGCTTCTCCGGAAACCGGAAGGGGATGTCCGACGAGAAGGGCATGGAGAACTGCGCGATTGGCCTGAAGCGCATCATGCCCGTTTGCGAGAAGAACAATGTGGTCGCGGTGATGGAGTTGCTGAACAGCAAGGTGAATCATCCTGACTACATGTGCGACCACACGGCGTGGGGCGTGGACCTTTGCAAGAAGGTGGGCTCGGACCACTTCAAACTGCTCTACGACATCTACCACATGCAGATCATGGAGGGCGACGTGATCGCAACCATCAAGAAGAGTCATCCTTACATCGCCCACTACCATACCGGCGGCGTGCCCGGTCGTAACGAGATTGACGATTCGCAGGAGCTGAACTATCCGGCGATCATGAAGGCGATTGTCGAGACCGGCTACAAGGGACACGTGGCCCAGGAGTTCATTCCCAAGCGCTCGGATGTCATCGCTTCGCTCAAGCAAGGTGTGACCATCTGCGACGTTTAGATGTTCCCCCGCTACATTTCCCCAGCGGAAGTTGCTGGCAGATCCGTCAGCTGGCATCTCTCTTGCCAATTGCGAATTGTCGGTTGTTGCTGAAATGCCCTCTGGCAGGCGGCCATGCGGGTTTCCGCTTCGCAGTTTCGGAAATGTTGTCCCAGTCATAGTGAGCCAGTGCTCAGGAAGTGGACAGAGGACAGGCGAACGGTGACTTCAGTGATCAGGCCGGCACTGCGGAAACAAAACTATTGTTGATCAATGATGTCGTATTTATGAGCAACGAAGAATCTCACTTGTTCGAGTTCCTCAAGAGGTGTCCCCACCGTTTTGTGTCGTTGGAAGAGATTGTCCTGCGCGGCGGCGAGGAGGAGGACTTTTGTCGCGATCCCAACTGGGTGCAGGCGATTCTGCGCCGCATGGAGATCGAAGGTTGGGTGGAACGAAGTCCGGAAGGAGAGTTTCGATTGAAGCGCCGGGCAGACGAGACGACTTCCTTCAAGAAGGCTCTGGAAACTCCGGGCGCGCCGCTGGGAGATACCACGATCATTTCGCTGGCGGATGTCGGGGAAGATCGCGCGGAAGCCGTTTGATTGTCCTTCATCGAGTCGCTCCTTTTCAGATCCGAAAAGACTTCAGCCCTCCAATTCGGAGGGCTGAATCTTTTATTGGTTCGTTTCAATCGCGCTGCGCGTCAGCTTCTCGGCACGCGAATCCAGACTGCGCGATAGGTCGTGTTTCCGGATTCATCCGAAACGGCCACGAGCACAAAGTAGACGCGTGCGGTTCTTGTCGCGGAGTTCTCGGCCCGGAGTTCCAGGCTGAGGTCACCGGTGACCACCCAGTCCGGAGTCGTAGTGTCGTTCGGTCCCGTGGTCGGCTGGCTGCTGACCACAGAGATGATTTTGGCCTTGGGGCTCGGGTCGCAGTTGTCCTTCGCATCCACGGTGATGGTGATGGGAACCATGCGTCCGTCCACTGGAGTCAGAACACTTGAGCTGGCTGAAACCGATTTCACGACGGGCGCAACCACATCGGCAACGATGAGTTTGATTTCGCAGACGGTGGCGTTTCCGGCGAGATCCGTCACGGTCACGCGGACCGTGTGAGTTCCGACGTCGACCAACGTGTCGGCAGTGGGTTCCTGGGTCAGAACCAGTTGATTCGACGGGGTGACGTTGTCAGTCGCGTTGACGCGACGTGTGAGATCGGGGACAGCCGCCTGGCAGTCGGTGCGAGCACGGCGGAACACTTCTTCCGGATAACGCACGACTGGCGACGTGGTATCCACCACCGCGAAGGTGGTGGAACAAGTCGCGACGTTACCGGAGGCGTCCGTCACGGTGACGGTGACGACATGCGTCCCCAACTTCACCGTTGTGCCCGCGGATGGGCTTTGCCGTTTCACCAGTGCCGAGGCGGCTGTGCAATTGTCGGAGACCTTGAGGTCGGTGAGGAAGTCCGGGACCACCGCGCGGCCACGATGATTGGCCGGGGCTGTCTTCCCGTCCGGGCAAACCACGACCGGCGCCACCTTATCGGTGGTGACGGTGACAACGACGCTGTCTTCCGCGGAAAGTCCGCGTGCGTCGGTGACGACCAAGGTCAGGGTGTGAGACCCAGGCTCCACTTCGACATCGATGACAGCGTTGTTACCCAGCACCAGGTCACCCTTGCGCCATTCGAATGACAAGGTGTCGCCATCCGGATCGCTTGAAGAAGTGCCGTCGAGATGGGCGAGGCCATTGCACATGAGGGTCTGGTCACCGCCCGCTTTCGCGACGGGCGGGTGGTTTTCCTCTTGTCCGGAGCTGAGGGTGAGCAGGTACCACGAGCTCTGGCCTTGGTAAAGGCCTTCGCCGACCACTTGCTGGCGATCGTTAATGAAGCGCGCGCTGGTGAGTTCCCAGCCGCTGTCGACTGGCAGGAGAGAATTCAGATCGGTCATGACGCCGTTCTCCCAAACAAATGCCCGAGTTTGTGCGTTGGCATTCGCGGAGTTGCCGACGACTTGCCCGCGGTTGTTGATCGCCTTCGCGCTGCTCGAACCGCCGCCTAGTGAGCCCAGATCGAGCATGACTCCGTCCTGATACACGAATGCGTGGGTCTCCGCGTCATCGGCGGTGGTGGAGTTTCCGATTACAACGCCGCTCTCGTTCAGTGCCACGGCAGTACTGTAGGTTCCGCCGAGCGTGCCTAGATTCACCATGGCACCGGCGGTGTAGAGAAATGCCCGGTTTTGCTCGACCGCTGTGGTTGAATCGCCGGTGACTTGTCCGAGGTCGTTCACGTCCACGGCGAGGCTGGTCGATCCGCCGAGTGTGCCGAGGTCGATCATCGAGGTTCCGTTGTGGAGGAACGCGTGGAGCGACGAGTTGTCGGCGACTGACGAGCTGCCGACCACCCAGCCGGAGTTGTTTACGCCGTAGGCGGAGCTCGACGTTCCTCCCAGCGTTCCAAGGTCCAGAATCAAGCCATCGGGCCTGATGACGAACGCATGAAAGACGGAGGAATCGATCCGGAGGTTGGAATCACCGGTGATGTAACCACTATCGCTGACCGCTACAGCGGAGCTGAACGAGCCGCCCAGCGTTTCCAAATCGACCAGTCCCAAGCCCGCGTAGCTGAAGGCGCGAAACTCGCTGTCTGACAGAGCGGCGGAAAAGCCGACCGTAGTTCCGGCGCTGTTCAAGCCATTGGCAATGGAGAAACTGCCGCCGAGCGTGCCGAGGTCCGTTGCCACGCCATTTCCCCAGAGGAAGGCGCGTTGGGAAGACTCGGAGAGGGAGTAGTAACCGGCTGTCTGCCCGGTGGAGTTCAGGGCAGTGATGGAGAACGGTGTCCCCGGCGCCACGATGTTTTCGATGGTCGCGGCCTGGATTGTGAATGCCGTGCTGCCCCCGGCGAGGAGCGTCAGGAACAACCGGCAATGAACGGTACTATTAGGTGTGGTTTGCCATGGATGATTCTTTTTCATAAGACGAACTTTCTATGACCATTAAGCAAACTGGATTCCATGGATGACGGCGGAAATCCGCTTCGCAGCGGTGAGAAGCCCGTCAACGGGCGGGCATCGCGATCGAGGAAATCCCTTGCAAATGTGTTGTACGGAGGCGCTCAGGAGTGTCGGTGAGCCGCCCACGGATTGAGAAGGGTTCTCTCTGTCGTTTCTTAGTTTTGCCAGTCTGCCTGATATTGGGACGCCCGCGTTGGCGAGCCGAAAGGAAGTGGATGGACACGACTGGAATCAAGACAGCGATTCCCCCGAAGAGCCCGAATTCGCATGAGCCGGAGCGATGGAATCCATTTTGATACGAACACGTATAAATTGCTTGTCGATGTCCGGGCCGAGTGACAAACATTTCGTCCATGAATTCCGCGCCTCCGGCTGCCAGCCGCCTGACTTCGACGCAGTGGCTCATCTGCATCATTGCCTCCATCGGATTCGCGTTCGACATCTACGAACTGCTGATGCTGCCGCTCATCATCAAGCCCGCCATCGCCGCCCTCAGTGCGCCGCTGGTGCAGGAATTGGTGGCGGGTGGAATGCCTCAGGCCGACGCCGCTGCCTCGTGGGCGCCGGGTGGCAAGAACTACGTGCAATGGGCGCGCTTGTTGTTCTTTGTTCCGGCACTGGCGGGCGGTGTTTTCGGATTACTGGGGGGCTACCTGACGGACCTTCTGGGTCGGCGTCGCGTGCTGACCTTCAGTATCCTTCTCTACGCGTTCGCCGCGTGCGCTGCTGGATTCGCGACTACACTTCCGCAACTCTTGTTCTTTCGCTGCCTTGTCTTCATTGGCGTGTGCGTGGAGTTCGTGGCCGCCGTCGCGTGGTTGGCGGAGATCTTTGCGAATCCTCGTCAGCGCGAACAGGTGCTTGGTTACACTCAGGCATTTTCCTCGATTGGTGGTCTGCTGGTCGCTGCGGCGAACATTCTTGCCGCCAAGTGGGCGCTCTCACTGCCCGCGATTCACGGCGTGCATGAAGCGTGGCGCTACACCCTCATCTCCGGTGTTGTTCCCGCGCTGCCCTTGATCCTCATCCGCCCGTTCTTGCCGGAGTCGCCGGTGTGGGCTCAGAAGAAGGCGTCGGGCAAATTGCGTCGTCCGAGCATTGCGGAACTCTTCAGCCCGGAACTGCGTCGCACGACGATCGCCACGACGCTGGTGTTTGCGGCGAGTTACGGGATCGCGTTTGGCGCGATTCAGCAATTGCCACAAATCATCGGTGCGCAGCGTCTCGGGACGCCGGCTGAGGGTGGGCATGCGGCGATCATCGCGACTGCCAAAGCGGCGGGGAAAACCGCGGCGGAGGCTGCGATTGCGAAAGGCCAGCCCGCCCCGGCGGCTGAGAAACTCCGCCGCCAGGCGGCCGGCAATGCCAGTGATGCGGCGGTGGCGAACGTGAGCTTCTGGCAGGAGATCGGCGGCCTCACCGGTCGTGTCATCCTCGCCTTCCTGGCGGTGCGCATCCTGAGCCGCCGTACGTTGCTGAGAGTCTTCCAGATTCCCGCGCTGTTTTATGTGCCGTTTCTGTTCTGGTGGATTGGCACCGCGTTGCCGAACGTCGACAGTCTGATGCTCATCAAGGCAGGCATCTTCGTCGCGGGTTTGCTGACTGTAGCGCAATTCAGCTTCTGGGGAAATTACATCCCTCTCGTGTTCCCCGTTCACTTGCGTGGCACTGGTGAAAGCTTCGCGGCGAACATTGGTGGGCGCGTCATCGGCACGGCGGCGGCGTGGCTGACGATTACACTCTCCGCTTCCGACAAGCCCGATCCGGCGCGCATCGCCATCGTGGGCGCCTGCGTGGCCGGTGGGTATGCGTTGATTGGTGCGATTCTCACGCGCTGGTTGCCGGAGCCGAAGGCCGATGCTGCTGAGCACTAAGATGTGTTCGAGGGCAGAAATGTTTCACCGTGAAGGCTCAAGGCTTCCTGCAATGAGCCATTGACGTTCGCCCCGAAAACACCGAACACAGGTGAGATGATCGTTTGCCGCGCGAGCCGAAACTGCTTTGTGAAGCGACTGGGATCGGAGTGTTTCCGGGTCAGCGCCAGCCTGAGCCTGCTCGCCTTGTTCCTCGCGCTCGCAGGCACCAGATCAACCGCGCAAACCAATCCCGCTCCGACGCCAGCGCTTGCGGCTCCGACTCCGGTCGTCAAACCGCCGGCAACGCCAGCTCCGCTTCCGCCGGCTCCTGCTGTAGGTGCGCAAGCCGTCCCGAAACCGCCTCTCCCCGCGATCACGAACATCGCCCGGCTGACCAATGCCGCTCCGGTGACGAATGTCTCCCCAGCCGCATCGGCCGCTGCTCCCGCTGCGACGACAATTGCGAAGACCAATGTCGCAGCGACCAACGCGGTCGTCACTGCGCCGAGGTCACCCGCGGCTCCGAAGCCTCCGGTAAATCCAGCGCTGGATGCTGCAGTCGCGGCCGCGGAGAAGGGTGATTCTGCTGCGCAATTCAAGCTGGGGATGATGTATGCCGCCGGTCGCGAGGTGCCGAAGGACATGGCCAAGTCGGTCGAATGGTTGCGGCGCGCGGCTGAGCAGACCAACGCCGCGGCGGCCTTCAATCTCGCCGTCTTCTACGTGCAGGGGGCCGGTGTGACGCAGGATTATGCGGAGAGCGCCAAATGGTTTCGGATCGCAGGTGAGCTCGGGGACGCTTCCGCGCAATATAATCTCGCGATGCTCTTGATGAACGGCGCGACGGGCAAAGCCGATCCCGTTGAGGCGGTGAAATGGTTTCGACAAGCGGCGCAGCGCGGAGATTTGAATTCGCAGTGGACGCTTGCGCAGATCCTTTCGGCGGGCGCGCCGGGTGTCGCGGAGGATTTGCCGGAGGCTTACCTGTGGTTCAGCGCGTCGCTGGCTGGAGGCCGGACCGAGGCTGAATCCGCACTGGACGAACTGGTGGCGCGGATGACCAAGCCGCAGTTGATCGCCGGCTGGCAGCGTAATGCCGCGCGCGGGGATTTGGAGGATCGATACCGGCTGGGATTCGCGCATTCACGAGGCGACGGCGTCGCAATTGATTTTACTGAGTCGACGAAATGGTATCGGTCCGCGGCGACCAACGGCCATCCCGAAGCGCAGTTGAAACTGGGTCAGGCGTACCTGATGGGCGTGGGCGTGAACCAGGACTTTGCCGAGGCGACCAAGTGGTTCCGTCTGGCGGCGGAGCAGGGTCACATCGTGGCTCAAAGTCAATTGGGCAGTGCGTTCGCCGAAGGCCGGGGAGTTCCGAAGAGCGACGCGGAGGCGTTTAAGTGGCATCGCAAAGCAGCCAGCCAGGGAATTGTTGCTTCGCAGGTCCAGGTGGGATTGATGACCTTGAAAGGACAGGGCACGGCGACAAATGCAGCCGATGCCGCCCGCTGGTTTCGTTTCGCGGCAGATCGCGATGAACCGGTCGCGCAGCTGAATCTCGGCTTGCTGCTGGAGCGCGGAGCGACCGGAGTGCCTGCCAATCCAGGCGAGGCGGCCAAGTGGTTTCGACTCTCGGCTGAGCATGGGAACGCCGAGGCGCAGTTGCGTTTCGGAAGCCTGCTTGCGCAGGGCCGGGGCGTTGCGAAGGACGTTGCACAGGCGGTGGCGTGGTATCGCAAGGCGGCGGAGCAGGGCAATTTGCAGGCGCAATTGAACCTCGCTTTTGCCTTTGCGTCGGGTCAGGGCGTGGCGAAGGATTTCGCGCAGGCGATGAAATGGTTCCGGCCGCTGGCGGAGAAAGGCGTGGCGCAGGCGCAGCACAATCTGGGAGTGATCTATGAATCCGGCAGCGGCGTGTCGGCGGACCTGGCGCAGGCGGTGGCGTGGTATCGGAAGGCGGCGGAGCAGGGGATGGCGGAGAGCCAGCTCAAGCTCGGCACCCTGCATGTGCAGGACCGGCAGCTGGCGCAGGATTTTGCCGAGGCGGCGAAGTGGTTTCGCCGGGCGGCGGTACAGGGTGATGCGGTCGCGCAGTATAATCTGGGAACATTGTGCGAGCAGGGACGGGGAGTTCCCGCTTCGGTCGAGGAGGCGCAAGCCTGGTTTCGTAAGGCGGCGGATCGCGGCCATGCGAAAGCCCAGTATCATTATGCGGTTCTGCTGACGCGTCCGGGCGTGACCAATTTCACTGAGGCTGCGGTTTGGTTTCGGAAGGCGGCGGTGCAGGGTGAGTTGATGGCGCAGTTCAATCTCGGCGTGTTGCTCGATACGGGGAACGGGGTGAAACAGGATTTTGCGGAGGCCGCCCAGTGGTTCCGCAAGGCGGCGGATCAAGGCCACGCTTCCGCCCAGTTCAATTTGGGCAATCTCTACGAGTCGGGGCAGGGGGTGGCGAAGAGCGCCGGCGAGGCGGTGAAGTGGTATCGCAAGGCGGCCGAGCAACGCGAGCCGCAGGCGGAACACGCGCTGGGATTGTGCTACGCGGATGGCGACGGCGTGGCGGCGGATCCAGTGGAGGCTTACAAGTGGATCTCGCTGGCGGCGACCCGCGGGCACCAGCAGTCGCTGCCGCTGAAAGAGTCGATGGAGAAAAAGTTGACCGCCGAACAGAAGGCCCGGGCGGAGGAGCAGGTGAAGGCCATCCTCGCCGGATCGCCGAAGTGATGGCTGGGCAAGAAGCTATTTCTTCATTGTCGCTTAATGCGGCCTTAATCCTCTCTTAATCCAGCGGGCTGGGAGTCGTTCCTGGCCTGATTTTACAGCTCAATTCTCGCATTTCTGTCGCAAGGTTGTAACCTGCTCCCTCACGCATTGGTCACTTCACGCACACTGATCTGCCGTATGAAGCATCATCCTCCCTTTCCTGGTTCGACCCTTTGGAAATACTTCGCGCGTGGAGTTCTCGCCCTTGCGTGTTTGTTTGGCGCGGGTCACGCGGCGACAGTTTCGCATGTGGTCCACATGAGTCTGGACGGCCTGGGCGCGAAGTATCTCGAATTCTACGTCACGAATGCGCCGGACCAGTTCCCGAACTTCGTCCGGCTGATGAACGAAGGCGCGTTCACGATGAACGCGCGATGCGACTATGACTTCTCGGAGACGGTTCCGAATCATGCGACGATGTTTACGGCGCGGCCGGTTTCGCGTCCTGCTGACGCGCCAGCGACGGCGCACCACGGCTACAGTAACAATTTCCCCGGCGCGAATGACACGTTTCACAACTCCGGCAATTCGAACGTCGCGTACAAGGCGAGCTTCTTCGATGTGGCGCATGATCATGGATTGGCCACGGCTCTTTACACAGGCAAGACCCGGCTCGCCATTTGTGACCGGAGTTACAACGAGTTCAACGGAGCGTTTGATTTGTTCGGTGAAGATGATGGGCGGGACAAAATTGATTTTGCCGCCATCGCGGACATTTCCGGCGCGAGCATCTCCAACGAGGTGAACGAGCTCGTCGCCAACTTGAGCAGCGCGGAGCCGAAGCAATACAGCTTCATTCACATTGCGGAACCCGATCTTACGGGACACGCCTCCGGCTGGGGCAGTGCGAACTGGAGCAATGCGGTGCGACTGGTGGATTTTCAGGTGGGCAGAGTGCTCGATGCGATTCGCGCGAATCCGCTGCTGGACGGCAAGACGGCGGTGATCATCGCCGCGGATCACGGCGGAGGCGGAGTGATTCCCAATGCGCACACGGAGTCGTATCACATCATGAATTACACGATTCCGTTTTTCCTGTGGGGACCGGAAGTGACGCCGGGCGCGGATCTGTATTCGCTCTTCACCAATCGCGGGGATCCGGGGACGAACCGCGCGGATTACGCGGTGACGCCGCAGCCCATTCGCGGCGGTGATGGTGGCAATCTCGCTCTCGCCTTGCTTGGTCTGCCGCCGATTCCGGATTCCTATTTCATGCCTGAATTGAAGATGCTCCAGCCGCCCATCACAGTGACGCGCAATGGCTCGTTGATGACGGTGTGGTGGCCGGCGGCGTCCGACGGTTTTTTTCTGGAGTATTCAGATGATGCGCTGGCTCCCGTGTGGCATCGGGTGAGCGATGGAGTGGTGAACCACGGCGAGTTGCTCAGTTTCACTTTTGATCTTCAAGTGACGCCCGACGCCGGTTTCTTCCGGCTCCGCACGAGCGGACTCAGCATCACTTCCCAGCCCCGGCCTGCGACGGTCTTTGCCGGAAACTCGGCGACGTTTCAGATTTCAGCGCGCGGTTCCGGTCCGCTGCGGTATCAATGGTATCGTGGGAACCGCCGGGTGATTGGAGCGACGAACGCGACGTTGACCATTCCGGAGGTGAAACCGGCCGACGTTGGAAGCTACCACGCGGTGGTGGCGGATTATCGGGACGCGGCGACGAGCGATGCGGCTGAGTTGACGGCGTTGACGGCACCGGTGATCACGCGGCATCCGACGAATCAATTGGTCGCCTCGAACGGCGTGGCTCAGTTCAGCGTCGATGCTGTGGGAGGGGGACAGCTGAGTTATCAGTGGAGGAAGAACGGTGTTGCGTTGGACGGTGCGACGGGTGCGACGCTGTCGATGGGGCCTGTCTCGATGGAACTGGAGGGCGCCTACTCGGTGGTGGTTTCCGACGCGAATGGTTCAGTCGAAAGTCGACCGGCCCAGCTCGCTGTTGCCATTCCGCCGGTGTTCGTTTTGCAGCCGGTGTCCCAAACCGTGAACGTGGGCGATAGCGTGACGTTCACGGTGTCGGTAACAGGGAATCCACTTCCGTTTGGCTTCGAGTGGAGACGGGGCTTTGTTTCGCTCGCAAGCAACACCGTCAATTCGGCGACTGCCACCTTCACCCTGACGGACGTGCGCACAAACGACGCAGGTCAGTATCGGGTGATTTGTCGGAATGCAGCGCTCCCGGTGGGACGCATCAGTGCGATCGCCGTGTTGACGGTCAACTCCCCCGGCGGCGCGCAGTAGGCGCGCGGTTATCCGTTGCGCACGCAGCGGAAACCGGAGTGCGATAGTCCGGTGTCGGGCGAGGCTTTCATGCGCGCGCTGGGCCTGTAGCCGACGCAGTAAAGATCGCTGCACAGGAATGAACCGCCGCGCTGGACACGTTTCGCCACGCCGGGTTCGTTTGGATCGAAACTGGAGTTTGGTCCTGGCGGATTCTTTGGCGGGGCTGAGGCGTAGTAGTCCGGCAGATACCAGTCCTGGCACCATTCCCAGACGTTGCCCGACATGTCGAGCAAGCCATAGCCGTTCGGCGGATAAGATCCCACGGGCGAGGTGGTGCGGAATCCATCGTTCAATGTGTTCTCATTCGGGAAACGTCCCTGCCAGATGTTCGCGCACCATTTTCCCTTCGGAACCTGGTCTTTGCCCCAGCAGTACGGTTCGCGATCCAGACCGCCGCGAGCGGCGTATTCCCATTCCGCTTCCGTAGGCAAACGTTTGCCGGCCCAACGCGCGTAGGCTTGAGCATCCTCCCAGCAGATGTGGACGACGGGATGTTTCTCGCGGCCCTTCAGATTGGAGCCTGGTCCCTCGGGATGCCGCCAGTTTGCGCCGGCGCGGTATTCCCACCAGATGTAGGGATTCTCAAACGAGACCACATCGGGAGGCGGCGAAAATACGACGGAGCCGGCGACCAATCGTTCTGGAGGAACATCGGGATAATCCTTCGCGCTGGGCGGGCGCTCGGCGATGGTGATGTAGCCGGTGGCTTCCACGAAGCGCGCGAACTGTTCGTTGGTCACCTCGGTGCGATCGATCCAGAAGCCGTCCACGGTCACCTCATGCAGAGGACGCTCATCTTCTTGTCCTTCGTCAGAGCCCATCCAAAATTTGCCGCCGGGAATCCACACCATCCCGTTCGTTCCGGAGTTCATGATCGCCGCGCTGGGCAACGCATTCGTTACGGGCGGAAGATTCGGCTTGGGGATGCGATAGCGCTGCTTGTTCTTGGCGACGACGTAGATTCCCGCGAGTCCCACGAAGACGCCGAGCGTTATCAGGCGGACGGCGATCCCGAAGTACCAGCCGAACGGGCGTTTGTTTCTTGTTTCAGGTGTCGGTCCGGACATGTGTTTGGTCAGTCGCTCGCCAGCGCCAGGCTCTTCCACGTCGTTGGGTGCGATGACTGTCCTTATGATGACGACTCCTCGTCGCACCGCCAAAGTTTTTCTCAGGCCGAATTGCCGCGGGCCGAAGCGTTCCCCGGTGTGCACAATTGGCTTGGTGGCTTGGTGCGGCTGCCTATACTTCGGGCTCATGAATCATGTCGGCATTGGCTATGACGTTCACCAGTTGGTGGAAGGTCGAAAATTGGTCCTCGGCGGAGTGGAGATCCCCTATGCGAAGGGACTCGATGGACATTCCGACGCCGACGTATTGATGCACGCGATTTGTGATGCCGTTCTCGGCGCGCTGGGTGAGGCAGACATCGGCCATTTTTTCCCGAACACCGACCCGCGTTGGCGCGGAGCTCCGAGCAAGGTGTTCCTACAGGAAGCAGCCCGTCAGGTGAGTTTTCGCGAAGGACGCATCGTGAACATTGATGCGACGTTGATCGCGCAGCAGCCGAAGATCGCTCCGCATCTTCAGGCGATGAAGGCGAACATCGCCGGCGCGCTGGGTTTGAACATCAACCGCGTCGGCATCAAGGCCACGACCAATGAACACCTTGGTTTCATTGGCCGAGAAGAAGGCATTGCCGCGATGGCGGTGGCCAGCGTTGAGATGCCCGAGCCTCCTGCGGCGTAATTTTCGATACCACTCCATCACCATGGCCAAAGGCGAAATCAGCTGGACGAAGACGAACGATGAGGGCGTGAAGTTTCAGATGTACGCGCATCGTGTCGGGAACCTGTGGACGTTCTACATGCGCGAGAAGCGTTTCGATGAGTGGCAGGAACTTGAGCAGCCGTTGCTGGAGGACTGGATGGAGCTGCTGGATGGCGTTCGTCGCCGCGTGCCGCGCCGACTCGTGCGTCCTGAGGAGGTTCAACGCATCGAGAAGCGAATTCATGAATTGTTCCCGGAAGCAGAGTTGTAGTCACGGTTGATCGGTTTGGTTTTTCCGCCGAAGGTTCATTCAGTCGCGCGATCGCGCTGCGGAATTGAGAACCACGAGTTTATGGCGACCAAACCCATCATTTTGATTTCTCCCAGCACGGACGACAAGGGGTCGGAGTTCGGAGACTTTTCCATCGGTCTCTCCATGAATTATCCGCTAGCCATTGCAGCGGCCGGAGGTATGCCTTGGATTCTCCCGTGCCAGCCGGATCGGGCTTTCGTCCGGGAAGCCGTGAAGCGTGCGGATGGCGTCCTGCTGACCGGCGGGGATGATATTGACCCAAAATTGTACACGGAGGACCTGCCAGTGGACGTGGAGAAGACGGTGCAGCGCGCCCACGCGGAGCGGGATTCCTTTGAGATTTTAATAATCAAGGAAGCCTTCCGGCAGCGAAAATCCCTGTTCTGTATTTGTCGTGGACATCAAATTCTAAATGTCGCTTTAGGAGGCAGTCTGTTTGCCGATATTCCTCTCCAGATACCGCGGGCGATGGAGCATAACCGGTCGGATCTCAAGGATCAGTTGGTCCATGAGGTTGAATGTGTGCCGGGTTCATTGATGTCGCGGATCGCCGGTGGTGGACGCTTCGGTGTGAACAGTTCACATCATCAGGCGGTGGCCAGGGTGGCCCGTGCCTTGCATGTCACGGCGGCGAGTGATGATGGGATCGTTGAGGGCATGGAACTGGCGCCAGCGGCCAAAGGCAAGCTGCCTTATCTCCTGGCGGTGCAGTTCCACCCGGAAAGGCTGTTCGCGCGGCACGCCGAACACCTGGAAATGTTCAGAACGTTCGTCCGTGCCAGCCGCCGCAGGCGGTGATGAAGTTTATCATGAAGCACAAAATTTTGTTGGTCGACGATCAGCAGGAGCTCCGCTCGTTGCTGGCTGATTGTTTCAAAGCGCGCGGCTACGAGGTGATGGAGGCGTCGGACGGCGCCAGCCTCAAGGCGGCCTTTGCCGGACAACAGCCCGACGTGGCGTTGCTGGACCTGAAGCTTCCGGATGCCGACGGTCTCGAACTGCTCACCGCCCTCAAGGCGCAATGGCCCGACACGGAGGCGATTGTGCTCACCGGCTTTGGCACGCTCGACTACGCGGTCGAGGCGACCAAGCGCGGTGCGTTTCACTTTCAAACCAAGCCGCACAACGACGGCATCTTCAACCTCGTCGAACGCGCGCTCGAACGGAAGCAGCAGTCGCAGGAGAACATCAAGCTCATCGATGCGCTCAAGCGCATGAGTGGTGATTCCTCCCCGATTTTCCAATCCGCCTTGATGAAGTCTGTGATGAAGACCATCGAGCGCGTCGCCCCGAGCGATGTCTCCGTGCTCATCACCGGCGAGAGCGGCACCGGAAAGGAAGTCGTGGCGGACATGATCCACACGCTGAGCAAGCGCGACAAAGGTCCGTTCATCAAAATCAACTGCGCGGCGTTGCCTCGTGAATTGATTGAGAGCGAGCTGTTCGGCTCGGTGAAGGGCTCCTTCACCGGTGCGACCGAGGATCGCAAAGGCTTGTTTCGTCAAGCGGAGGGCGGGACGTTGCTGCTGGATGAATTGTCCGAGATGCCCATCGATACGCAGAGCAAGCTGTTGCGCGTATTGCAGGAAAAGGAAGTTCGTCCGGTGGGCGGGCGCACGAGTTTCAAGACCGACTGCCGTATCATCGCCGCGACGAATCGCATTCCTGAAGATGCGATCAAGGACGGCAAGCTGCGCGAGGACCTTTATTACCGCATCAGCGCCATCAAAATTCATCTGCCGCCGCTGCGCGATCGTCGTGACGACATTCTTCCCTTGGCCCGCGCGTTCCTGAAGCGCTTTGCCGCACAGGCGAACCGTGTGCTCAGCGATTTTACCAACGAAGCCTGCGAACGTCTCCGTCGCTACGACTGGCCGGGCAATGTCCGCCAGCTCCAAAACGAGATTCAACGCACCGTGCTGATGTGTGAAGGTCAGCTCGTGGAACCAACCGATCTTTCCGTGAGCGAAACAGCCGGCGGTCCTGGCGATCCAAGCTCTGACAATCTCACGCTCATGGAAGCGATGGAGCGGAACAAGATTGTGGAAGTTCTCCGCGAGACCGGTGGCAACAAGCTGGAGACGGCCAAGCGCCTCGGGATCGGTCGTCAGACGCTCTACAACAAAATCAAGGCTTACCAGATCGCGGCCTGAAGTTTGGGACGCCGGCTGATTGCCGCACCGAACTCAACCGAGATAAGGGATTGTCAGCGGACCTTGCGGCAGCACGGCGACGCGTGCCTCCGGCCCCAGCTTCTCCAAGCAGCTCTTCACCTCCGCGCCGATGTCGGGACATGGCGTGAGATGACACGCACGAACGACTTCATCCGGCAGCGAGCTGTGAATCAATACCCGCGCCTTGCGCTGCACCAAGGCTTGAATCTGCGCCTGCCACTGTTCGGGTCGAACAAATCCCGGCGTGGCCAGCATGGTCAAAATCTCCTCCGGACTATTCGCGCTGCGCAGTAGTTGATCGAGCGGACTTTTTGCGGGAACACCTTCGCGGCATTCGGCGGCGAGGATGAGTGTCCCGCCCGGTTTGATGACACGCGCGCCGGCGCTCATTCCTTTCACGCCCTGATAAAGATTCATGTCGAGCGGGTAGCCGCTGTTCGTGGTTACTACCACGTCGAACGGTGCTTCGACTTTCTGCATCGCGGACTTGCGGACGAATTCCGTGCCGACTTTGTGGGCCTTGATGATGTCGCCCGCGAAGACGTTGGTGATTTTGCGTTCTTCGTTAAGCGTCACGTTCAGCACAAAGCTTGGGCCGACGCGGAGGGCGATGTCGCGTAATTCCTCCCACAGTGGATTGCCTTCGTTGATGCCGAAGGTCGCGCTCGGATCGCCGATGTTCTGCACGCCATGGTTGCTCATCACGGTTTCCAGCGCAGCGGTGCCGGGGCAGATGCCCTTGATGCCGCCGCTGAAGCCCGCAAAGAAGTGCGGCTCGATGAAGCCTGTGATGATCCGGACATCGGCTTCGACCACGTGGCGGTTGATTAATGCTGGCACGCCGGTTCGCGTGGTTCCGAGCTGGACGTGCGCGTCGTGGTTCTCCGGTTCGTGATTGAGCACGCGATAATCTCGCACGACTTCCGGGGTGAGCATCTTCTCCAGCTCAGCCGTGGTGTTCGGGCGGTGCGTGCCGAGCTGGTTCAGCAACGTGATGTTCTCGCGCGGGACGTGACTCAGGTGCTGGAGCAGCCAGGGAATCAGCCGGTCGTTGGGAGTCGCACGCGTGATGTCGGTAAAGGAAATGCAAACCTTGTCGCCGGGCTTGATGAGCTCCTTCAGCGGCTTTGAGCCGATCGGATTCTCCAGCGCATTGATGATGGCGGCGCGCTCGTCCTTCAGGCCGGCCGTATGGTTTGGGGCGATGACGGTGGTGCGGTCTTTCGGAAATTCCACCGGGAGATAGCCCTGGCCGTAGGCGAGATTCACTTTCATGATCAAAATGCGTTCAGTTGTTTCCCCAACGAGTAGCGGAAATGCCAACCTCCGCCAACGTCAAAAGCCGCGCGCGGCGCTCTTGATCTCACAAACCTCCACTTGTCGGCTCCAGTTGACTCTGTTTTGATCGAGTCATGAAACGTTTCAATTTCGCAGTTACTGCCGTGCTCTTGACGGTGGTGATTGGTGTTGTCGTGGGTTGCATCACCAATCCGGAGACAGGTCGCCGTCAGTTCCTGTTGGTCTCCGAAGGTGAAATCACTGCGCTTGGGCTTTCGAGCTTTGAGCAGATGAAGAAGGAGACGCCGATCAGCAAAGATCCGGCGGCAAATGCGCTCGTCCAACGCGTGGGTAAACGAATCTCGTCCGTCGTCAATCTGCCCGGCGCTCAGTGGGAGTTCGTGGTGTTCGAGAGTAAGGAGGCGAACGCCTTCTGTCTGCCCGGCGGGAAGATTGGTATCTACACCGGCATTCTGCCGATCACGAAGGACGACGCCGGTCTGGCCGCGGTGATGGGACACGAAGTGGCGCACGCCACTTTGCAGCATGGCCGCGAGCGCGTCAGCCAGGGCATGGCGGTGGA
>Ga0154020_10001729_pt1 | contig 26858 bp, 24 predicted proteins | sample Klosneuvirus_201_FD_109709 | JGI IMG/M metagenome (GOLD analysis project Ga0154020, IMG submission 109709) | Active sludge microbial communities from wastewater, Klosterneuburg, Austria - Klosneuvirus_20160825_MG | ecosystem: Engineered > WWTP > Aerobic digester > Activated sludge | place...
CGCCCAACGTGGGGGGCCTGCGTGCCGGTCGCTGCGCCGTCTCCGCGGAAACGTCGATGTTCGATGCGCCCACGTGGGCGGGCCTGCGTGCCGGGTCCGCGTTTCCGCGGAAACGTCGCCGATATTCGATGCGCCGGTCGGTGCGCCGTTTCCGCGGAAACGTCGATGTTCGATGCGCCCACGGCACCCTTGTCGGTGTTTGCCTTTCTCGTTCAGGGCGCGTTCGGGATCACGAGGCGAAACTCGGCGCCGCGACCGTCGGGGCCTTCGCTCAGCTCGATGGAGCCACCGGCGGTGGCGACCAGGTGCTTGCACACGGCGAGGCCGAGGCCGGTGCCGACGCCCGCGGCTTTGGTCGTGAAGAACGGATCGAAGACCTTGGCGCGATCGGCGGGCTTCACGCCGGGGCCCTCGTCGCGCACGAGGATCTGGGTCGCGATGCCGCCGGGCGCGGGCTTCACGATCAGCGTGATCGTGTTTCCGCGCGAGGTGCCGTCGGGATCTTGGGTGCCCGACATCGCTTGCGCGGCGTTCTGGACGAGGTTGACGAGGACCTGCTGTAGCGAGTGCGCGTCGATAGCGAGGGGCGTGGTCGACTGCACGTCGGTGACGTAGCGGACCTTCGCCTTCTTGAGCTGCGGCTCGAGGAGCGCGCCGACGTGACGCGCGACTTGCGCCGGATCGCTCTCGCCGCGATCGATGGCGCTCGCGGCGACGGGACCGGCCGTGACGATGGATCCCGAGCCGCGCGGCGTGCGCGCGTATTCGAGGAGACCACCGATGATCTTCTTCATCCGCTCGGCTTCGCTCGCGATGAGCTCGAGGCCCGCGCGATCGGGGTGGCCTTCGGGTTTGTCCTCGAGCAGGAGGTTCGCGTAGCCCATCACTGTGGTGAGCGGGTTATTGACCTCGTGCGCGACCTGCGCGGACATCACGCCGACAGACGCGAGGCGATCGCCGCGCGCGAGGGCGGCTTGCAGCTCGGCGCGTTCGGCGATGCGCTTGGCCATCTCGTCGAGGCGATGGCCGAGCACGCCGATCTCGCCGGGGCCGTCGACGACGTGATCATCGTCGGCTGCGATGGTGCCGCTCGCGATCGCGTCGGCGCGGCGAGCGAGCGCTTCGAGAGGACGCGTGAGGCGCGTCGCGAAGAACACGCCGAGGGCGAGGGCGAGCGCGAGGGCGGCGCCACCGATGATCAGCGTGTCGCGCGTGGTGCGGCGGGCGAGGGCGTAGGCCTGGGCTTCGGGTTGCTGATGGAGGATGGCCCAGCGCACGCCACGCAGCGACTGATAGCTCGAGAGGTTTCGGTACGCGGAGACCCAGCCGTTCGTGGCGATCGTCCCTTCGACCGACGAGGCGAGCGCGCGATCGACCGCGGGATCCTTGCCGGCGAGGCTCTGGGTGCCGACGGGGCCTTGTTCGCTCGATGCGACCGGGACACCCGCGCCGTCGACGACGAGCACGCGCGCACCCGCGCCGAGGCGCGCGGCCGACAACAGATCGCGGACGAAGCCGAGATCCAGGCTCGCGACGACGACGCCCATCAGCTCGCCGGTGCGGCCGCGCGCTTGGACGACGAGCTGGACGACGGTGCGGCCGAGCGCGTGGCGTGCATCGCCGATATAGCCGCCGAAGCTGTGGCTCCCGACGTCCGCGCCCGCGGGGACGACGTCGCCGTAGAGGAGCGCGCCGTCGGGATCGACGATCGACAACGAGTGCACGATCGGCACGTCGCGGCGCAGTCTCTCGAGGAGGAGCCGCGTGGTCTTCGTGTCGGTGGGCGCGTCGGCCCACGTGGCGGCGGCGAGCTCGACGGTGCGCCGCGAGTCCTGCAGCGTGCCGTCGAGGGCGGCGCCGAGCGCGCGAATGTGTGCGAGCGCGCCGCGGAGGACTTCGCGCTCGACGTCGTTGCGGGCGCGAAAGATCGCGAGGGCACCGACGACGATCGTGGGCACGATCGCTGCGAGCGCGAGGACGAGCAGGACTCGCCAGCGCAGGGTGCCTTGCTTCACGTCGCGGAGGATAGACGAAGTCCAGCGGCGATCGCGGCCGCGACCGGCTCGAGTCGAACGATCAGGTCGAGCTGCGTGCGGGCGAGGTGCAGCTGGGGCGCGAACATCAGCTCGCGGCGGGCGGTGATGCCATCGCCGATCTCGTAGCGGCGCACGTCGGGCGGCAATGACAGGAGCAAGTCGCCGAGCGGGCGCACGTAGTGCAGCTGGTACGGCGAGATGCGCTCGAGGATGGCGACGGTGTCGCGGTCGCTCGCGCCGGCGGCGAATGCGCGCTCGGCGGCCACGCGGAGCTCGTCGCCGCTCGCGATGCGCTCCTCGAGGTCTGCGCACTGCCGCGCGAGATCGCGGCGAGCGGTCGCGATGAGCTGTTTCGGATCGAGTGCACGCGCGACGCGCTTCTTAGCGACCGGCGCGCTCGCTTGCTCGACCCGGCGGAGCACGAGCGCGCGGTACGACGCGGCGAACAGGATCACGAACAGCGTCTCTTCGAACGGGCGGGGTGGGGCGACGGTGACGAGATCGTCGACCAGCGCGAGCACACCGGCGAGCGTGAGCACGTAGCGCTGGCGCGGTGTCCGGCCGCGACGACGCGGAGCGTGCAGCGTGCGGATGCGACCGCGGCGGCCGAGCGCTTCCATCGCGCGGCGAACGCGCGTGAGGTCGAGATCGGCGCCCGGGTGGCGGACGTCCATTTCGATCCAGTTGCGGAACAGCAGGTAGAAGAACCGCACGTCGCGCTGCTGGAAGCCGCTCGCCTCGTCGCGATCGACGGTCGCGACCAGATCGGCGGCGAGCAGAGACGCGGTGAGGAGGCTATCCATCGCGCGAGCGTATTACAGACATTGTCTGTAATGCATCGTGGCCGCCGCCGACGCGCGCACCTAGGGTCAGCGCCATGGATTCTCCGTGGCACGGGATCGGGGCACTGGCGCGATGGGCGCCGACGCCGCACAACACGCAACCGTTTCGCATCCGCCCGCGCGCCGATGGGGGTGCCGACTTGTTGCTCGCGTGCGAGCGGCTGTTGCCCGACGAGGATCCGGGGAACGCGTACGTCACGAGTGCGTTCGGTGTGTTCGCGCTCGCACTCGAGCACGCGGGCCGCGCGCTCGGCTATCGCGTCACCGTCACGCCGATCGCGGAGCTCGACGCCGCGTCGCTCGGAACGGACAGCGGCGACATCGTCGTGGGCGCCGCGACGCTCGCGCCTCGAGAGCTCGGCGAGCGCACCACGGCGGACACCGAGCTCATGGCGCTGCGCCGGACGTCGCGCCTTCCGTATCGGCCGACGCAGATCGCCCCGCCGGTGCGCGAGTACTTGTGCGACATCGCGGCGGCCGGCGGACAGCGCCTGACCATCGTGACCGAGCCTGCAGCCGTTCGCGCCGTGCTGCGAATGAACGCGGAGGCGATCATCGAGAATCTGCAGCATCCCGCCGAGCGCGAGGAGATCCGGCGCTGGCACCGGATCGGCCCCACGCCTCGTCACGGCGATGGCCTGTGGCAGCAGCCGATGAACCAGCCCGCGTGGCAACTCGAGCTCGCGTTCGGTGCGCCGCGTCTACTCGCGTGGTCGCCGGTCCGCGAGCTCGCGATCGAGAGGTACCTGCGCACGCAGGCAGGGACGCAACATGTCGCGATCCTCGAGGGTCCGTTCGCGACGTGGCCCGCGCGGATCGCCGCGGGCCGGGCGCTGTACACGCTGTGGCTCGCGATGGCGGAGACGAACGTCTACATGCACCCGTTCGGTTCGATGCTCACGAACCCGCGCTACGCGGCGTTGCTCACGCAGATGTTCGACACGCCGGCGACGTGGCTCGTGCTGCGCCTCGGCTACTCCGATCCACCACCGCCCGCACCGCGGCTCGCGTCGATCGTCGTTTCGGGGGTGAACGCGTGAGGATCGTCGACGAATTCTTCGGCGGCGTGCTCGAGCATTCGCTCGCGGCCGCGCGCATGTCGTGGCACTCGTACCGGCTCCTGTTCGCGCCGGTGCTCACCGAGAATCTGCGCATGCGGATCTCGAAGCTGCGCGCACGGGCAGTCGCGTGGTCGGCGCAGCGCGAGGTGCCCGCGTATCGCGCGCTGCTCGAGGAACACGGGATGCGGCCGTGCATGCGGTTCGAGGATCTACCGATCATGGACAAGGCGTCGTACGTGCATCGGTTCCCGCTCGCGGCGACGTGTCGCGATGGCGTGCTGCCATCGCGCGGCGCCGTGATCGACGAATCGAGCGGCTCGAGTGGGACGGCGAACAACTGGGTGCGCGGTCCGGTCGAGCGGCGCGCGACGCGGCGGACGATCCAGTACGCGGCGCGCGCGACGTTCGGTGATCGCGACTTCACCGTGCTCAACGCGTTCGCGCTCGGTCCGTGGGCGACCGGGATGAGCGTGTCGATGGCGCTCGCGGAGCGATACCTCGTGAAGTCGATCGGACCGGACGTCGCGAAGATCGTCGCCACGCTCGAGCTGCTCGGTCCCAATCGCCCGTATCTGATCGCGGGCTACCCGCCGTTCTTGAAGCTGCTCTGCGACACCGCGAAGCTCGATTGGTCGCGCTACGAGATCTACGCCGTCGTCGGTGGCGAGGGCATGTCGGAGCCGATGCGGGCCGCGCTCGATCGCTGCTTCGTGCGTACGATCTCGTCGTTCGGCGCATCGGATCTCGAGATCAATATCGCCGCCGAAAACGACTTCACGATCGCCGTTCGCCACGCGCTCGCGAGCCAGCCCGCGTTCGCGCGCGATCTGTACGGCACCGCGTCGATGCCGATGGTGTTCCAGTACGACCCGCTCGACTACTACCTGGAGAGCGCGCGGTCGGGCGATCTCCTGGTCACGGTGAACCGCCTCGCGAACGTGTCACCGCGGATTCGCTACAACCTGCGCGACCGCGCGAGCGTGCTCACGCGCGCACACGTGCAGGCCGTCGCCGCCGATCACGGCGTGAGGCTCCCGCGGTCGCTGCCGCTGCCGCTGCTCCTGCACTGGGGGCGCGTCGATCACGCGGTCGCGTTCTATGGCTGCAAGCTCACGCCGGACGATCTGCAGCACGCGATCCTGCGCATCCCCGAGCTCGCTCGCGACGCGGCGGAGCTCGCGTTTCATCCCTACGACGACGAGCAGGCGAACAAGCGCCTCGAGATCTGGATCGAGCTGCGCCCGGGAAGCGCGCTCGTCGCCACCGACGCGCTCGCGGCCGAGTTCGTGCGCACGCTCGGCGAGGTGAACCAGGACTTTCGCGAATCGATCCGCATGGTGCCGCTCGAGCGCGCGCCGCGCCTCCAGCTGTTCCCTGCGAACCAGAGCCCGATCGCGAATCAGGACGCCCGGATCAAGAAGCAGTACGTCGTGTGATCACGGCTGCTTCTTCGCGAGGCGTGCCCAGCCGCGACGCACGCCGTCGATCGCTTCTTTCGGCGTGGCATCGCCGGCGACCACGGCCGCGAGCGCGGGGTTCAAATCGTCGAACAGAAGCGGCGTCGTGATCATGCGCGGCAACATCTCCGCCGAGCGCAGCGCGTCGGCCGCGGCACGCGAAAGGGCGGGCGCTCGCTCGAGCGCCGCGACGCGCGTGGGGATCGTGCGGAACGCGTTCGCGAACGTGACCTCGACGGGAACGCTCGCGAGCTCCGCGGCGAGCCGCCACCCATCGGCGGGACGCTTCGCGCAGCGAGGCACCACGAGCAACTGCCCGCCGCGCGGTGCGTGCGCGATCGGCGTCACCGCGATGCGCTCGGGATCGCGCAGCGCCCCGAGTTGCCACGGACCGGTGATCCAATACGCGACTTCGTGCGAAGCCCAGCGGCGAAGCTCGTCGGGGGCCTCGCTGCCCGCGGCGGGTGGCGGCGCCACGACATCGCCGAACATCTGCGCGTAGCGCTCGAGCGCGCGCGTCGCGTTGTCGATCGTGCCGACCGATGCGGGGAGCGCCGCGACGCGATCGACCGCGAAGTCGGCCCCCTCTGCGCGCAACCATGGCACGAGCCAGTAGCCATCGACGCGCGTCGCGAGTGGGTAGCGGCGCCCCTCGGACTTCGTCGCGCGCGCGGCAGCCACGAGGTCATCGATCGACGGCGATGCGGGCGCCGGTGTCGCCGAGTCGCGGATGACGATCAGCCCGTCGAGCGTTTGCGGCACGCCCCACCAGGCACCGTCGAGCTGGGCGAGGGCAGCGGCCTCCGGCGTCCAATCGAGCGCCGCGAGCTCGGGCGGTGGCGCCACGAGCTGCGAGCGCAGGCCGGGCAGCCAGGTCGCATCGATGCGGATCAGATCGGGGCAGGTGGTCCCTGCGGTCAAGATCTCGCTGATCACCTGCTGGCCGCGCGCGAACGGTACGAGCGACGAATCGACCGGGATGCCGCGCTCGGCGATCGCGGCGTTGAACAGCTCGGTCTCGTCGGGCGAGAACGTGTGCAGGAAGCGGATCGGCGCGGGCGCGGGATCGGATCCGCACGCGCAGACGGCGGCGAGCACGATGGGCGCGATCCGGCCTGTCACGGCGCGGACTCTAACCCGAGGAGATCGTCGGTACGGCGTGTTATCAACGCCGCAGATGAGGAGCATGACCGGCTTCGGTCGCGGCGTCGCCGAGGCCGCGGGAACGCGGGCGACCGTGGACGTGCGCGCCGTCAACCATCGCTTCCTCGATCTCAAGCTGCGCGGTGCGCAGGTCGCGCCCCCCGTGGAAGAAGCGATCGCATCGCGCGTGCGCGGCGCCATCGAGCGCGGCGCGGTCAGCGTGTCGGTGCACCTCGCGCGCGAAGGCGGCGCCACCGCTCGGATGACGATCGATCACGCGGCGGCCGAGGCCGTGCACGCCGAGCTCGCCGCGCTCGCACAGAAGCTGAACCTGGCGGGCCCCGATCTCGCGCTCGTCCTCGCGCAACCGGGCGTGGTCGTCACCGAAGAGCGCGAATCGGATGACGCGCAGGTCGCGGCGCAAGTCGCCATCGCTCTCGAGGCCGCGCTCGCGCAACTCGATTCGATGCGCCGCGCAGAAGGCGCCGCCCTCGCCACCGAGCTCCGGCTGCGGCTCGCGGAGCTCGCGTCGCTGCGCACGCAGGTCGCGGCGCTCGCGGCCACGCTGCCACAGCAACTGACCAAGCGGCTGCAGGAGCGCGTCAAGCGACTCCTCGACGAGTCCGAGGTCGATCCCTCGCTCGGCCCCGCGCGCATGGCGCAGGAGATCGCACTGCTCGCGGATCGCAGCGACGTGACCGAGGAGCTGGTCCGCCTCGCGAGTCACCTCGACCAGGCGACCGCTCTGATCACCGGGACCGGATCGGTCGGTCGTCGCCTCGATTTCCTGGTCCAGGAGATCGGGCGCGAGCTCAACACCATCGGAAGTAAATCGTCGCTCACCGAGATCAGCGCTGCCGTCGTCGACGCGAAGGCGGTCCTCGAGAAGGTGCGCGAGCAGGTCCAGAACGTCGAATGAGTCAGATGCCGGATGTATGATGGCGTGCAACCAATGACGGATCGTGGCGTTCTCGTGATCGTCTCGTCGCCCTCGGGCGCAGGCAAGACCACGCTCACGCGCCGCCTTCTCACGACGCACCCGCGCCTCGAGTTCAGCGTCTCGCACACCACGCGGCCGATGCGCGCCGGCGAGGTCGATGGCCGCGATTACCACTTCATCGCGAAGGACCTGTTCGAGGGCATGGTCGAGCGCCACGAGTTCGCCGAGTGGGCGTTCGTCCACGGCAATCGCTATGGCACCGCGATGGCTCCGGTCGACACCGCGCTCGCTCAGGGTCGCGACATGATCTTCGATGTCGATTGGCAGGGCGGGGCGGCGTTGTCGGCTCGGTGGCCCTCTGATTCGCTCAAGATCTTCATCCTTCCCCCAGACCTCGACACGCTCGCGCGCCGGCTGCGCCAACGCGCAACGGATGCGCCCGAAGTGATCGAGCGCCGGCTGCAAAAGGCGATCGAGGAGCTCGAGCACTACAACGAGTACCAGCACTTGATCGTCAACGATGATCTCGAGCGCGCGTACGCACTCTTGGAAGCCACGTACCTCACACGTCGTTTCGGGGTGGTAGACCGTCCTGACGTTGCCTACCCGCTGAGCGATGGGGCTCGCCTCGTCGAGGACAATCGCCCTGCGGCACTCGCGCACGCCCGGCGTCTCGTCGCTCGGACGTGAGTCGATCGGCAGTTAGGGCGCGACACCAACTGTCGCATTGACCTGGATCGCAGCCTCGGCCACTCTGGTTCTATGAGGGGAATTGGCGCTTTGGTCCTCGCGATCGCAGCGGCAACGGGATGCGCACGGACGTTCAGCGGCGAGACGGTGCAACCGAATCCGCTGCGGAACCCGACGGAGACGCTGCCGACCGGGGAAGAGATCACGATCGTGCGTGGCGACATGGAGCTCGACATGCCCGAGCCCGCCGCGGCCGCGCAGACCGCCTCGATCACCCGCAATCACAAGTATCCGCTGATCAACCAAGCGAGCTTCACGATCGTCTCGCGCGATCGTCTTCGCTTCCACGTGCAGATCGATCACAAGTGGCAAGAGTGGGCCGACCTCGGCTCGTGGACCGTCAAGCTCGAGGACGACAAGGGACGCTCGTGGTTGCCCGAAGCGATCGAAGGCGCGCGCACGAAGATCCTCACCACGATGTGGGATCGCGAGCAGCGCACGAGCATCTGCAACGCCGCGGGCCGCGATGGCACCGGCAACTGCTTCTCGACCGTCGGCTACCAGGACGACGGGTGGCGTCACCGCCAGACGCTCGGCTCGCTCTCCGTGTTCCGCGGCAAGGCGGACTTCACGTTCTACCAGCGCGATCTCATGCACCGCGACGTCCGTCGCTTGACGCTGACGGTCTCGCGCCCCGGGGAAGCCTTCGAGTTCACCTGGAACTTCGCGGACCACGTCGCTAGCTCGGACTGAGTCGCATCCGAGACGCGCGTTCGCTCGCTGCAACGCGATGCGAGGACGCGCCACCTTCACGAGCGTTGTTGTCGCGCGTAGCGTGACGCCGTGCGAGTGGGGATCTTGGGAGGCGCGATCGTGCTACTCGGGGCGTGCGCGACCACGGCGAACACGTGTCCGCTCGGAACGCGGATCGAGACCGCGCGAACCACCACCGGCCGCGCCGAGTACTGCCGCACGACAGAGGATCGCCTCGCATCGCTGCCGTCGGGCCGCACGACGGCGAGCGCCGGTGGAATGCTGATCGAACCGACGGCGATGCCGGGCGGACTCTCGGGGCCGTTCACGAGCTGGCACGCGAACGGTGCGCTCGCATCGCACGGCACGTACGTCGACGAAGGCGCGCGCTCGATCCCCGACGGCGTGTGGGCGTTCTGGTATCCGACCGGGCAGCGCAAATCGCTCGGCATGTATCGGCGCGGTGTCGCCGACGGCTGCTTCGCGCTGTGGGACGAGCAAGGGGAGCGCGTCACAGGTCACCCAGCAGGTACCCAGTTGAACGTCGAGAGTTGCGCGCCTCCCGACGACGGCGAGATCGCGATCCTCGAGGGCCGCACGCGCGGAACGCTCGGCCCGGTGATCGGCGATGCGACGATCCAAGCGTTCGTCGGTCCCAACGGCGTTGGCGCGCGGCAGCCGGATCAACTCGATCCCGATCCGCGCATGCAGGTCGCCTTCGATGCGACCGTGCGACGGCGGTTCGGGCCGGTGCTGCTCGGTCCGATCGTGGGCCTTCGCGTATCGAGCAACTTCGACTACCGCGGCTACACGATCGGCGGCGCCGCCGGGATCACGCACGCGCTGACGCGGCGCCTGGACCTCGACGCGTCGGTCGCGCTCGCGCTCGACTACGTCACGGTCACGGCTCGCCGCAGCGACGGGACGGCGGACCTTCGCTTCGTCACCGCGTTGCCGGTCGCGCAGGTCGGCATCGCGTTCGCGCTTTCGCCGCTGATCCACGCGGTGCTCGCGGCACGGGTCGACGGACTGCCGGCCCGCGAGGTCGAACGCTCCGTCACGTACTGTCGCGACGCGGTCGGGCCGATCCTGCAATGCACCACGCCGCAGCTCGAGACCTGGAGCATCGGAGGTATCTCGTTCGGTGCGGCGGTCGGGCTGCGATTCGCGCTGCGCTAGGGATTTGTCTCGCCAGGCGATCGCGACGCGGTACAGTCGCGTCATGCAGCGTGTCGTCGCGCTCGTTCTCGTCGCCGGATGTATCGGCGGGACCACCGGGGGCGGTAGTGGCGGTTCGCGACCCGGCGTGATGCCGATGCTGTCGGAGCTACCGACCGATCCGGGCAAGCGCGATGCGATCCTCGATCAATCCGGCCAGACGCCGGGGCCCGAGCTCCGCAAGGGACAGACGAAGAAGGAACGCAGGGTCGAGACCGCGGCGGCCGGCATCGCAGCGATCATCGGCAGCATGTTCTCGACCACGCAGAACGTGACGCTCGGAACCGCGACCACGTTCGACGAGAATCAGATCGTCTCGCCGAGTCGACCGCAGCCGAAGCCCGCGTCCGGCGCGGCACCGGACGTTCGCGAGCCAGTGCTCGTGCCGTGGATCAAGCTCCCGGTCGCAGAGCCCGCCGCGAAGTAGCTGACGGCAACTGCCCGACGAACCACGAGACCGATCGACGCGGTGCCCGTGCAATCCAGCCTGCGAGAAGGACCAGGATTCCACGCCGCATCTCGTGATCATCGTATGGGCGTGGCAAGGAACCGCGGTGCCAGACACGTCACGCCGGGTGGCTAGGTTCGCTGTCGACGCACTGCGTGGTAATCTGAACCTTCGGTCGCGCAACTAAGATGCACCAGCTCGATCAGATCCTGTCCGAAGTCGCAGGCTACTTTCCGAACGCAGACCTGCCGCTGGTTCGCCGCGCCTATCAGTTCGCCGCGCAGGCGCATGAAGGACAGACGCGCAAGTCGGGTGATCCGTACGTCACGCACCCACTCGCGGTCGCGCAGGTGATCGCCGAGCTCAAGCTCGATGTCGCGAGCGTGTGCGCGGGGCTGCTCCACGACTGCGTCGAGGATACGTCCGCCACGATCGAGCAGATCGGCGAGCTGTTCGGTAAAGAGGTCGCGTTCCTCGTCGACGGCGTGACCAAGCTCGGCAAGCTGCCGTACTCCACGCGCGAGGAGCAGCAGGCGGAGAACTTCCGCAAGATGCTGCTCGCGATGGCGCGCGACATCCGCGTCATCCTGGTCAAGCTGTGCGACCGCCTCGACAACATGCGGACGCTCAATCACATGCCCGCCGAGAAGCAGGAGCGCATCGCGGCGGAGACGATGCAGATCTACGCGCCGCTCGCGAATCGCCTCGGCATCCAGTGGGTCAAGGTCGAGCTCGAGGACCTGTCGTTCAAGTACATGTTCCCGGGCGAGTACGAGCAGCTCGCGATCGATGTCGCGAAGTCACGCGCCGAGCGGCTCGAGTACATCCACGCCGTCGAGAAGCTCATCCACAAAGAGATGATGGACAACGGCGTGCCGTGCGAGGTCTACGGCCGCGCGAAGCACCTGTGGTCCATCTATCAGAAGATGAAGCGCACGCAGCGCCCGTTCGAAGAGATCCACGACGCGATCGGCTTCCGCGTGATCACCGACTCGCAGATGCACTGCTATCAGGGCCTCGGGGTCGCGCATCAGACGTGGACGCCGATTCCCGGACGGTTCAAGGACTACATCGCGCTGCCGAAGCCGAACCTGTACCAGTCGCTGCACACCGCGGTGATCGGTCCGCGCGGCGAGCGCATCGAGATCCAGATCCGCACGAAGGACATGAACCTCGTCGCGGAGCACGGCATCGCCGCGCACTGGAAATACAAAGAGGGCACGCCGATCGCGCCCGACGACAAGAAGTTCGCGTGGCTGCGCCAGCTCATGGAGTCGCAGAAGGATCTGCGCGATCCGACGGAGTTCCTCGAGAGCGTCAAGATCGACCTGTTCGGCGACGAGGTCTACGTGTTCACGCCCGGCGGCGACGTGAAGGCGTTGCCGAAAGGGTCGTGTCCGATCGACTTCGCATATTCGGTGCACTCGTCCGTCGGCGATCACTGCTCCGGTGCGCGCGTGAACGGCATGATCGTTCCGCTTCGCTATCAGCTGCGCAACGGTGACACCGTCGAGATCATCACGAGCCCGAACCAGAAGCCGAACAAGGACTGGCTCAAGCTCGTGAAGACGGCGCGTGCGCGCACGAAGGTTCGCTACTTGCTTCGCACCGAGCAGCGCGACAAGGCCGTGGTGCTCGGCAACGACCTGCTCGACAAGGCGCTGAAGAAGCACTCCACGTCGATCGCCCGCGCCGAGAAGCAGCTCAAGCACGCGGCGCAGGAGCTGCGGTGCGTGACCGTCGACGAGCTGATCATCCAGATCGGCTACGGCAAGATCACCACGCAGCAGGTGCTGGAGAAAGCGCTGCCCGAGCTGACGAAGGCCGAGAAGGAGACGCCGGCGAAGACCGAGAGCATGCTGAAGACGCTGCTCAAGAAGGTCACGCGGCGCACGTCGTCGAGCGGGATCAAGGTCGCCGGCGAAGAGGACATCCTCGTGCGGTTCGCGAAGTGTTGTTCGCCGCTGCCGGGCGATCCGATCGCGGGCTTCATCACGCGCGGCCGCGGTGTCACCGTGCATCGCCGGGACTGCGACAAGGGACTCGATCTCGATCCCGAGCGTCGCATCGACGTCGAGTGGGATGGAAACTCGAAGACGCAGCACGAGGTCGCGATCCAGGTGCTGTGCTCCGACAAGCCCGGGCTGCTCGCGCACATCTCGCAGTCGTTCACGGATCAAGGCGTCAACATCAACCAAGCGCACTGTCGCGCGACAGATGACGGTCGCGCGGTGAACACGTTCCACGCGTCGGTGAAGGACCTCGATCAGCTGAAGTCGGTGATCCGATCGCTCACGCGCATCAAGGGCGTGTTCAGCGTCGATCGCGTCAGCGCGGACGTCTGAGCCTCGGTCGCGGCGATCTACGAGAAGACCTGAGCGACGCCCGAGCGACCTGAGCGACGCCCGAGCGGCGACGACGGGCGTTCGCATGAGGTCGCCGGCGCGAACTGCTCTACGATGCAGCGATGCGTGCACCGCGTTGGTACTTGGTCGTCGGCGTCCTCACGTGGTTCGCGTCACTCGCGCTGGCGCAGCCGCCGGGCGGAGGTCCCACGGGACCGCAGAAACCGCCGCAACAGGGCTTCCCCGTCGGATGGCGAACGTTTGTCGTGCTCGGCGCCATCCTGCTCGTGGTGTTCATCGCTGGCGCGGTGGCGAAGATGCGGAAGAACAGCGGGAAGTAGCTACGCGGCGAGCGAGGTCGTGCGGCACGCGCGGCCATCGAACGGACGCCGGCGCTTGCACGATGGACATGTGGTGTTGCCGAGCGAGCCCGTCGGCACGCGCAAGCGACGCGCGCAGAAGCACCGGATCACGACGTGCGCTTCGATCGGCGCGAACGCGAGCGGACGCCGCGCGGTGAGCACGCGCGCGACGATCCACGCGATCGCGAGTTGGAAGCGCACGGCGCGCGACGCGAGCGGGAGATCGAGCGTGCGAGCGAGCGAGACTCGCAGCGACGCGCACACGCGTGCGTGAAGCGAGCGAACCACGTCGGTGGGCAGCGGACCCTCGGCGGCGCGAACATGGATCGATCGCTCGCCGTGCTCGTCGGCGCCGGCGAGCAGCAGCGGACCGAGGCCGAGGAGCAGCGCCGCGAGCTCGGTGTCGATCGGCGAAGGCGCGCGGATCGTCCCGCGCGTGGACAACACGCAGCGCGCGGCTTCTCGAGCGAGGACCGCGCCGAGGGCATTCCCGTCGCGTTGGAGGTTCTTGTCGATCTCGAGAAACCACGTGTGGCCGTCGCGATCGGTGCGCGCCGGTGCGGTCGGCGTGGTCTTCCACACGACCACCGTGGCGTCGCAACCGAGGCCCGCGTGCTGGAACACGCGCTTCGCGGCGCGCTGGAGCTCGACGTCAGAGGCGATGCACTGCGCGACGAACGCGGCGTCGGCGGAGAACAGAAAGCTCTCGCGCACCGGGCACGGCAGCTTCATCGCAGCTGCGAGACTCGCCAGTCGTGCGGTGCGATCCGACATGCTCGTCTATCCGGACGAGCGTGCGGAACAAAAGTCGCGAATGAAACGGAACGAGAACTTAGGCCTTGGGAGCCGGCTTCCCCGGCTCACCGAGGCTAGCGAACAGCTCGCTCGTCGACGGAGTCGACTTACGCGCGAGCTTGTTCTTGCGACGGCGTCCCGCCTTCTCGTGCTTGTTCTTGCGCTTGACGCGGGTGGCAGAGGTCCTGGATGCCATGGGACGGGCCTTTTAGCGTCCGCGGTCGAGGCTTGTCAATGTGGCGGGAGAACGGAGCTGATCGGGGAGGATGGGTCGACGTCGAGAGTGGGTCGCGCTAGATTGCTTTCCCTCGCGGATCTCCTTTACGATTCGCAGAATTAGAGGGACGCGGCGATGAAACTCTGCCCGAAGTGCCAAAAGCAGTTCAGCGACGACGCGAACTTCTGTCCCGTCGACGCTGCGCGCCTGATCCCGCTCGACGCCCAACCGGCGTCCGGCGGCGGAGGCGACACGTTGGCCGCCAAGTTCGACCTCGGCGACACGCTGGGAGGTGCCCGAACCGGCACCGTCCATCGCGCCAAGGACAAGGCGTCTGGAGCCGCCGTCGCGGTCAAGGTGATCTCGCCGGCGGTCGTCGCGTTGCCAGGCGTCGCGCAGCGGCTCGACCGCGAGCTCAAGCAGCTCGAGCGAGTGCAGAGCGCGGGTGTCGCCAAGATCGTTGCCAGCGGCAAGCGCACGGGCGCGAAGGGCGAGGAGACCTGGTTGGCCACGGAGTTGCTCGACGGCGCCCAGACGCTCGCCGAGGCGATCAGCGCGCGTGGTCCGATTCCGTTGGCCGAAGCCGCGCACCTGATCGAAGTGATCGGCGAGGCGCTGATCGAAGCCGCGCAGGTCGGCGTCGTCCACCGCGATCTCGCGCCGAAGAACGTGTTGTTCGCCGGCGGTGACATCAAGCTGATCAACTTCTCGGTGCCCGTTCCGACCACGGACAAGGTCCCCGGCGTGCCCGAGTTCGTCGCGCCCGAGCAGGTCGATGGCAAGGCGGTCGATCAACGCTCGAACCTCTACAACCTCGGTGCGCTGTACTACTACGTGCTCACCGGTCAGACGGTGCACGCCGGCGCGGTCGATGAAGTGCATCGCGCGCACGTCAACGCAGCGATCAAGACGCCGTCGTCGCTCGCGCCGGTGCCGTCGAACGTCGAAGCCGTGATCATGCGCGCGCTCGATCGCAGCCCGACGAAGCGCTTCTTGACCGTGCGGCAGTTCGTCGACGAAGTCTCTCGCATCGCTCGCGGCGAGAGCGACCCGAAGTCGACGCAGCCGATGGGCGCGGTCAAAGCGCGGCCCAAGGCCGACCTCGTCGCGACCTTGCTCGGCATGAACAAGGGGGGCGGATTCGCGCCTCCCGTCGCGGCGCCCGCACCCGCGGCACCCGCGGCCCCCGTCGGAACGTCGACCGTGATCGGGGTCAGCCTCGGACCGCAGGCTCCTGCCATGGCGGCGACGGAGCCCGCACAGGCGATCCCCGCCACGCCCGCAACACCGACCGTGTCGCCCGCCGTGCTCGCCGCACAAGAGTCTCGCTCGCCGTGGGCGCCGCCCTCGGGCGGAGCAATGGCCGGCGCGCAGCAAGCCGTGACGGCGGCCGCCGCGGACATCGCGAGAGCTCCCACCGCAGCGCCGGACACGCGAGCGGCTCCTGCGGCTCCCGCGGCGCCGGTCGTGCCGGCCGCTCCCGTGGTTCCGGCCGCTCCCGTCGTCGCGGCTCCTGTCGTCGCCCAGCCAGCGGCGAAGAAGCAGGACGGCAAGCCCGCAGCGGCGGGCGGCAAGAAGGACGCGTTCCGCGAGACGATGTGGTTCAAGAAGGGCGATCTCGACGCCCAGGCCGCGGTGGCCGCCGCCGAAGAGCGGCAGCGGACCGGCAAGGACGCGACCAATGACAAGGCCGACTCCATGCCGATCGACGAGCGCTATCGCGACGATGGCTCGATCTCGCGTGGTGACAAAGAGAAGTACAGCCTTCGCACGGGCGCCACGCAGATGATGACCGCGGTCAAAGAGCCCGGCGCCAACGCGAGCGGCTCGCAGGCCAAGGTCTCGGAAGACGCGCTGATCGGCGAGATGAAACAAGGTCGCGGAAAAGTGTTCGCGGCGATCGGCGTTGCCGTCGTGCTCGTCGTGGTGATCGTCATCCTGTTCCTGCGCTGATTGTTGTGACCTCCACCCGCCGTCGCCCCACTGAGCGATGGTGACGATGGGTGAACGGGAGGATCGGGAAGCGGCTCAGCTCGCGCTGGCCGAGGCAGCCCTGCAGCGGAGCCAGTGGACGCTCGCGCGCGAGTTGATGCACCAGCTCGCGTGCACCGTCCCGCAGAACAAGCACTACCGCGCGCAGCTGAGCTTCGCCCGCGCGGGAGAGCTATTGGCGGCGGGGGACAGCACGCGCGCGCGCGAGGAGCTCGAGCGAACGCTGCGCCTCGCCCCGAATCACGCAGGAGCGGCCGCGATGCTGGAGAAGGCACGCGGCGGTCGGTTCGGGTTCGGTCGCCTGTTCCGGCGGTAACTATTTCGGAGGCAGGACGCGCGCAGAGCGGCGCGATGTGAAGGCGGGCGTTTCCTTGAGCCGCGACATCGTGATTCGCGGGCGTGCCGGCTGGACCGTGAGCGGGAGCGACGCTGCGGTGATCGCAGCGTCATCGAACAAAGGGATCTTTTTGGTCGCCGTGTGGAATCCGATCTCGCCGATGGCGTCGGAGAGTGAATCGCGAACGAACGGCGTGTTCAGCATCCGCTCGATGCCGAGCGACGAGCGCAACGCTTGCGGCGCCGTGCCGAGGCCGATGATCCGACCGCACCACCCACGCTCGCGAACGAGGTGGAGATAGAGGAGGTCGCCGGCGCTGATCGCGTCGAGGTCGACCACGAACACCTGCGGGCGTGGTGGAGGATCGTCGACGAGTGCGCTGATGACCTGCTCGACCGAGCGTGCGATCTGGACGAGCGCATCGACGCGTACGAGCTCGTTATCGATCCAGGACGCGCGTTGCTCGGCAGGTGCGAACACGATCACGCGAAGCGCGGGATCTTTCTGGTTCGTGGTCGTCCGCGTTCCGCGGGCGAACGTGTTGGGGTGATTACCGCCGCCTTCCATGTACACCGCATCGGCCGTCCTCTCGGGAGATCGATGTAGGTGTTAGCGGTCGGGTACTAAATCGGTAGCTCGCCCTTCATCACCAAGGCAGCGATCTCGGTGACGAGGTCCGGATGCGCGCCGGCCACCGTGATCACCGTGACCTCTCGGCTGGCGAGATCGCCCGGCAGGGTAGGCACGGGTGCGAGAACGGTGAGCGTCGATCGGGGGCCGCACATGGCGGCTGCCTGCGCGACGGCATCGGCGGTCGTCGCGATCACGCGCCACGGCCGTTGTCCGAAACCCAACTCCGTAAACCTCGCGCGGATCTGGGCAGCATCGGTCGTGGTCTCGGGAGCGATTCCCTTGGCGCGAAGCACGGCCACCAAGTGATTCGCGATCGGCGAATCCCCCACGACGACGACGGGATCGCGCGAACCGATGCCGGTGCGCGCGTACAGCGTGTAGGCGATGGCGAGCTCGCCGGCGACGACCGCGCCCGCGGGTGACGGCAGGTCGATGCCGCCGGGCTCGCCCAGCGTCACCAGCCAGCGCGCAGCCGCGATCACTCGACTCGCGAGCGGCGCGGTACGACGGCGCGCGGCCGGGCAGACCGCGGCTCCACCGCGACGACACACATCGCATTCACCGCACGGATCGATCGGTCCGGCGAGCACTCGCTTGCCGACGAGATGCATCGCGCGTGCACCTGCCTCGATCACGCGGCCGATCGCGGCCGCACCGTTCGCACCTTCGACCTCGATCGCGACGTCGTCGTCCCCGATGGCGCCGATGGCGGTGCTCACCAGTCTTCGCCGCGGTTCCCACCGCGACGCGCACCCGGCGAAGCGACCTCGGTACCTTCGATGTTCGCTTCGGTCGGTCGCTCGGGCGCATCTTCGTCGTCGACAACCGCCGCACCGGCCTGGCCGAACGCCATGGCGAAGTCATCGCCTTCGTTCTCGTAGTGCGCTTCTTCGATCAGCGCGCCGTCGACATCGAGGGACTCCTCGTGGGTTTCGGGCGCATCGAGCGTCTCGAGCGTCTCGAGCGGAGGCGGCGTGGCGACATTGGCGATGAACGGCTGGGCCGCACGACCGGGTGGCGAGGGCGGCGATGCTTTTGCCGCGACGGGAGGCGGCGTCAACTGCCCCGACATCTGCGCGACCGGAAGGCCCTGCTTGGCGCGCCACGTCTGCAGCGCGATCACCAGCTCCTCGTACGGAATCATGAGCCGACGTTACCATGGTAAGCCCCACGCGATGGCCGACGCGGCGCCCGAGACGATTCGCATCCTCCGCTCGTGGGCGATTCCCACCGAGGGATTCGTACATGGCTTCCCCGAGCGAACGGGTGGTGTGTCGACCGGGCTTCGGCGGTCGTTGAACCTCGGCAAGCGATGGGGCGATGACGAAGCCAACGTGATCGAGAACCGCCGGTTGGTCGCCGAGTACGCGGGGTACGACCCGGCGCAGCTCCACGCGACACGACACGTGCACGGCACCAACGTGTGGAACGTCCGCGACACGCGCCACGAGTCCGACGAATACGACGGGATCGTCAGCGACGTGCCGGGAGCGGTGCTCGGCGCGTTCGCCGCGGACTGTGTACCGATCCTGTTCGCAGATCCGCACGCGCGCATCGTGGGTGCGTGTCACGCGGGATGGCGCGGGACGATCGGCAGCTCGCCGGGACCGACGATCCCCGCGAGCGCGACGGGCGTGGTCACGAACGTGATCGCGAAGATGGTCTCGCTCGGCGCGCGCGCGGAACGCATCCGCATGGCGCTCGGGCCATCGATCGGTCCGTGCTGCTTCGAAGTCGGTGACGAAGTCGTCGCCGAGTTCCGCGCCGCGTTCGCGCGCAACGGCGGCGAGCCGGTGGGCCTCGTCGTCGATGGGCCCGCGAAGAAGCACATCGATCTGCGGATCGCGAATCGCACCGTCGCCGAACGCGCGGGCGTGCACCCCGAGAGCATCGACGACCGGCCGCCCTGCACCAAGTGCGAGAGCGACCGGTTCTTCAGCTACCGCCGCGACGGACGCGACGGCGGCGTGCACATGGGCTTCATCGGCCTCGTGCCGCGGCTGTGATCACAGCGGGCAGGTGCCCGCGGACCACGCGGTGTAGAACTCGCCCGACGTGGAGTCGTACTCCTCGGTGCTCGACACGCACTGACCCGCCGTCGCCGAGAAGCCGTACTGCGCGGGGTTCGTGGTGATCGCGAACGTACCGGTCGAGACGAGGACCGCCGCGGAGCCTTCGCTCGACGTCAGCTCGCCGTCGAGGAGGACGCGCGTCACGTCGTAGAGCGGCGCCGAGGAGCCGAGCGCGGCGTGGTTGACGCTCATGCGCAGGTCGAGCTTCGGCGTGACCGACAGCGTCTCGTTGCCGAAACCGTCACCGTCGATCGCCGCGGAGAAGCTGCGGCCGTCGTCCGGGTTGAGATCGATCGCGATCGCCTGCACGCCGTTTCGCGACAGCGTCGTGGTGTGCTCGCCGAGCGAAATATTCGTGACCTGGAGCGGTTGGCCCGCGGTCAGGTTCGCCGATGCCGACACGCCGCCGAGATCGAGATCCATCGACTCGGTCCCGTCGGGAATGTGCGCGGTGGTCGCGCCGACATCGAGAGCGAAGTCGCCGAGCCCCGCGCTGCCGTCGAGCTCGATCGAGACGACGTGCGATGCCGCAGATGTGAAGCGAAACGCATCCGCGCCGTCGAGATCGATGCCGTCGTCGGCGAACGCGATGTCGAGTGCGCGATCGATCGTGGTGTCCACGTCGATGTGTGCGGCGCCGAGCACGGTCAGCGTTCCGGTCACGCGGCCCGACAGGCGCGCGTTGGGAGCCATTTCGCCGAACGCGCCGGCGAGCGTCTCGGTCGCGGCTTCCGCGGCGTCGAGATCCACGCTCACGGAGATCGAGTCGTGCGTCAGCGCGATCTCGAGCGGCTCGTCGTGGTGCGAGCCGACCTGGATCGCGAAGCGCAGTGCGTCGTCGTCGTCCTCGACGCGAACGCGAAGATCGACCTCGTCCCACTGCTGCACGCATTCCGGGTCGAGCTGTTCGGTCTCGTTGCCGAGGTCATCGACGATCACGGTCGTGCACGCGAAGTCCGACGGGATGTCGTAGACGCCGTCGCCGACGTGGTTTGCATCCGTGAAGATCGTGGTGTTGAGCTGATCGATGATCGCCTGCGAGTCGAAGTCTTCGCCGGCGACGAGCCCCTGGCGCATGCGTCCCACGAGTGCGCTGCCACCGCCGCTGCTGGCGGAGTCACTCGAGGACAGGAACCCGCCGAGTGTGTTCGAGAGGAAATCGAACGACGCGAGGCCGGGCATCTCGGCGGTGGTGCCGTCGGCCGCGGCGGCGGTTTGATCGATGATGTACCCGAGGTCGCTGGTGATGCGCGAGCGGACCTCCGAAGGCGCGGGCGGATCGCCACATGCGACGAGACCGACCGACAGCAGCGAAAGCGAAAGGAGAGTAGATGGCGTTCTCATTGGTCGGCTTGACCTTCCAACCGGCATGCCAGAGAACAGTGACCAACGCAGAGCCGTCGATTGCCGGCAGTTGCCGAGACATTCGGATCCGGTCGAGGCCTAACTCCGTTCGCTGCCTCGCATCGGATCGGGTGGCAGGTCCCGCGACATCCACGCCCGTGTGAAGAGCTGGACACAAAGGCCCGTCACCTCACCTCGATCTACGTGGGATTTCGCGCAGCCCGTGTCGCGATCACCGCCTGTACGTGACGAACAGATCGAGCTGCCGGGTGTCCGAGCTGGCGCTGGTTCCGGTCGCCTTGCCGCCCGTGAGCATCGGGAACTCGAACCGCACCCCGGCATCGAGGCGCCTGCTGATCGCGTAGAGGCCCGCGACGCCGATCGATGTGGTGTAGCGATCGGTCAGCTCGGACAGCGGTGCGACGAGCCCGGCCTCCGCGAACAGCACGAGCTTGTCCGTCGCTTGGATCGCGAGCTGCACGGGGAGATCGAACGTCTCCTTGTTGCCTTGGTCGCGATTGCTCAGGCCGAGCCGCAGCGCCCAATCGGCGATCAGCGCGAATCGTGATGCGAACGTGTAACGAGCGAGCGCGCCGACGCGCAGGTACATCAGCACCGGATCGAACGACGAAGCCCCGAGTGTCGCGTGGCCGGCGAGCGCCGCGTGCTTCTCTGGCTTGTCGACGAGGAGATACAGACCGTCGAGCGCGAAGTCGTTGTAGAGGCCGCCATCGCACTCGTCGATCTCCGTGCCGAGGAAGTCGCGCTTTCCGAGGAGACACAGCCCCGGATCGTGGACGATGCCGACCTGGAGCTTCGGCATCACGCCGTAGACCACGCTCGGTGCGATCCAGATCGGGCTCGCGACGCTGTCCGCGCTGAGGTTGATGCGGAGCACGCCGTGGATCGCGAGCATCTTCGCCGGCACGACGAGGGGCCGATCGATGAACCGCTCGGGGTATGCGACGGGCTCGACCTCGTCCGGCACCGCGGCAGGCTCGGAGGCTTCGGGCTCGTTGGCCCACGCAGCACGCACCAAGCCCATGACCACCAGGATCGCGCTCACCCGCATGCTGCGATCCTAACTCAGCTACTATCGCCGTGAGGTGCTCGACTGCGACGACGCAAGCCTGCTGCTCGCGCGTGGGGCAGCGCTCTCCGACGACGATCGCGCGGCGCTCGACGACCACATCGAGGGCTGCGATGCGTGCGTCGCGTTACTCCGTAGTGGAGCCACCGCCTCGCCGACGCTCGCGTACACGTCGGACACCTCGCGGTTCGAGCTCGGGGAGGTCATCGCCAGTGGTGGGATGGGCCGCATCGTGCGCGCGTTCGATCGCCATCTCGGTCGCGAGATCGCGATCAAGGAGGTGCTCGGTCCCGAACACCGCGAGCGCTTCGAGCGCGAGGCGCTGATCACCGCGCGACTTCAGCATCCGGCGATCGTCCCGATCTACGACGCCGGAACCTGGCCCGATGGCACGGCGTTCTACGCGATGCGGCTGGTTCCCGGCGAGACGCTGTTCGACGCGATCGCGCGGCGCACGGATCTCGCCGAGCGACTCGCTCTGTTGCCGCACGTGATCGCCGTCGCGGATGCGCTCGCATACGCACACGCGCGCGGGGTGATCCATCGCGACCTCAAGCCGCACAACGTGCTGATCGGCGAGTTCGGCGAGACCGTCGTCATCGACTGGGGACTCGCGAAGCAACGCGGAGATAGCGACCTCGCGACGACGGCGGACGCGCCCGCGCTTCCCGCGCTGACGTCGGCGGGCAGCGTGGTCGGGACTCCGTGCTTCATGTCGCCCGAGCAGGCGAAGGGCGAAGTTCTCGACGAGCGCGCGGACGTGTTTTCGCTGGGAGCGATGCTCTACAACCTCGTCGTCGGCGAGCCGCCGTATTGGGATCGCACGCACGACAGCGCGCGGCTGATCGAAGAGGTGCTCGATCGATCGCCCACGCCGATCGCCGAGCGCGCTCCGACGGCGCCCGCGGATCTGGGCGCGATCGTCGACCGCGCGATGGCGCGTGATCTCGGCGCGCGGTTCGCGAATGCAGGCGAGCTCGCGTCCGAGCTGCGTCGCTTCCAGGCCGGGCAACTCCTGATCTCGCGCGAGTATCGAATCGGCGAGCTCGTCGCGCGATGGATCCGGCGGCATCGCACGATCGTGTCGCTGTCCGCGGTCGCGGTCGTCGCGCTCGGCGTCGTCGGTGTCGTCGCGATTCGCAACGAGCTGCGCGCGCGCGACGCCGAACGCGAAGCGGCCACGGCGTTCGAGACCGGACAGAAGAAGGGGCAGCGCGCGCTGTGCGAGGCGTCCGCGCCGTCGCTCGCGACGCCGTGGACCGACGACGCGAAGGACATCGTCCATCGCAGCGTCCTGCGTACCCAGCTGCCATATGCGAAGGATCTCGTGACGCGGATGGATGCCGCGTTCACCGCGTGGAGCTCCGAGCTCGCGACCGCGCGCGAGCTGGTCTGCGATGCATCGTCGACGGCGCCGCGCCCGCAGCTCGCCGCCGAGATCGATTGCCTCGGCGACCGCACGCGCGAAGTGCGCTCGCTGATCTCGCAGTTGCACGACGTCGACGCCGCGACGCTGATGGTCGCCGCCAGCGCTGTCGACACGCTGCCACCCACCATGCGCTGCACGTTGCCCCTCCCGCAGCGCCAGCTGCCGCCCAATACACCCGAGGTCGCGGCTGTCCGTGAAGCATTCGCGAAGGTCCGTGCGCTCGGAAAGCTCGGTCGTCACCGCGACGCGCTCCCGATCGCCGAGAAGGCCGTCGTTCAAGCGGACGCGATCGGCGATCTCGGTCTGCGTGCTTCGGCGCGGGTGTCGCTCGGCTCGCAGCTGTCGAATACGTCCAAGTACGACGAGGCGCTCGCGACGATGCGCATGGCGCTCCGCCTCGCGGAGACGGCGCACGACGATCGCGCCTCGGCGCAAGCGTGGGTCAACCTCGTGCAGATCGAGTATCGGCGCGGGAAACCCGAGAACGCGATCGAGATCCTCGACGCGGCGCTGGGGGCGACGGCGCGTATCGCGGATGTCGCGCTGCAGACCGAGGTCATGATGAGCGCGGGCGGTGCGTACACGCAGCTCGGCAAGAACGACGAAGCGGAGAAGCTGTTCCTGGAAGCCGTCCGCATGCGGCGGGAGGCGTGGGGCGACACCGACGCGCGTGTGGCGGCGACGATGTCATCGCTCGGAAACGCGTATGCGATGCGCGGCGATCTCGAGCGCGGGATCGCGGCGCACCGGGACGCGGCGAAGGTCGCCGAGGCGGGTCTCGGCGGATCCCATCCGACGGTGGGCGTCATGCTCGGAAATGTCGGCAGCGATTACCTCTATGCGTTGCGTGCACCCGAGGCCGTGGCGCAGTTCGAGCGTGCGCTGTCGATCGCCGAGGCTGCGTACGGCACCACCCATCGCGACATCGGGCTCGCTCTGACGAACCTCGGCACGGCACGCCTCGAAGCGGGCAACGTCGACGGTGCTCTGGATGCGTTCGCGAAAGCGGAGGTCGTGTGGAAGGCGGTCAACGCGCAGCATCCGTCGATGGCCGAAGTCCTTCTCGGCCGCTATCTCGCGCAGCGGGCGAAGGGCGCGCCCGGCACCGTCGCGGAGCTCGAGACCGCGTTGCCGCTCGCGAAGGGACTGCCGCCGTTCATCGCGGGACGCGTGCAGCTCCACCTCGGGATGGCGCTGACGGGGAAGCGCGCCACCGAGCTCGTGAAGGCGAGCGTCACCGGCTTCGCGACCACGACGCTACCGCTCATCCAACGCGAGCTTGCCACCGCAAAGGCATGGCTCGCCGCGCACGGAGCGTCATGAGCGCGAGCGGCAAGACGATCGACGAGCTGTGGCCGATGTTCCGCGCGGTCGCCCAGAGCGGTGAATCAGCGTGGCAGGCGCTCGCCGCGGCGCTGTTTCCGGCGCTGCTACCGATCGCGTCGTATCAGCCGATCGGTCGCATGAAGAAGGATCGCGATGCGCCGCGCGAGATCGCGACCCGCGTGCTCGAGCGGTTGCACGCCAAGGAGTTCGCCGCGATCCACAAGCTATGCGCCGCCGATCCGCCACCGCCGCTCGAAGCGTGGTTGCGCGTGCTCGTTCGTCACGCGGCGATCGATACGATTCGCGACGAGCCCGAGTTCGAGCGCGCGACCGAGCGCCGCGACGCGCGGTGGATCTCGCTCGACACGCTCGTGTCCACACCGGGTGCGGCTCCCGATTCCCTCGTCGAGAAGCGCCGCGCCGTGATCGCGTTCATCGCTGCCGCGGTCGCTCGCGTGGAAGCGGTGTCGCGAGAGAAGTCCGGGGACGACGTGCTCGCCGCGCTCGCGACGGAGTGGGGCATCGCCCGGATCCACGTGCGCCGTCTCGTCCAGCGCGGAGCGCGCTACCTCGCGGTGATCGAAGCGGTGCTCGACGGTCACTCGTATCCCGAGGTCGCGTCGCAGCAGGGCGTCACGCGCCGCGAGGTCGAGCTGACCGTGCAGTACGTCGAAGAGCTTCTGGCCGCGCGCCGCTTCGCCGTGCTCTGAGTGTCGAGATCACCGACCGTTAGTCGACGGAGATGCCGTACGTCGGCAGGATGTCACCGGTGAGCGCTTGCACGATCGCGAGCGCTTTGTGCCAGTCGATCATCGCTTGCGTCTTGCGCAGCTCGGCTTGCCGCAGCTCTTCCTGACGCGACAGCACGTCGAAGTTCGTCGCGCGACCGAGGTTGAATCGGTCGGTCTCGATCTTGATGTTCTCGTTGGCGAGATCGATCGCGCGTTGCGAGAGGGCGATGCGGCGCTTCGCGAGCTCGATCTGCGCGACGGCGCGGGCCATCGCTTGCGCGATCTGCGCGCGGATGTCGAACGCGGTGACCTCGAGCTTCTTGCGGCCCTCGCGCAGTTCGCGCGCGCGGCCCTTCACGTCTTCCTGGCCGAGCGAGTGCTGATAGCGCAGCTGGCCGGAGATCGCGATCGAGCTCGTGCGTGCGAGGTCGCGCAGCGCCGTCGTGAAGCTCTCGCTCTGTGTCGTCGGCCCGAGCGTGAGTGCAGCGTCGAGCTGCGGCAGCAGGCCATTCTCGGTCACCTCGATGTCGAGCTTCGCGACGTCATCTTGCTTCGCGAGCTGTGCGAGCTCGGGGCTCGCCGCGAACGCGCGTTCGCTGAGCTCGCCCAGGGAGGTGTTCGCCTCCTTCGTGTCGAGATCGGTGGTGACGCGCAGGCCGAGCTCGCCTTGGCCGATCGGCAGACCGACGGCGCGGCGCAGCACGATCGAACGATCGACGATCGACAGCTCCGCGTTGAGGATCTCCTCCTCGCGCGTCGCGATGATCTGCTGTACCGCCGGGATCTCGCTGCGCGGAATCTTGCCGCCCTCGTTACCGATCGTGGTGATGCGTAGGCGCTCGTTCGCGAGTGCGAGGCTCGCCTGCGTGATCGCGATCGAGCGCTCGGCGAGCACGAGGTCCCAGTACGCAGATACGACGGTCTGCACCGCGTTGATCGCGGCGAGGCGCTTGGCGAGCACGGCGGCATCTCGTGACAGCGTCGCGCGGCGCTCGTTTGCTTCGTAGAGCAGACGTCCGCGGCCGCGCAGGAGTGGCTGGAGGTACGTGACGTTGAGCTCGTCCGACCAGTTGTTGATGCGATCGCCCGGGTTCAGCGGGTTGCTGGTCCGCGAGTACGTCGTCCCGGCATGCAGGTTGATCGTGCCGCCCGTGGGCAGCGCGCGCGAGACATCCACCGTCGCGCCGATCGTCGTGGATCGATCGATGCGGAGTCCGCTGAAGTAGCCCGACGAGCTCGACACCGACAGCTGGGCATCGATGCGCCAAGCGTCGCGCGCGTACGTCTGTGCGATCTGGGCCTCGGCGATCGCGATGTCGATGCGCGCCGACAGCAGCGCGGGTGCGTGCTGGACCGCGTGCTGGAGCAGATCGGGGAGCGACGTCTGGCGGGCCGGCCCGGCCCACGCCGTCAGATCGGTCGACTGCGGAGGCGGGGCGCCGCCGGAGTCCGCGTCGTCGAGCAAGCGCGACAGCAGGTCGGCGGAGGCAACACCCGGCCCGAGCACGAGGACCAGGAGGCAGAGCGCGATCGACGGAGCACGGCGCATCGAAGCGGGCGCAGCATGGCACGCTCTTTCGGGCTGCGCGACTGCGAC
>Ga0154020_10001730_pt1 | contig 26847 bp, 19 predicted proteins | sample Klosneuvirus_201_FD_109709 | JGI IMG/M metagenome (GOLD analysis project Ga0154020, IMG submission 109709) | Active sludge microbial communities from wastewater, Klosterneuburg, Austria - Klosneuvirus_20160825_MG | ecosystem: Engineered > WWTP > Aerobic digester > Activated sludge | place...
TGCCTGATCAGGCCCGCTTCATCAAACTTGGCGGGAGACTGTTCGACGAAATCGAAGTGGAGATACCGACGGAACTTGAAACAATGACTTCCAAATCCGGGCAAACGATCACACGCGGCCAATGGGACGCGATGACCGGCCCACAAAAAGCAGAGTTTGTTAGGGGATAACGGAAACGAATTGTTAGTGCCTTCACGGCATGAATAGTAGCCGAAGTTTACTTTTCCAATTAACTTCGATTAATATCGCAGAAATCCCAAAATCACGGAGCGTATTTCCGATGGATCAAGCGAGCTACTTTTGCCCACAGTGTCAGCAGCCTAGGTTATTCCAGAGCAAGCCCATGAATCACACCCCGCATATTTTAGCGGCGGTTTTCCTTTGCGGGCTTTGGCTTCCGATTTGGCTGTTAATGGTGGCGTCTTACAACCCAATTTGGCGATGTGCTTTCTGCGGCTATTACAACGAGCCAAAATATCTGGTGAATCCGGGCTTGTGGCAGCAGGAGATTCAGGCAAGGCAGTTAAGTGCCCGCATGTCCCCGCCATCTGACGTCGCAGCGCTAAAACCCAAGTATTGGGCCTTTCTCGCAATCATTGGTGGCTGCGTACTGGTCGGTGCAGTGGCTCTGGGTATAGACGAGTTTTATAGGTATCAAAGGGCGAATACGCCAAGTGTTACTCAACCGGTAGCCAAAAGTCCGGAAGCGATTAGACAGGAGCTTGTATCGAAGATTGAGGCCGAGTACACGAAGAAGTTTAGTGATCTTCGGTGTATAACTTCGGGCGACTCGAACCTGATATTTGACTTCACATCCGCACAAGTAAACGAAGCTTTCGTTAAAGAATTTCAAAAGCCTAGTAATGAATATCTAGTGAAATTGCGAAATGCTGGATTCAAATCGGTACGGTTTACGAATAAGCAGAAATCTTGGCCTTTGTTTGCTCTTTAGTATCTTCTGGCGTATCAGCTAGCTATCAAGATCAACCTTCAGTACCAAATCCCGCTTGCCGTCATACACACTGACAGCGGCGGGATTTTCTATTTCTTCGCTTTGCAGGCGCATCGGAAGTATTTCGCCCTTTAGCCAGATCTCACAACTACGACCATCGAAACGAACCGTCACAGGCTCGATAATGCCATTTATGCGGGTACTGGCCGAGTATTTTACACCGTCGATGTTCTTACCCTTATAGGTTGCACCGAAGGCAGCAGACGCTAATAGAAGCGTAAGAATGAGGGCTTTCATGGCGGGAACGATAGCGCGAATTCACCTAACTTTGCAACCGGAAAAACAACGGAAGGGCGTTCCATTTGGGAAAATGGTTACATTATTAGATACAGGGCGCATTTTGGGAGCTATGGACTCCAAATCAAATAGTCCGTAAACTATTATAAATAGGGAGTTTAGATGGAGGCGGCGATCGGAATTGAACCGATGAATAAAGGTTTTGCAGACCTCTGCCTTACCACTTGGCTACGCCGCCGTTAAATAAGAGAAGGCAGTTGGCGGAAGGCGGTCGGCAGGTGATCTTCTCTACCGCCTACTCACGTTCTGCTAACTGCCTACTCCTTGATATGGAGCGGGAGACGAGGGTCGAACTCGCGACTTCGACCTTGGCAAGGTCGCGCTCTACCACTGAGCTACTCCCGCGTGGCAAACCATAATTTTACCCGAACGAAACTATTTGTCAAGCGGCCTGGCCAGGAATTGCAGAAGCCCGCTCATGAGCAAGGGCGATTCCTCCAAGTTGGGTGTTTCGACCTTGCCGACGCGCGGGATCTTGCACTGTAACTAGTTGACGGTAATATCCTTAATAAAGCTCCAATCGCCGTTCGGGGATATCTTTATTCCGCCGATCCGCTTGTTGTAGACCACCATATTTCCCGGATACCAAAGCGGTAATAGCGGCAGTTCGCTGCTGACGATGTCCCACGTTTTGCCATACAGTTCCTTGGCTTTTGCGCGGTCGACTGAATTTACAGCCTCTTCGACAAGCTTATCGACCTCAGCATTCTGATAGCGGCTCCGGTTGCAGCATGAGACGGATCCGCCCGGGATCTTGGTCGAGCTGAACAGATCTCGAAGAAAGATCGGGTCCTGATTTCCGCCGACCCATTGGCCGGTGTAGATCTGAAACTGGCCTTGTGCGAGCTGTTGGCGGATGGTATTGACCTCAAGCGTTTCGATACGAACATTGAGCCCGACGTCGTTCAGGGCACTCTGAATGACCTGCGCGTATTGATTTGTCGCTGCGTTACCGGCTCCGTATTTGAACGTGATCGGTTCGCCTTTGTATCCGGCTTCCTGCAATAGCTGCTTCGATCTTGCCTGATCGAATGTGTACTGAGTTCCGGGCGAATATGCCCAAGATTGCGGCGGCAGGATCGAGCTGGCGGGCTTTGCCTGATCGAATAAAAGCTGCGAGACGATCTTCTGCCGGTCTATGGCATAACCGATCGCCTGGCGTATCTTCGGATTGTTGAGCGGCGGGGATTGAGCATTAAAAACAAGATATTGAATATTCGACCCATCGAACTGATCGACCTTCAGATTACCCGAACCATTCATCGCCTTGAGCACGTCGGGCGGCAGGTTGGTTGGCAGCGGAGCGATGTCCACGCCGCCGGCCTGCAGTTCATTCTGAAGCGACTGTGCATCAGTCACGGTCTTAACACGAAGCTTTGGAATTTTCGGCGCACCGTCCCAATATTCAGTGTTTGCCTCGAGTTCAACAATGTTCTGCGAAGCATCAAAGGCGACAAATTTGAACGGGCCGGAGCCCACCGGCGTGTCCTTCTGCTGAGCTGCCGAATCCGTCGGAATAATGGGGATCGCCACCAAATTTGCGAGGAGCTGATTCCGCAGAGCGGGACGTGTGACAGTGAAAATGACCGTTTTGGCGTCAGGCGTTTCGATCGAGCTTATGTGAGCGACTCGCTTGGTCTTTGGTTCAGCCGGAGTTTTAGCCCCGTTTGAATTATCGATTGTTTTCGGCGGCGTAGCAGCAGGCGAGGAATCGTCAGGAACCGTATCGAAGAAAGCTCCGGATTTAAAACCATTGCTCTTGAACAATTCATCGAACGTATATTTAACGTCGGCCGAGGTGAAGGCTTTGCCGTTGTGGAACTTTACATTGTCCTGCAGGACGAACGTGATCGTTTTGCCGTCTTCTGAGGTTTTGATCTCCTTTGCGAGTTCACCGACGTAGTCGAAATTTGCGTCTTTCTTAACAAGAGCATTGAACATCAATGACTTGACGCGTTCTGCCGCCACATCTGATGCGGCTGACGTGAGCGTGTCAAAAGCCGTGAATTTCTCAGACAGAGAAACCGTCACAGCATCTGTATTCCGTCGTCTGCAGGTCGATGCGGTGGCAAAAAAGGAGAGGATCAACAACAACAAAAATAATTTACGCAAAACGATAATTCCTCCAAACAAAACTTATCGGGCAAGTTTTTATGCTTTCTTTAGCGGCCTTTGCTTACTTTGCTCCCTTGCGGAAAAATCCTTGACCGGCTTAGTTTCCCGCAAAGACGCAAAGGGTGCAAAGACCGCAAAGGCTTAATTCGAAATTTTTGCCGCCAACGCTGCCGTTGCGGCAGATAATTCACCTAGCCGCAGCTCGTCAAACATCGGCGGAGCGGCTATCGTAGCCTTGAGCTTAGCAATCCGTGCGAGCGACGCGTCGATCTGTTCCATCGAGATCTCGCCCGCTTCTACCGCCTGACAAACCGCTCTGAATCCAGTACGAATATTCTCAGGGCCGGCACAGATAGCAAGCATATCGACGCCTGCGAGAATCGCCATTTTGCAGGCCTCGCCGATGCCGTAATTTCGAATGATCGCTCCCATCTCGAGATCGTCGGTGATAACAACACCGTCAAACCCCATATCGCCGCGGAGCAATTTTGTAATAAAACTATAACTTAAAGATGCCGGCAAAAGCTTCCCGTTAGCGTCTTTTTCCTGAAGCGGGTGGTCCGGAAAACAAACATGAGCCGCCATGACGGCGTGAACATCTGCGGTTTGTAAGAGTTTGCGGTACGGGAAAAGGTCTGTGTCTTCGAGTTCGGTGGCCGATATACTGACGACCGGAAGTTCCTCATGGGAATCGACCTGAGCGGCCCCGAGTCCCGGAAAATGCTTGAGGCACCCGATGATATTTTTTGATTGAAGCGAGTCGAGAAACGCACCTGCAAACTCCGTCGCATCAGTTTTTGACGCCCCGTAGGTTCGCGAAAACAACCCGTTCGAATGCGTACCCCGCTCCTTATCGATCACATCGACAACCGGGGCAAAATCCATATTGAAGCCGAGAATACCGAGCGTTTCACCAATGATCGCCGCTTGCTCCGCAGCACTCGCCGCAGACGGAAGTTTGCTCGCCGCCGGCATCGGCGTCATTATCCTCCGAAGTCGGTCAACTAGGCCGCCTTCCTGATCGATACTGAGAAATGGTTCGATTTGAGAAGTACTGCGGATGCCGTCGAGCAGGTCGCGGGTCTGCTCAAAGCTCTTAATATTTCGAGCGAACAAACAAACCCCGCCGGGCGAAACTTCCGCCAGAAGAGCTCGTGTTGGCTCGTCCAACTCCGGCCCGGCGATCCCAATAAAAAATAACTGCCCGATCTTTTGTTCTAACGAAAGGGAACTGAGTTGCTCGATCATCGTTCAATTTGAGGAAAACGGCAAAAGAGCAGTTTACCAATCGGAGCCGTGTAGCGAAAGTATAGCGGGGAGGATAGTAACCACGAAAGTTCACGAAAGAACCACTAAAAAAGGAAAGTGCCCTTTTCGTGTTATTTCGTGGCTACTGTGGCTTGGCCTTAAAATGGCTGTCCGAATCGAACACCTTATTCGTCGTCGCGTTCCGTAACGAATACGTAAAGCCTTTCTGGATCGCGTAGGCTCCGACCTCGCCGGTTTTTGAGATCGCGATGAAACCGACCTGCATTTCCTTGGCGGTTTTTGGGTCGCGGTCGATGATGCGGCGGATAGCTTCTTTGCAGGCTTTGGTCGGTGTATAGCCGAAACGCATCAGCTCGATGATCAGGTGCGTGCCGCAGATGCGGATCACTTCCTCGCCGACACCGGAACTGGTCGCGGCTCCGACCTTGTTATCAACAAAAAGCCCGGCTCCAATGATCGGCGAATCGCCAACGCGGCCGTGGATCTTGAACGCCATTCCGCTCGTCGTACATGAACCCGAAAGATCGCCCTTCGCGTCGAGTGCGATCGTTCCCATCGTGTCGTGATTGGCCGCTCCGCTATCAAAAAATGGCGGCGCCGACCGCTCATTCTGGCTGACCTTGCGGTTCTCAATGTTGATGATAGGTTTGTATTCAGATTTTTTGAGCCACTTCTTCCACTCTTTTTCAGCATCGTCCGAGAGCTTCCGCGGCATCAATTCAAATCCATTTTCAACGGCAAATTGTGTTGCCCCGTCTCCCGCGAGCACGACGTGTTTCGTCGTTTCCATCAGCTTTCTCGCGACCGAGATCGGATGTTTGATCTGCTGGACGAACATCACGCTGCCGCAATTTGCCTTATGATCCATGATCGACGCGTCAAGCGTCACAAAGCCGTCGCGATCCGGATATGCCTCCAGCCCGACGCAGCAGCTCGGCTCATCCTCGGCATTACGAGAGGCGGCCTCGACCGCGTCGATGGCTTTGCCTTTGGCCGACAGGATCTTCCAGGCAGCCGCGTTCGGATTCATTCCGCTGTCCCATGTCGAGACAACCAGCGGCCGTGCGAATCTTGCGGATCTGTCCGCCCCGAACGTCGAATTCGCGGCGGCAGCGATCGGTAGAGAAGCGACCGCACTCTTTAAAAAATCTCGGCGATTTGTCATGTTTTTTATTCTAATACGAGTTTCGGCAGAAATACCTTTTCATAATGAAGTTTTTGTTGACTAAATTCTGAAATATTAGAAAATGAGAGGATGTCCTTACTCAGCTGTCGCTTTCTCGTTGTAGTCCTTTTGTCTGTGGCAGCTTTCAACGTGAACGAGTACGCTCAGTCGCCTGAGAACTGCACCGGTACAAGTATCTTCACCGCCAGGAACTGCTCCGGCGATAACCTCTCGCCCGATGAGCAGACCCTTTTCGACACGATCAACAAATACCGCACCGAGAACGGCCTTCCTGCAGTGAAACTCTCTGCCTCGCTCAGCATGGTCGCGAACCGCCGCGTGCTGGATCTGAATCAGAACATGAAGACGATCACCCACAGTTGGAGCAATTGCCCGTATGACATAGGAGATAAGAAAACCTGGCCCTGCCAAATCGAGTCTCCGCGGCGCCTGAATTCCGGTTACACAGGCGACGGTTACGAGACCCTCTACGGCACGACGAACTCGAGAGTTGACTTGGGCTCGGCCCTTGCCGCCTGGAAAAAAAGCGAGATGCACAGTTCGATAATTCTGAACAAAGGGATGTTCGAGTCGATGCCTTGGGAAGAATTTGGCGTCGCGACCGGCGGAGGTTACGCTTCACTATGGTTCGGATATTCGGGATCAATGGCCAAGGTTCAGACGGCCGCAGGTCGTGGATCGGTCGCATCCTACGATCAGATGGTGTCGAATATCTTCGAATCCCTCGCGATCGAGCAGCGATCAGTCTCCACAGAACCCAGCGGCCTTCGCCGCGGCATCTCGCCCGACAAAAAACTAAAAGTTGAGATCTGGGGAGTGAAACGAGAGCTCGCCGAAACGAGCATCGTGATCACGGCGACCACTATGCCGGATGGCAGCATTGACTCGGCCAAAAAAGCCGGCGTTTCAAAAATTATTAGGGATTTGTTCCCGGAATGGCCCGACGCCGATGCCTGGCTCGATAATTCAATCGTCCTTATCGCTCAAAATCGCACCGCTTGGAAGGCCAAAACGATCAGAGGTATCGCCATTGAGATCAAGGCATCAGGCAGTGATGCCATCATGCTATCGATAAAACCGCCGATGAAAACGGTTCCGATAGAGATGTTATAGTCGAATTAGTTGGTGTGCTGATAAACGCACTTACCCGCAAGACACGTATTTTTTCCGCAACCTTCGACCAATCTCCAAATTACCTCTACCAAACTCGCAAAATTGCTCGACCAAGATCACGACCCGCGTCGACCAAACGAGCCTAAATTATCTTGTCGCGTATGCGGGCCAGAAGCTCCTTTGATTCGTCAGCAGACAGGCTATTGACATCGGTATTGCGAAGTTCGTCTATCGCGTTCTCGTTGGTCACGGCAAAGAGGGAATATTGCGCGGCCAACCGGCCGCCGGCGGCCCTCGCAAGGCCTTCTTTCTTCTCATCTGCAAAGACCGCAAGTTCATATTTTTCAAGCTTTTCCAGCACATTCTTCGCGCGTTCGATGACCTTTGTTGGCAGGCCGGCAAGCTTGGCGACGGCGATACCGTAGGACTTTGAGGCTTTCCCGGGTTGGAGTTTGTGGAGAAATACCACATCGCCGTCCTTTTCGGTCGCGGTGAGCTGATAATTCTTGGCTCCCGGCAGGTTCTCCGCCAGCTCAGTCAACTCATGGTAATGTGTTGCAAACATTGTCTTTGCGGAATGTTCGGGCGAGTTGTGGAGGTGTTCCGCCACCGCCCAGGCGATCGAGAGGCCATCGAAAGTCGACGTTCCGCGCCCGATCTCGTCGAGCAGAACGAGGCTTCGCGGCGTCGCATTATGAAGTATCGCCGCCGTCTCCGTCATCTCGACCATGAACGTCGAACGTCCCGAAGCGAGGTCGTCTGAGGCTCCAACCCGAGTCCAGATCCGGTCAACGATCGGCAAGCTCGCCGAGGTTGCGGGCACGAAAGAACCGATCTGCCCGAGTATCTGTATGATCGCTATCTGTCTGAGAACAGTGGACTTACCGCCCATATTCGCCCCCGTGATGATGAGCATTCGGTCGGTCGAATTGTTGAGGAGCAGGTCATTCGGAATGAATGACGAACCGAGCGAAGCTTCTACCACCGGATGCCGACCGTTCCTGATCTGGATCTCATCACCATCGTGCAAAATTGGACAAACATAATTTCGCCGAGCCGCCGTTTCGGCCAAAGCACACAGGCAATCCAGCGTCGCAAATGCCCTCGCAGTCGATTGCAAAAGCCGGGTTTCGGCACAAACCGTCGCCCTCACCTGCTTGAATAATTCCGTCTCTATCTGCAGTATTCGCTCTTCCGCACCCAAAACCTTCTCTTCCCATTCCTTGAGCTGCGGAGTCGTGTAACGTTCTGCATTTGCAAGGGTTTGGCGGCGTTCATAGTCGTCCGGAACCTTCGAAATATTGCCCTTCGATATCTCGATGTAGTAGCCGAAAACGTTATTAAAGCGGATCTTCAGGTTCGAAATTCCGGTCCGCTCGCGTTCCTGTTCTTCGAACGATGCGATGATCTGCTTGGCTGAAACTGATATGTTTCGCAGCTCGTCCAGTTCGGCATCAAAGCCATCCCGGATCACACCTCCATCAGCCGGATTGACCGGCGGTTCGTCGCTGATTGAGCGGTCGATCAGGTCGCGGATCTCAGGCAGCTCGTAAATATTTTCCGCCAGAACCTGTAAAAGCAACGATTTAGCGTCGGCGAGCGTTTCATTGACCAACGGCGATTGCCCGATCGAACGCCTCAAAGCCACAAGGTCGCGAGGTGTTGCCGTCCCAAGATTCAACCGCCCGATCAAGCGTTCGAGATCGCTGACCTCCTTCATCAGGAACCGCAATTTCTCCCGCAAGATCGTATCCGAAAGCTCGGTAACCGCGAGCAAACGGGTCTGTATTTCACTGCGTTTCAGCGAAGGCCGAGCGATCCATTGCCTTAAAAGCCGCGAACCCATGCCGGTAACGCATTCGTCGATAACGCCGAAGAGGGTGTTTTTGCTCTTTTCACCGCGAGATTCGAAGATCTCCAGATTCCTCAGCGTGACCGCATCGAGCACCATAAAATCGCTCGATTCGAAATAGTTGATCTCCGAAATGTGGCCGGCAGTCGCTCTCTGAGTTTCCTGCGCATACCGTAAACACGCCCCGGCAGCGGAGATCGCAGCGTTCTTGCCGCCCATTCCGTAGCCGGAAAGTTCCTTGACGCCCATCTGATCTTTGAGCAGACGTTCGGAGTCCTTCAGGTCAAAATTCTGATCATCGATCGGCGTCAACGTGATAGAAGACGAATCCGAGCCCCTAGATCGTCCGGCATCACCAAAAAGCGATTGTGTTGCAATACTTGCCGAGCCGCCAAAGGCTAAAAAGACTTGTCTTTCTAACGACTTAGCAAATAATAGTTCACGTGGTGCGTAAGAGTCTACCTCTGCCGAAACCTTCTGCCACGCGCCACTGCCTGATATCTCTGTAGCCGAAAAATGCCCCGACGAAGTCTCCAAAAACGCCGCCCCAAAGGTCTCGCCGCTGCCATAAACCGAGCCTAGGTAGACCGAATCTTTCGATTCGACAAGCTGCGGATCGATGGCGGTTCCGGGCGTTATCACACGCACAACTTCGCGTTTTACAAGCTTTACGCCTTTCGTTGGTGTTTCCGTTTGATCACAGATCGCGACCCGATATCCTTTCTTGACGAGACGCGCGATGTAAGTCGAAGCGGCGTGATGAGGGATACCGCACATTGGGATTGGGTTTGGCGAGTCTTTCTGTCTTGCCGTTAAAGTGATCTCAAGTTCGCGAGAGCCAACTATCGCGTCCTCGTTGAACATCTCATAGAAATCACCGAGCCGAAAGAACAGGATCGTCCCCGGATACTGCTTTTTGATCTCGAGATATTGCCGAAGCATCGGCGTCGTGGTTTCCATTTTTGCTGTGCTTAGTGTGATTCAGAGTTTAGCCAATTTACGCTGACTTTCAAAACTTGTGTTTCCAAAGCAGCGTGCATTTGTTATTATTTTTGTTTGTTAAATGGTGTCTACGCGAATGTTTTGAGCCAGTAAATCTTGCTCAAATGTAAATCTTGCTCAAATAAGGAGTCCGTTTATGAGGAGCAGTCGTTTTTTATTCTCTCTCTCTCTTTCCGTTTCTTTGGCCGGTGGCATTGTCATCGGTCAGACCGTAGACCCCAAATCGGAACCCTCAGCAGCGACGGTTGCTTCGACTCAGACCAATGAACGGTACCGTATCGGATATCAGGATATAATCAGCATCCAGGTTGACCGCCATCCTGATCTAAATCAAACGGTACCGGTCCGCCAAAATGGTACGATCGAACTTTTCCGCATTGAAAAACCCCTGGTTGCTGTCTGCAAAACCGAGCTCGAACTCGCAAATGACATAACCGCTGCCTACAAGGAAAAATATCTTAGGAATCCGAGTATTAGGGTGTCCGTCACCCAGCAAATGTCTCAGCCCGTGATGGTTCTGGGGTTCGTAGAAAAGCCTCAGACATACTATCTAAACCGTCGCGTGCACCTGCTCGAACTGCTCGGAATGGCGGGCGGCCCAAACAAAGAAGCTGGAACGCGAATGATCGTGGCTCGTCAAGGGAGTATTTCTGTTTGCCAGCAGCCAGATACGCGTGCTGACGACGCCAATACGGTGTCGGTCAATGAATTTAAGGTCCGAGATGTTCTCTCGGGAAAGAGTACGTTCTGGATCCAGCCGGGCGATGTCGTCTCAGTGTTAGATTCTGACATAATTTACGTCTACGGCAACGTGAACAAACAGGGAGCTTTCAAGACTCGAGAACCTATAACCCTCACGCAGGCAATAGTTTCGGCGGAAGGGTTAAAGGGTGCGGCCAAGAAGGACAAGATCAGGATCTTGCGGCAGAAAGATGGCAGCACCGAGCGTGAAGAATTTATCGTTGACCTTGGTCAGATAGAGAAGCGAAAAGCGATCGATCCGATTTTGCAGCCGAACGATATCGTTGCCGTCTCGGAAGATAAGGCTAAGTCAATACTTATGGGATTTGTAGATTCCCTCAAGGGAACGATCCCGAACGCTATCTATCGGATCCCGTAGAGAGCCATTGATATGAAAGATTCGCGCGAAATTGTTAGAAATCCGCTGCACGACGTCGATCTCGTCCGTGAGTTCGAACCACCGATCTCGCCGGTCGGGCAGTATCCGTCGTATCGGAACAATCAGACGAGCGAAGGATTTCAGCTCGTTGATTACTGGCGTGCGATCCGCAAAAGACTGTGGCTTGTGATCGGAATTGCGGTTCTGGTTACGACGCTGACAGCTATCTACATGGCACGTCGTCCGAGCATCTTCCAGGCAGAGGCACGTGTGCAGGTCGATCTCGAACAGGTAAATCCTGACCTGGTCACGAGCGATCGTCAGCGATCAGTGATGAATTCCGATCCAGCATACATTAACACGCAGCTCCAGCTTTTAGGCAGCGACGGACTGATCCGCCGCGTCATAAAGGAATACAACCTCGACACGAACAAAGAATTTCAACAGGCAAAGGCGGAGGAATCAGTCTCCGCATGGCGGTCGGCGTTGAGATCGCTCGGCCTCGCAACCGACGATACCGAGAAAAAGAAAAGCTCGGTCGATTCGCAAGCCCTCCAGGCATCGCTCGCGAATTCGGAAGAAATGTCCGAAGCCATTCGTCTCGCACCGTACGTTGATGCGATCAAAAAGAACCTAGTAACCGAACCAATCCGCGAATCGCGAACCACGGTAAAGGATACTCGCCTGATCGCGATCATGTTCCGTCACACCGACCCCGACCTCGCGGCTTTTGTCGTAAATGCTATAGCTAAAACATTTACAGATGCCAATCAAGAAAAACGAACAGGAACGAATCGCAAAACTAATGACTTCCTGCAGGAACGTATCGCCAGTCTCGAATCCGATCTAAAAAACGATGAGCAGGCGCTAGTCAACCTGACACAGAATGCCGGGATCCTGAAAACCGAAAACGATCAAACGATTGTCATTGACCGGCTCAGCGGCCTGAACAAGGATCTTCTTATCGCGGAAAATGAACGAAAAAATGCCGAGGCAAATTACCTGACCGTCGCGAATTCGCCTGAAAAAGTTAAATCGCTTGCCGAGGCCGAATCCGCCCGCTACATAACCGAACAGGAGAACGGTTTGCGCTCGCTGCAAACCGATACTCTAAGAAAGATCGCCGACCTTCGCCAGACGAGAGCTCTGCGATTGCAGGAATTTTTTGAGGGCACACCAGAGATAAAGGAGATCGACGTCCAGATCGAAAGCTATCAAAAGTCTCTTGATAATGCCTTCGAGAAATCGAAGCAAGATATAGAGGCTTTTCGGCAAAGAACGTCAAAAGTTCTGCTCGATAATCTCAAAACGAAATATTTACAAGCAAAAGACAAAGAAGACAAGATCCGGGTCGATTTCAACAAACAGTTTGGAGAGGCACAGGGACAGAATCAGAGTGCGGTAAGCATCAAACTCCTTCAACAGAATATCGAAAGCAAAAAGGGCTTTCTTGAAAATCTAAGAAAACAGGTTAGCGGCAATGACGTTGCTTCGCAAGGTTCTGACAACAACATCAGCGTCAGCGAGATCGCCATTCCTCCTAAGGTTGCAGTTTCACCCCGCCGATTTGTCACTGTTATGGCGGCATTATTCCTTTCGACGCTCTTCGGAATGGGCCTGGCACTGTTTCTCGAATACCTCGACGATACGATCCGCACGACGGAGGAGATCGAGAATTACCTGCAATTGCCGGCACTCGCGGCTATCCCATCAATCGATTCGGTGCCGAAGCGTAAGCTTTTGCTGGTCGGTGCGACTGAAAACGAGGACGAAAATCCGCAATCGCCGCTGCTGATATCGGCGGATTCGCGTTCGTCGCTTGCCGAGGCCTACAGGCATTTGCGTACGTCGATCCTGCTTTCGACCGCCGGCCACGCTCCGAAATCGCTGCTGATCTCGTCGAGTCTGCCATCAGAAGGGAAATCGACTATCGCCACCAACACCGCGATCAGCCTTGCCCAGACCGGAGCAAAGGTCCTGATCATTGATGCCGACATGCGTCGGCCGCGACTGCACTCGATCTTTAATATCGAGAATGGAATCGGACTGAGTTCGATGCTCGCGAGCGAACTTTCCGACACGGACGTCAATTCAGCGATCAAGCAGGACGAAAAAACCAAGCTTTACATCATGACCTCGGGCCCGATCCCACCGAACCCGGCAGAGTTGATCGGCTCAGAGCAGATGGTTTCGCTGTTGAGAATTTTAGGGACAAAATTCACCCACATCGTCATCGATTCGCCACCGATCGCGTCGTTTACGGATGGTGTACTGATCGCTTCGATGGTTGACGGAGTGATCCTTGTGGTTCACGCGGGACGAAGTTCGCGGCAGGTCGTTAAGCGTTCGCGTCAGATGCTTCAGGAGATCGGAGCGAAGATCTTCGGCGTCGTACTGAACAACGTAAACCTAAATAACAAAGACAATTACTATTACTATCAGAGCTACTACCACCGCAGCAATTACACGGATCGCGGCGAATAAGTTGATTTTTGTATGAGTAAACAGACTAGAGTTTTGGTCACTGGTGCGGGCGGATTTATCGGCAGCCATCTTGTGACATTTCTGAAGAAACGCGGATATTGGGTTCGCGGTGTTGATATCAAGTTGCCCGAGTTTTCAGAAACGAACGCGGACGAATTCGAGCTACTCGACCTTCGCGGTTGGGAAAATTGCCAGAAAGCGTCGAAAGAGGTCGATCATGTTTATGCTCTTGCGGCGGACATGGGCGGGATGGGATTCATTTCTTGCCATCATGCTCAGATCCTCTACAACAATGCTCTTATCAATCTTCACACGCTAGAGGCGGCTCGTGAAAATGGCGTAAACCGTTATCTCTATACAAGTTCCGCGTGCATCTATCCCGAACATTTGCAGGAAGATGCGAACGTTACGCCGCTCAAGGAATCCGACGCATACCCAGCCGAACCTCAGGACGCATACGGCTGGGAAAAGTTGATCACCGAGCGTCTGTGCATGCATTACATGCAGGATTATGGGATCGAGACGAGAACCGTCAGATTTCATAACATTTTCGGCGAAAACGGCACGTGGGACGGCGGTCGTGAGAAGGCTCCGGCTGCACTCGCCCGCAAGATCGCTAAGGCAAAATTGACAGGCAACCACGAAATCGAAATATGGGGCGATGGTGAGCAGACACGCTCGTTCTGTTACATAGACGACTGCGTCGAAGGCCTCTATCGTCTGATGCAGTCCGATTTTTCCGATCCGCTCAATCTGGGCCAGGACCGCATGATCTCGATCAACCAGCTCGCCGATATCATTGCGAACGCGGCTGGAATTGAGATCACCAAAAAGCACATCGACGGCCCATTAGGCGTTCGCGGACGCAATTCGGACAATTCGAAACTCCGCGAAGTGCTTGGCTGGGAACCCGAGATATCTCTTGAAGACGGACTCAAGAAGACCTACGATTGGATCGAGAGTCAGGTTAGGGAATCGCATGCGGCATCGAAAACGGCGGCTCTTGGGAATGCGTAACCGTTGGATCTTATGTTGGAAAAAATCTCAGTTATCGGTCTTGGAAAGCTCGGTGCAAGCATGGCGGCGGTGTTCGCGAGCCGTGGTTTCGATGTGATCGGCGTTGATGTGAATCAGAAATTCATTGACATCGTAAACGACGGTCATGCACCTGTTCAGGAAACCGGACTCGATGCGATGATCGGGGAAAATCGCGAACGCATTCGGGCAACGCTCAGCCATGAGGAAGCAGTTCTCGGCTCCGACATTTCGTTCGTCATCGTGCCTACGCCGAGCGATGAACGCGGCTCCTTCTCGCTTCAATACGCAGAATGGGCGTTCAAGGAGATCGGCAAAGCATTGCGTAAGAAAAATGGCTATCACAACGTCGTTCTCACGAGCACCGTACTGCCCGGATCAACACGACAGGCATTGCTACCGATCCTCGAAAAGGAATCGGGAAAGAAAGCAGGACGTGATTTTGGCGTTTGCTATAGCCCTGAATTTATTGCACTTGGCAGCATTATTCGCAATTTCCTGAATCCTGATTTCTCGCTGATCGGCGAATTCGACAAACGTTCAGGCGATCAGCTTGAGGCAATCTACGACAAGGTGACGGTAAATCACGCGCCTGCTGCTCGAATGAGCCTCGAAAACGCAGAGCTGACCAAGATCTCGGTAAATACATTTGTCACCACAAAGATCACCTTCGCTAACATGCTCGCCGACATCTGCGAAAAATTGCCCGGCGGCGATGTGGATGTTGTGACCGCGGCTCTAGGGCTTGATTCGCGTATCGGTCGCAAATACCTGACCGGCTCGATCGGTTACGGTGGGCCGTGTTTTCCGCGTGATAACGTGGCACTTTCGTTCATCGCGAACCAACTTGGTGTGGAAGCGAAACTCGCCGAAACGACCGATCATCAAAACAGATCGATAGCCGAAAAAACTGCTGCTAGATTGCTTCCAATGCTAAGGAAAGGAGCAACGGTCGCAATTCTCGGGCTGAGCTACAAGCCGGACTCGCATGTTACCGAAGAATCGCAGGGTGTTTTCATCGCAAAACAGCTCTCGAAGAACGGTATCCGAGTTGTCGCTTACGATCCGATGTCCGCAGACATGCAGATCGAGGAACTTCGTCGCGGGATCGTCGTTTTAGACTCGATTGAGGAATGCCTGTCACAAGCTGAGGCTGTGCTGATCACGACTCCTGATCCGGCGTTTAAGTCGCTTACCGCAAAGGATTTCCGCAATGAATGGTCGCAGGTTTTAGTGGTCGATTTCTGGCGCCTTCTCCGCAGCGAACTTGAAGGTAAGGAACACATTAAATATCTCGGCATCGGACTCAGCGAGGACGACGCAGCCAATAACGCACGTCTAAGTTCGATCTGGTGCGAGGATCACAGCTCCAGCAAGGGAACATCCGCCGAATGATCGACGAACGCATCAGGGTCGAAATAGTCGCGCCTGTTCATAACCGCAAAGACATAACCCTAAAATGCCTCAAAAGCCTGTCGCGGCTTAACACGACGGGCCTCGACGTTCATGTCGTGATCGTTGATGACGGTTCGTCCGACGGAACAAGCGAGGCGATCGCGGCTCAGTTTCCTGAGGTTGAAGTGGTGCAAGGCGACGGAAATCTCTGGTACACGGAAGGCACAAATGTCGGCGTTCGAGCAGGTCTGAAGCACGATCCGGCTTTTGTCCTGATGATAAATGACGATGCCGTGTTCGATCAGGATTTTCTTGTTTTCATGGTCGAAACCGCTCGAAAACATGAGCGATCGATCGTCGGCTCGCTGCTGATGCTTTGGGACACGCCGCACAAACTTTTTCAGATCGCTCCGGTTTGGGACACTTGGTACGGCGACTGGCGGCATTGGTCTCAACAGACGGTTTGGACGGTTCCAAACAAGCCGTGGAATGTAGATCTGATCGTCGGGAACTGCGTTCTCGTGCCCGTCGGGGCGTTTGCTGAAGGCGGTTTGATGGATTCTAAGAAATACCCAAATTTCGGCGACGCCGTCTTCACACCGAAACTCAAACGCCTCGGTTGGAAGCTGCTGATCGACCCGCGAGCCCGCGTTTTTTGCTTACCAAACACGATCCCGCCGCGCGTCAAGAAAATGGGGCTGAAAAAAGCGTTGAAGGTGCTTGTCACCGACCTCGGAAATGGCCACAATCTGCGAAGGCGATTGTACGCGTATCTGGAGGGCGCTCCGTCAAAACTAGTGGGTTTCGTTGGCTTTTGCGTGTTCCTCGTCCGTGCGGGCGTTACCAAAAGCTACAAGACCGTGAGCGATGCTCCGGAGCCGCCGCTCAACAAAACGTTCGCCTCGGCCGTCGTCGATGACTAAAATCCGCCGCAAACTGATCTTTTTCTGGACCTATTTGGAATGGGGCGGCGCACAGGTATATTTCATGGCGATCATGAAAGAAGCCTTGAAAGACTGGGACGTGATCGTCATTTTGCCGCGTAATTCCTCGCCCGAAATGATCGGTTTTCTCAGACAGATCGGCGTAACAATTGAGTTCATAGATTTTGTGATCGACCTCGGGCAAGCTCCCACCATAAAGCGAAAGATCGAGCGGCAATTGAGCCGGATCAGTTGCGAGATCAAAACACTGCGATTCCTCAAGCAGTACAATCTCAACAATTCCATTCTCCATATCGAAGCCGCACCGTGGCAGTCGTGGCAGTTTTTTGTACTGCTGGCGATGCGAAAGGCCAACGTCTTCGTCACGATGCACAACGCAATTAACGCTGCGAAATGGCGTGAGAGCGTTTGGACAGCCCGAATGCAGCTTTTATCTCGCCTGGAGAGCTTCCACATCTTTGCTTCGAACAAAGACACAAAGGAAAAAGTCCGATATCTAGTTACGCAGGAATTTTGGGAGAAAATTCCTGTCACATACACGTGCGTCAATCCGCCGCAAATCCGTACGGTGCTCGACAGAACGGACGATATCGCGTCGCTTCGTGCGAAACACGGCTTGTCTAAAAATGAGTTTATCGTCCTATGTGTCGGCCAGTTCATCGACCGCAAAGGGCGTTGGGTATTTCTGGACGCGGCGAAGATAATTCAAACCGAGGCTCCAGATGTTCGATGCGTCTGGCTGACGCCGGTTGAGTCGACAAAGGACGAAAAAGCGAAGATCGAGAAATACGGATTAAATAATTTCGAGATTCGGCTCTCGTCAACCGTCGGTTCGAGCCGGGAAGAAGTTCTCGAATTTTTCCGTGTCGCCGATATTTTCGCTCTTCCGAGTTATGTCGAGGGATTGCCGATCGCTCTACTAGAGGCGATGGCTTTGGGAATTCCGTCTATATCGACCAATATTTTTGCGATCCCTGAGGCTGTTCACGATAGCGAAACCGGCTTGCTGATCGAAGCGGGCGATGCGCGAGGGTTGGCGGAGGCCATTCTAAAACTGAAGAACGATCCGGAATTACGTCAAACGATCGCGAAACAGGGAAGTGAGTTTGTCCTCTCGAATTTTGACGAACGCGAGGCTGCACGTATCGCGATCCGGCATTATGAGGAGTGTTTCGACGATGCAGACTGAGGTTGTCGACAGACGAAAACGCTTCTTTCGCAACAGCATTTTTGGCGTGCTGTCGTGGCTGCTGCCGATCGTGCCGACGATGATCGCGACGCCGATCGTCATAAAACGGCTCGGGGACGAGCAATACGGCGTTCTCGCCGCGGTCCTCAGTTTTATCGCCTATTTTTTCACGACAGCCATCGGCAAAGTTGCCGCCAAATACGTCGCCGAATACCGGGCGACCGGTCAGAATGAAAAGATCTCGCCGATGATCTCGGCAACGATCATTTTCGGAGTCTCGACCACTCTGGTTGTATCGCTGATCGCCTTCATCTTCGCTCGCCCCATTGTCGTCGACGCACTCCGGATCCCTGAGCAGATGCAGGATCAGGCGGTCACCGGGATCTACATCGCGTGCGCGACGATTTTGAGTATCTTCATGGCTCAGGTGTTTCAATTCGCATTACAGGGAATTCACAGATTCGACTGGTATTTACTGCTCGCCAATCTCACTAGTGTCTCGTTCAGCCTCGGCAGCATCGCCATCGTCCTTCTCGGCTATGGATGGATCGCATTGCTGGCTTGGAATCTCGTAACGTGGTCAATTGTCGGCGTTGTTTCATTCTTTGCGGCCCGGCATCTAATACCGGAATGCCGCCTCACGTTGAAAATTCCGTCTGAGATCTGGCGATCGGTCAGGCAATACGCTTTGGGGATCGTCGGCTATCAGCTGTTCGGAACCTTGCTGCTTTTCTTTGAGCGTGTTTGGATACTGCGAAATTTCGGCGGCGAAGCTATGGCGTATTACGTCATCCCGATGACGCTCGCTCTCTATTTGCACCTTTTCACAGCAAGCCTCGTCCTTGCGATGTTCCCGGTCGTGAATGAACTGCTCGACGAACCTGAAAAGCTCAAAGAGCTTTATCAAAAAGCGACGAAGCTCGTTTTAACCTTGCTCGTGTTCGCCGTGCTTTCAGTAGTTGTCTGCGGCAAAGTATTTCTAACTGCCTGGCTCGGTGAACGGTATGCTGACGAATGTTACGTCATGCTCGTCATTCAAACCGTAACCTTTGCGATACTTGCACTTAACACGATCGCATGGCAGGTTGCCGAGGGCTTTAAGGCGGCGGCTCTAAACGCGTACGGCACGATATTTTGGATGTTCGCTGGTGTGATCGCGATGATCGCGATGAGCCAGTCGTGGCAAATCAACGGCGTCGCAGCGGGAAGATTGGCGGGCGTTTTGATATTCATTCCGCTCATTTTCTATATCGAAAAACGCTTTCTCGGCGGCATCTTTATGAAATTCTGGGGTGCAACGGTAATCCGTATTTTGATTGCCGCCATACCGGCGGTCGGAGCCGAATTGTTTCTCGCCAAAACGCTTCAACCATCCTGGTTTACCTTTTTCGGCTCCGTGGCAGCTGGCGGAATTGCATATGTCGGCGCACTCTTCTTAACCGGTTTCATCGACGATGGCGGGAAGAAAATGGCTCGCGACCTGTTCGCAAAATACCGCTAAGCAAAGGTATTTGTTACTATTTACCGATGGCCGAGGACTTCAGCTTAGTACAGCGTCTGGACCTGATCAAAGAAATTTGCTCGGGCAAACGCGTGCTCCATCTCGGCTGTACGAACTATCCGTACACCGAAGATTCGATCAAAAACCGTATGCTTCTGCACCACGATCTGGAAAAGATCGCGAGTGATGTCTGGGGCATTGATTCGGATGAAAAGGGAATTGAGATACTCGAATCACACGATTCGAAACAGATCGTTCTCGGTGATCTAGAAAAACTTGACGAACTCGATCTGAATGAGAAGTTCGACGTCATCGTTGCTGGCGAGATGATCGAGCATCTGAATAATCCGGGCCTGTTCCTGAACGGGATCAAGCGGTTCATGCACAGCGAGACGCAGTTGGTTTTGACCACCGTGAACGCCTATTGCGGAATGCGGTTCGTTTGGTACGGGCTGCGGGGGAAACGCGGAAAAGTCGAATTCGTGCATCCCGACCACGTCGCATATTACTCATATTCGACGCTCAAAGTCCTGCTCGAACGGCACGGACTGCACGTCGGATCGTTTTTATTTTATGATATAGGCAGAGAGCATCGTCCGCATAACAAATGGTTTATCAACGCGATAAACGATGTGTGCGTAACGATAGCTCCGCAGTGGGCAGACGGCGTGATTGCCGTTTGCCGTTTACCGTCTGATCGATAATGCTGGCAGCACGCTACATCCCAACTCAAACAGATACGGGGAAAGAGAGATCTTTGCTCCCTGGGCTCGCCCTGATGGGCGTGGCGGTTTTGGTTGCGTTTTTGGCTCTGTTGTTTACGAGCGATTCGCTCGCCGCATACCCAAATCTGCATTTGGTCCCGTGGCTGATGGGGCTCGGTGTCGTGATGGCGATACCGCTCGTGTATTTGTATCATCACGGGCGACTGACGTTTGTCGATCCGCTTGTGTTTGCGACACTTTCTTATTTTTTCCCGGCATTCGTAGTCGGCGGGCTTTCGTTTGCGCTCGGGCTGTCCAGGCCTTCATTCGAGAATCTTATCCAGGATCCGAATTATAATCTGCCGCTGACCATCGCTCTCGTCGGGCTCGGCTATGCGGGACTCGCGACGGGCTATTTGCTGCCGGTCGGAGCAAAAATCGGTGGATGGATAGCGGACGTGCTTCCAAAAGCAGACTATAAGCCCGATTCGCTCATGCTGCCGGGCGTTTTGTTGCTTTTGGCGGGCCTTGCAAATACGATCCTAGCCTTTGTTCTCGGCCGCTTTGGCTATCAGAGGGTAACGGAATTCAACTCATACGACGGACTCATCTTTTTCACTACGTTATTTTGGGTGCAGGCGAGTGTACTGCTCTGGTCGGTGATCTTCCGTAAGAGCAAGTTGGATTTTATTGTCATCCCGATCATCGGCGTGCTGCTTTTCACGAGTCTGACAAAGTTTCTATACTCGGGCAGCCGCGGCAATATTATCCAGATCTTTCTGATCATTACATTCTCGTTCATCCTTTCGGGACGGCGATTTTCGATGAAGCAGGGAGTGATTTCCGGCCTGCTGCTGACGATCGGCTTGACGGTCGGAATGATCTACGGAACGACGTTTCGTAACGTTAAGGGAACTGAGGACGCTCAAAGTGCCGAACAATACACCGAGAATATCTTCGCTGCTGTGGATCAGGTCGGGCGAAGCGACGTTTATGACACATTGACGTTCGGCGCCGTCAATTTTGCTGAAAGGATCGACGTTCTCAGCACACTCGCGGTCGTCGTCTCAAATTACGAAGAGCTTGCCCCATACGAAGAGATCTATGGCCTGAGCGACAATATCTGGATCGATCTGTCGACGTTCATGATCCCTCGCGTGATCTGGCCGGACAAACCTGTAGTTGCCGACCCTCGCAAATACAGCGATCTTTATTTTGACTATTCGGGCTCGTCGTACGCGATCACGCCGATCGGCGATCTGCTGCGAAACTATGGGATAATCGGGATTCCGATAGGAATGTTTGTGCTGGGATTTCTGCTACGACTTTTCTATCGATCGCTGATCGAGGGTCAAAAGCTCATCGTCTGGCGTATCACGCTGTTTTTCATGCTATTGACATCTGTTTCGTATGAGGGGTTTTACGGTACGATAATCCCCGTGTTCTTTAAGATCGGTTTTATTTCAGTTATCGGAATATTGATCGTTAACATCATTGCAAAACGCATCGAAACCGGCAGTATTAAAGGTATTAAGGCTACTTAGATGATCGTATTTACCAACGGATGTTTCGACATCTTGCACGCCGGTCACGTCGATCTGCTCAGGCGGGCACGGGCTCTTGGCTCGCGGCTGATCGTAGGCATCAACAGCGATGCGTCGGTGCGAAGTATCAAAGGCCCGGATCGTCCCATTCAGAACCAGGAAGCCAGAAAAGCGGTACTTCTCGGACTCGAATCGGTTGACGAGGTTCGAATCTTTGATGAATTGACGCCCGAAAAGTTGATCCACGAGATCAAGCCCGACGTTTTGGTAAAGGGCGGCGACTGGAAACCGGACGAGATAATCGGCGCGGATTTTGTAACGGCGTACGGCGGGCAGGTCTTCTCGCTGCCATTGGTTGATGGATTTTCGTCGAGCAGTATTGTGGACAAAATAAAAGAAAATGAAACACCGGAAAACGTGAAAGACAGCTCGGTCATCGAGCTGTCATTGAATCAGCACCTCGAGGTCTTTAACAAGGTCATCGGTGAAATAACCGGCCCGATCGAGGATTGTGCGAAGCTTCTCGTTGACACATTCAAAGCCGGTAGGAAGGTCCTGATCTGCGGAAACGGCGGCAGTGCAGCGGACGCTCAGCACATCGCCGCGGAATTTGTTGGGCGGTATGAAACGGAACGACGAGCGTTACCGGCGATCGCTTTGACTACCGACACTTCGGCACTGACGGCACTCGCAAACGATTACGATTTTGAGCGAATCTTTGCGCGTCAGGTCGATGCTTTGGCGGTGGAGGGCGATTGTTTGATCGCGATCAGTACGAGCGGGAATTCGCGAAACGTGATCGCTGCTGTGATGGCGGCCCGAAACCGCGGCTGCTCGATCATTGGAATGACCGGAGCAGCGGGGAAGAAACTCGCGTCGCTATCGGATAGGTGCATTCTCGTACCATCAGACCGCACCGCTCGCATCCAGGAAGCACATATTACGATCGCTCATATCTGGTGCGAGATTGTCGACGAATGGATGGCTACCGATCCGGTTATTGGTTAAATTGATGAGAATTCTCGACGATCTATCAAACACAAAAGTTCTCGTCATCGGCGACGTGATGATCGACCGTTATTGGTGGGGAACGGTAAACCGCATCTCGCCCGAGGCTCCCGTGCCGGTCGTCTCGCTCGACAGCACAACCCTCACCGCCGGCGGAGCCGCTAACGTCGCAGCAAATATCGCCGGGCTCGGTGCAAAACCATACCTCATCGGTATCTCCGGCGACGACGAAGCCGCGGCCTTCCTTCCAAAGATCATGGAAGATACCGGAATAGAAGATTTCCTCTTTTTTCCTGTCAAAGGCCGTTTTACGACGCTCAAAACCCGCATAGTCGCCCATAATCAGCAGATCGCAAGGCTCGATCAGGAAACTGCAACCGATATCTCAACTGACGAGATCGAGGCATTTTTGCGAGACATCAAACCGCTGATCGCTGAAACAGATGTGGTCGTTCTGTCCGATTACGCCAAGGGATTTTTGACAGCCGATCTTGTTCCAAAGTTGATCGCATATGCCAATGAAAACGGAAAACCGGTACTGGTCGATCCGAAAGGCAAGGACTACTCAAAATACGCCGGAGCCACGATCCTAACGCCAAATCAACGCGAAGCCGCTGACGCGTGCGGCCTCGAAATTCATTCGCCTGATATCGTCACGATCGCTGGCGAAAAACTCCTCCACGATCTCTCGCTCGAAGCGATCCTCATCACGCAGGGCGAACGCGGGATGACGCTTTTCCAAACCGGCCACGAACCGCGAAACCTGAAAGCATCGGCCCGAAATGTCTACAACGTGACCGGAGCCGGCGACACCGCGATCGGCACAATGGCAGCGGCTTTAGGCGGCGGACTGTCGTTTTTTGAAGCTGCTGAGATCGCGAATTTTGCCGCCGGCCTTGTGGTCGAACAGGTCGGCACCACGCCGATCACCCGCGAAATGCTTACCGCCGAAACCGCCCGCTTTCAGGTGCTTTCCACCTAGATGAAAGCCCCGAGCCAGAAAAAAGTACTTGTTTATCTGATCGGCTCGCTCGGCGATACTATTGTTGCCATTCCAGCCCTTAGAGCCGTACGAAGGCATTTCGCTGACGCCGAGATCGTCCTTCTTCAAAATACGCAGCCAAACCATGTAGTCACGGCCTCCGAGGTGATCCCGAAAAACCTGATCGACCGCAGCCTCGCCTACACAAGCGGAGCTGGCCAGATCTCTTCATATTTCCATCTCTGGACGAAGATCCGAGCCGAAAAATTCGACGCCGCAGTATATCTTGTCATCAGCGAACGGCCCGAAGCATCTGTCCGCCGCGACCGCTTATTCTTTCGCTCCTGCGGTATCCGCAAGCTTTTTGGTTTCCACGCGTTTTCAAAAAACGAGCTTTATCCGATTGACGAATCTGGCCGCCCTGCGATGACCCAACATGAAGCGGTCCGCAAACTTGAGCGTCTCAAAAACGACGGGATCACGATTTCGAGATCCGAAGACCTTAGTCAGCCGTTTTTCGAGATCTCAAAAGCAGAAAAGGCTGAAACGGAAAAATGGCTCGCTCAGCTCAGGGAAAAGCCGCATTTGCCGCTGCTTGCGATCGCTCCGGGCTGCAAAACGCCCGCTAATTTTTGGCCGACAGAGAATTTTATCAGCATCGCAAAGCAACTGACGGCTGAAGATCTTTGCGAGATCGTTATTGTCGGAGGACTGGCAGAAAAACAGTTGGGCGACGGTTTTATCGAGAAAATTGGCAGCGGAATAAATGCGGCAGGGAAATTCGCCGTCAGGGATTCGGCGGTGCTGCTTTCACTGTGCGAACTCTATCTTGGGCTCGACACCGGAACGACACATTTGGCGGCTGCCGTGGGAACGCCTGTTGTTGCCTTGTTTCATGAACGCGATAATCCGGGTCAATGGTTTACGCTCGGTGATCGGCATACTATTTTTCAACATGATGTTCCATGTGCCGGCTGCCGCAGCCAGGAATGTCCGGTCGCCGGGCATCCGTGTATGAACGGCATACCGGTCGAGCCCGTCCTTGATGAATTGCGAAAAAAGCTGCGCTCCGCGGAAACTGATCCGCCCGAACTTCGCATCTTAAAAGTCTAGCTGCTGCTCGACTGACAATCGAACTTGTTTCCCGACCGCCGAAACCATAAAATAACGCTTTCCCGATAAAAACGAATGTCCATCCTCATCATCGGCAGCAGTGGAATGCTCGGCCACAAACTTTATCAACGTGTGAGTTCCGAATTCGAGGTTTTCGCGACGATTCGGTCAGATCTCGCGGCGATCGAGAGGTTTGGGATATTTAAGGGCCACTCGGTATTTTCAGACGTTGACGTTACGGACATCGCGGCAGTTTGTCGGGTTATCGAGGTAGTGAAACCAGATTGCGTCGTAAATTGCGTCGGCGTCGTCAAACAAAACCCCACGCTCGCTGACAAGATCCGCACCTTGACGATCAATTCAATATTTCCCAACCAATTGGCTCAGCTTTCGGCGGAATTCGACTTTCGCCTGATCACGATCAGCACCGATTGCGTGTTTGACGGCAAAAAAGGGAACTATTCAGAATCTGACGAAGCCAATGCCCGCGACCTATACGGCTTGAGCAAATTGCTGGGCGAAGTTACGGACGGCCGCTCGCTCACGATCCGTACGTCGATCATCGGCCGAGAGATCACGACCTCGCATAGCATCGTCGAGTGGTTTCTAGCTAATCGCGGTCGAACGGTCGATGGATACACGAAGGCGATCTATTCAGGCTTTCCAACGATCGAACTGGCAGACATTATCGCGGATTTGATCAAGAATTTCCCTGATCTTAATGGCCTGTTCCATATCTCAAGCGATCCGATAAGTAAATTCGATCTGCTGACGCTCGTCAACAAATATTTCAAATCAAACGTCTCGATCAAGCCGAGCGAAGCGGTCGTTGTTGACCGCAGCCTCGATTCGGCGAAGTTCAAAACGCTCACTGGCTTCACCCCGCCCGACTGGGAATCAATGATCGCAAGAATGGCCGCCGACCCGACGACTTACGGTTCATTCCGCTAATGCTCCAACGACCAACGATCCTCGTCATTTGCGACTATTACCTGCCAGGTTTCGAAAGCGGCGGAGCGGTCAGGACGCTGGCGAATATGGTAGATCGATTGGGTGAGCAATTTGATTTCCGCATAATTACTCGCGATCACGACGGAAGCGCGGTGCAAACATCTTACACGACCGTCAACATCAGCGAATGGAATCAGGTTGGAAAGGCCCGAGTTTATTACCTTTCAAAAGCCGAGGTCAGTTCTCGGCGTCTGGCCACGCTAATAAACGAATGCAATGCGGACGCAATCTATCTCAACAGCTTTTTCAGCCGGCTGTCGATCATGTATCTAACGATGCTTCGCTTTCGCCGAACTCTGAAAAAGCCCGTGATAATGGCGCCCGAAGGCGAATTCTCTCCCGGAGCATTATCGCTAAACCCGTTGAGAAAGATGCTCTATATCGCGAACGCTAAGGTTCTGTTGCTCTCAAAAAACTTCACGTGGAAGGCCGCGTCGGAAGAAGAAAAGAAGGATATCACGCGTGAATTAGGCAGCGGTCTCGATGTCCACGTCGCCCCGAACATGCCGCCGAAGATGATCAATCCTGAATACGATCAAGACGCCAAACCAATAAAAAAGCAAGGCGAGGCTCGGATGATCTTCCTCTCGCGGTTCATGCGGAAAAAGAATTTCAATTGGCTTCTCGAAAATCTTCGCGGTATCGATGAAAAACTCTCGTTTGACATCTGCGGAACGCTCGAAGAAAAAGATTATTGGGAAGAGTGCCAACGGATCGCCGCGAGCTTGCCGAAGAACATCTCAATTAGATCGCTCGGGCCCCTTCCGCACGAACAGGTTTCCGAAACCCTGACGAAATATGATTTTTTCATTCTGCCGACGCTAGGCGAAAATTTTGGGCACGTATTTATCGAGGCTTTCGCATCAGGAGTTCCGCTGATCATCAGCGACCGCACGCCGTGGCGAGGTTTAGCGGCAAAAGGCATCGGCTGGGATCTGCCGCTCGAAAAGCCTGATGAATGGATCAAGGCA
>Ga0154020_10001731_pt1 | contig 26842 bp, 20 predicted proteins | sample Klosneuvirus_201_FD_109709 | JGI IMG/M metagenome (GOLD analysis project Ga0154020, IMG submission 109709) | Active sludge microbial communities from wastewater, Klosterneuburg, Austria - Klosneuvirus_20160825_MG | ecosystem: Engineered > WWTP > Aerobic digester > Activated sludge | place...
CCTCGTCAAATTCAAACGCACAAACCAGAGCACGACACTGAACCATCAGTCGCTCGTGGGTTGCCACAATGCGCCGGAAAACGGCAAAATCACCAGCATCACCAAAACGGAAATGCTGCTCGAAGCAGAGAACGGTAAAACGTACAGCTTCCCGATGACCACGTTTCAGGGATCGATGAAACCCATGGTGAAAGAGGGTGCGTTCATTTATCGTGGCGACCTGCTTGCGGGCGAAATTATCAAGGGTCGTCTCGACCAGCCGAACAAGAACCATGCGCGTAAAGCGACGATTCTTGCCGACGGTCTGGCAACGAAGATGGGCCGCCTTGCACTTGGTAAAAACATCACCGTGGCGTTCATGCCATGGGACGGTTATAACTTCGAGGATGCGATCATCCTGTCTGAGAAATTGGTGAAGAACGACACCTTCACCAGTATCCACATCGAAGAATTCGAGATTCAGGCGCGCGAGACCAAACTCGGCCGTGAAATCATCACCCGCGATATTCCGAATATCAGCGAGCGCGCATTCCGCGACCTCGATGACGAAGGCATTATCCGCGTCGGTGCAGAAGTGCGTGCGGGCGATATTCTCGTCGGTATGGTGACCCCAAAAGGTGAAACCGACCTGACACCGGAATACCGCCTGTTGCACTCGATCTTCGGTGAAAAAGCCAAAGAAGTGCGTGACTCATCTCTGCGAGTACCGAACGGCCATGCAGGTATCGTGGTAGACATCGTGCGCTTCAAGCGCGACGAAGGCGATGAACTGCCGGCGGGAATTGTCGAGGCCGTGAAAGTGTATGTTGCGCAGAAGCGCAAGATCTCTGTCGGCGACAAAATGGCCGGACGCCACGGAAACAAAGGTGTTATTTCCACAATTCTCAACGAAGCAGACATGCCGATGCTACCCGACGGAACGCCGATCGATATCGTGCTGAACCCGCTCGGTGTACCTTCGCGTATGAACCTCGGCCAGATCTTTGAAACGCAGCTTGCGTACATCGGTAAAGAGCTGGGCATCCACTTCGAAACTCCGGTCTTCGACGGTGCAAAGTGGGAAGACGTTCAGGCCTATGCAGGCAAAGCAAAACTGAGCCCTGACTCCAAGATTCATCTGCGCGACGGACGCACAGGCGAGGCTTTCCAGCAGGCGGCATTTGTCGGAACCATATACATGCTGAAACTGCACCACATGGTTGAAGACAAGATGCATGCACGTTCGACTGGCCCATACTCGCTTGTCACACAGCAACCGCTGGGTGGTAAGGCGCAGTTCGGTGGCCAGCGTCTCGGTGAGATGGAAGTCTGGGCGCTCGAAGCGTACGGCGCAGCACACACCCTGCAGGAACTTCTGACTGTGAAGTCAGACGACATGCAGGGTCGCGCACGCGTGTATGAATCGATCGTGAAGGGTATACATGCCATTAAGCCCGGCGTGCCGGAAAGCTTCAACGTGCTGATCCGCGAAATTCGTTCGCTGGCACTCGATATTACAATTCTCGATTCGGAAGAAAGACCGATCGAGATCTCTGACATGGATGACGAATTTTCACGCATCCGCCGCCGCATCAAAGTTGATTCGGTAGAAAATAACTGAACGGGGAAAAAATGAGAGAATTTCACGATTTTCATAAGATCAGAATTCGACTGGCTTCGCCCGACAAGGTGCGCGAGTGGTCACATGGCGAGGTCAAAAAGCCTGAGACCATTAACTACCGCACGCTGAAGCCTGAGCGCGACGGTCTGTTCTGCGAGAAAATCTTCGGGACAACCAAAGACTGGGAATGCTATTGCGGCAAATTCAAGTCGATACGCTACAAAGGTGTTGTCTGCGATAAGTGCGGCGTCGAAGTCACCCACTCGAAAGTGCGCCGCGAGCGCATGGGCCATATCGAGCTCTCATACCCAGTTGCACACATCTGGTATTATCGCACGGTGCCGAGCCGCATCGCGCTGGTGCTCGACATGTCGGCGAACGACATCAAAAGTGTTCTGTACTTTGAACGCTACGTAGTGATCGATCCGGGAGAGTCGGGCCTCGAACTCAAACAACTCATCACGCAAGAAGAGCACGGCCGCCTGGTCGAGCTCTATGGCGATAAATTTTACGCCTCAATCGGTGCCGACGCGGTGAAAGAACTTCTGTCGATGGTGAACATTGAAGAAGAAATTCGCCTGATTCGTGCCAAAATTGAATCGAAGAAAAAGATCAGCGATAAGCGCATTCTAAAACGCCTCGAAATTCTCGAAGCATTCCGTGATTCGAACAACCGTCCCGAGTGGATGGTGCTCGACACGATTCCGGTATTGCCGCCCGAGCTCAGGCCCATGGTGCAACTCGAGGGCGGACGTTTTGCGACCTCTGACCTCAACGACCTCTACCGTCGTGTTATTAACCGTAACAATCGTCTGAAGCGCCTGCTGGGCCTCAAAGCGCCCGATATCATTGTTTCAAACGAAAAGCGCATGCTGCAGGAAGCGGTAGACGCTCTCTTCGATAACAGCCGCCGCAAAAAATCGATCAAGGGTAAGGGCAACCGTCCGCTGAAATCGCTTTCAGACATGCTGAAAAGCAAACAAAAACGTTTCCGCCAGAACCTGCTCGGTAAGCGCGTCGACTATTCTGGTCGTACCGTTATCGTTGTCGGCCCCGAACTGAAAATTTACCAGTGCGGTCTGCCGAAGAAAATGGCGCTCGAGCTCTTCAAGCCATTTATCATGAAATGGCTCGTCGACCGTGAATATACGCAGAATATTAAATCTGCGAAGCGCATGATCGAGAACGAAGACCGCGAAGTCTTCGAAGGCCTCGAAGAAGTTATCCATGAGCACCCGGTTCTTCTGAACCGCGCGCCAACGCTGCACCGTCTCGGTATCCAGGCATTTTTGCCGGTGCTGGTCGAAGGCAAAGCGATCCAGCTGCACCCGCTCGTCTGCCACGCATTCAATGCGGACTTCGACGGTGACCAGATGGCGATCCACGTGCCGCTGTCGCCGCGCGCACAGCTCGAAGCATGGTTACTCATTCTCTCTGCTCACAACCTACTGAACCCGGCTAACGGCCAGCCAATCGTTGGCCCGACACAGGATATGATTCTCGGTCTCTATTACCTGACCGCGGATCTTGCCGGTGCGAAAGGCGAAGGTTTTATCTATGACAACATGGACGAGCTCAACTATGCGCTCGATCGTGGCATTGTGCAATACCGCGCGAAGGTGCGTTTTGCGCAGAATGACAAAATTTTCGAAACGACTCCTGGTCGGTTGATCTTCAACCAGCTGCTGCCGCCGAACTATCCTTTTGTCAATAAACCGCTGACCAACAAGACCGTGAATGAAATCATCGCCGACCTCTACAAGGTCAAGGGTGCTGCGATCACGGTGAAATTTCTCGACGCGATCAAAAAACTGGGCTTCCAGTCTGCGACACGCTTCGCGCCGACGATCTCGATCGACGACGTTAAAATTCCCGAATCCAAAGTGCGCGTGATTGACAAGGCTAACAAAGAAGTTGAGCGCGTTGAAACAGAACACCGTAAGGGTGTGATCACCAACGAAGAACGCTACAAAAAGGTCATCGACATCTGGACCAACGCGAATGAAAAGATCACCGAAGATCTGTTTGCGCTGCTCGCGCAAGACCAGGGTGGATTTAACCCGATCTATGCAATGGCGGTTTCCGGTGCGAGGGGCTCTCGTTCACAGATTCGCCAGCTCGCCGGTATGCGCGGTCTGATGGCGAAACCATCAGGTGATATTATCGAGCTCGCGATCCGTTCGAACTTTAAAGAAGGCCTTGGCGTTCTTGAGTTCTATATCTCCACATCGGGTGCACGTAAAGGTCTCGCCGATACGGCCCTCAAAACAGCCGACGCCGGTTATCTGACGCGGCGTCTAGTCGATGTTTCTCAGGACGTCATTGTTCGCGAAGAAGACTGCGGTACGAACGAAGGCTTTAATATGAGCGCCGACAAAGAAGGCGAAAAAGTCATTGTGAGCCTGAAGGTCAAGATTACCGGGCGTTTCCTGCAACAGGACATTAAAGATCCCAACACCGACGACGTGATCTACATTCGCAACACGCTGGTTACAGAAGAAATTGCGGCACAGATCGAAACTCTGGGTTATGAAACCATCAAAGTACGTTCGATTCTCACCTGCGAATCGGTCACCGGTGTCTGCGGTTGCTGCTATGGTATCGACCTGGCGACGTTGCAAAACGTCGAGAAGGGCGAAGCGGTCGGTATCATTGCGGCGCAGTCAATCGGTCAGCCGGGAACACAGCTGACGATGCGTACGTTCCACATCGGTGGTACAGCGACGACGAAATCTGCAGAAAGCGCGATCAAAGCACCTTACGATGCAGTTGTGCTGCAAATGCAGGGGCGTCAGGTCATCAACCGGCAGAAACAGCGCATCATGGCGAAGCGCGGTTCGGTGGTCATCGGGCAGATTCTTGCACGTTATACCAAAGGACAATTTGCGGAATTCACGCTCGAAGCGGGTGCCAAGCTCATCAAGGGCGAAGTTATCGGCAAGCTGAAAGACAAGCAGGGCGCGGATGCGATGCTCTATTCGCCTGCGGCTGGAGCGCTGTTCATCGAGAAGAACGATATTTATTTGCTCGGTACTGAATACGCAATTCAGCTCGGTGCGGGTTCTGTGCTGCACATAGAAGAGAAAGAAATTCTTAAGGCGGGTCAGCTCATGAGTGAGTATGACCCATATAACGCGCTGATTATCGCAACGCACAGTGGTCGCCTCGAACTCGTGGACGTCGAAGACGGCAAGAACCTGCGTATTGAAGATACGGGCGACCGCACTGTCGGTAAACTGAAGAAGATTGTTGCGTACAAGAACGAAAAACTTGTTCCCCGCGCGCACATCTACGAAAAAGGCAAGCTGGTCGCTGAAACTCCGCTGCCGGTCGGTGCAATTCTGACGATCGACAACGGCAGCACGCTGCAAGAAGGCGATATTCTCGCCAAAATCGAATCTAAAGCGGAAAAAACGCGCGATATTACCGGCGGTCTGCCACGTATCGACGAGCTTTTTGAAGCGCGCCATCCGAAAGATCCCTGCCACCTGGCAGAGATCGACGGCCTGTTGCGCGACACCGGCGAAATTGTCAGGGATAAACGCGTGTTGCGTATTATTCCTGAAGACATGTCGGGGGCAGAGGCTGAAGACAATGCAGTGGCAATTTCTATCCCGATGCACAAGCAGATTCAGGTACACGACGGTGAAATGGTCGTCCGCGGCGAGCCCTTGGACGACGGCGTCGTTGATCCGCACGATCTGCTGCGCATTATGGGCGAAGACATCGCCCAGCGCTACCTGATCCGCGAGATTCAGGAAGTATACCGCCTGCAGGGTGTTTATATCAACGATAAACACATTGAGATCATTATCCGCCAGATGATGCGCAAGGTTGAAGTGACTGATCCCGGTGATACGATCTTCGTGCCGATGAGCCAGGTCGACCGTGCGATCTTCAAGCGCGAAAACATCCGCGTGCAGCGTGATGGTGGTGCAGAGGCTACAGCGACACCAATTCTGATGGGTCTGACCAAGGCCTCTCTGAATTCGGAAAGCTTTCTCTCGGCGGCGTCTTTCCAGGAAACTACCCGTGTGCTCACCGATGCGGCGATCAAAGGAAAAGACGATCCGCTCGAAGGCCTGAAAGAGAACATCATCATCGGCCACCTGATACCAGCGGGTACGGGTATGCGCGACTACCGCGACATCCGTGCCTATAAAGCGGTTATGGGTGACCTGTTCTACACAGAAGAGGAGCTGGATCAGCTGTACCAGGGCGCGCAGGATAAGCCCGATGATGCCGTTGCGGCAATGGTACCGGCGGGCAAAAAGGTCGGCGAAGACGCTGAAACTGAAGAATCTGATGAGGAATAAGGCAGGAGCCGGAGGCATTGCACTGCGATCCACGTTGACGCGATGTCTCCAAAACAATCTTTGCCAAAAGAAAGGAATGTATGCCAACAATTAATCAATTGATCCGGTTCGGCCGGGAAAAAATGGTCAGCAAGACCAAATCTCCAGCTTTGCGCTCGAGTCCGCAGAAGCGCGGTGTTTGTACCCGTGTGATGACTGCGACGCCCAAAAAGCCGAACTCGGCTTTGCGTAAAGTCGCGCGTGTGCGTCTGGTGAACGGTGTGGAAGTCACGGCTTACATTCCCGGAGAAGGCCACAACCTGCAAGAGCACTCAGTAGTACTGGTTCGCGGCGGCAGGGTGAAAGACCTTCCGGGCGTGCGTTATCACATCGTGCGTGGTTCACTCGATACACTCGGTGTGGAAAAACGCAGAAAATCGCGCTCTAAATATGGCACGAAACGACCAAAGGCATAAGGATTACTGAAGAGGAAATATGGCACGACGCAGAACCAAAAGTCTCGTACGCGAGATTAAACCCGATGGAGTGCACAACAGCACACTCGTACAGAAGTTTATAAATTCGATGATGCTTGATGGAAAAAAATCCACTGCAGCCGGTTTGTTTTACGAAGCTATGGAGCGAGTGCAACAGAAAACCGGTGTTGCCGGTGTGGAGCAGTTTTTTAAGGCGATTGAGAATATCAAACCACAGGTTGAGGTTAAATCCCGCCGCGTGGGTGGTGTGACTTATCAGGTGCCCGTCGAGGTTTATCCTGCGCGCAAACAGTCGCTGGCGATCCGCTGGCTCGTGGGCGCTGCGCGCGACCGTTCAGGCAAAACCCTGTCAGACAAGCTCGCCAATGAGATCATGGACGCCGTCAACAACAACGGCGGGGCTATCAAGAAGAAAGAAGAAGTCAAGCGCATGGCAGAAGCAAACCGTGCGTTCTCACACTACGCCTGGTAATCAGGTGACCGGGGCGCACATGGGTGCGTCCCGATCTTTACTTTTATTTAAAGGAATAACATGGCACGCAAAGTAACTCTCAAACAACTCCGTAATATCGGTATCATGGCGCACATCGATGCGGGTAAAACCACAACAACAGAGCGCATTCTGTATTACACCGGAAAATCCCACAAGATTGGCGAGGTGCACGAAGGTGCGGCCACGATGGACTGGATGGAGCAGGAGCGCGAACGTGGTATCACGATCACTTCAGCTGCAACTACCTGCTTCTGGAAAGACCTGACGGGCGAACAGATCCAGATTAACATTATCGATACCCCGGGCCACGTGGACTTCACCGTTGAGGTCGAGCGCTCGCTGCGCGTTCTCGATGGTGCGGTAACCTGCTATGACGGCGTTGCCGGTGTGGAGCCACAGACTGAAACCGTATGGCGTCAGGCTGACCGCTACCGCGTTCCGCGCCTCTGCTTTGTGAATAAGATCGACCGCATGGGCGCGGACTTCTTCCGCGCGGTGGCGATGATGAAAGATCGCCTCGGTGCAAATGCCGTGTGCATTCAGTTGCCGATCGGCGTTGAATCCGGTTTTGTCGGCATTGTCGACCTCGTGCAGATGGACGCGGTAATCTGGTCGGGTGAAGAACTCGGCGCACAGTTCGAGCGCAAAGCGATTCCAGACGACCTCAAGGCACAGGCAGAAGAGTATCACAATATTCTGGTTTCTGCCGTGGCAGAAGTTAACGATACACTGACTGAGAAGTACCTCGAAACCGGTACGCTGTCAAAAGAAGACCTCGTTGCTGGTCTGCGCGAAGGCACGATTGAAATGAAGCTGTTCCCGGTTCTCTGTGGTTCGGCGTTCAAAAACAAAGGCGTGCAGACGCTGCTCGATGCAGTTGTTGCGTACCTGCCGAGCCCACTCGACATTCCTGCGGTGAAAGGCTTTAAACTCGACCAGGACGTTACCGAAGAACCTGCGCTGCTGCGTAACGCAGACGACAAAGAGCCGTTTGCGGCTCTCGCTTTCAAAATTCAGGCTGACCCGTATATCGGCAAGCTGACTTACTTCCGTGTGTACTCAGGCACGCTCAAGAAAGGTTCGTACGTTCTCAATAGTACGAAAGATAAAAAAGAGCGCATCGGCCGCCTGCTGCAGATGCACGCCGATTCGCGTGAAGATATCGATGAAGTATCTACCGGTGAAATCGGTGCAGCCGTGGGTCTCAAAGACACCACTACCGGCGATACACTGTGCGTAGAAGATAATCCGGTTATTCTCGAAAAAATGAATTTCCCTGCACCGGTGATTTCGGTTGCCGTCGAACCCAAAACCAAAGGTGATCAGGAAAAAATGGGCATTGCGCTCAATCGCCTGGCCGAAGAAGACCCGACATTCCATGTCCACACCGACGAAGAGACGGGTCAAACCATCATCGAAGGTATGGGTGAGCTTCACCTCGAGATTCTCGTCGATCGCATGAAGCGCGAGTTCAAGGTTGAAGCGAATGTCGGTAAACCGCAGGTGGCGTACCGCGAAACGATCCGCAAACAGGTCGAACAAGAAGGCAAATATATCAAGCAGACCGGTGGTCGCGGCCAGTACGGCCACGTCTGGATCACTGTCGAACCGCTGCCACCGGGCGGCGGCTATATCTTCGAGAACAAAGTTGTCGGTGGTACAGTTCCGCGCGAATTTATCCAGCCGGTCAACAAAGGTATCGAAGAAGCACTGGGCTCCGGTGTGATGGCCGGTTATCCGGTTGTCGACGTGAAAGTTGCGCTGTTCGACGGTTCATACCACGACGTCGACTCATCGGAACTCGCGTTTAAGATCGCCGGTTCAATGGCATTTAAAGATGCCTGCCGTAAGGCAAACCCCGTTCTGCTTGAGCCCGTAATGAAGGTTGAAGTGACGACCCCAGAAGATTATATGGGTGATGTGGTGGGTGACCTCAACCGCCGCCGCGGTAAAGTGAATGCGATGAACCAGCGCGGTAATGCGCGTGTGATCGAAGCACTGGTGCCGCTGGCCGAGATGTTCGGTTATGCGACAGAACTACGCAGTATTTCACAGGGCCGTGCCGCATACTCAATGCAGTTCGAGCACTACGAAGAAGTTCCGCCGAATATCTCGAAAGAAATTTCTGAGAAAGCGGCTTCTAAGTCGAAATAAGCCTGGCAAGGCTGCCTAGCAGCCGCCAAACTTTCCGTCGCCCTCAAGCCATGCTTTGCGCGCTTCGCGTGAGCAGGGCTTGAGGGCCGCGATCTTCTCAAACCAGCACGTATAAACATTCTGTTGTGTTTCGCACATGCGGAACGCCCCCTCAAAGGCTTTGCCCGTTGCGCTATAGCGATGGAACTGGATCAGCGTCGCATTGTTAATTTCAGGCAATTGCAGAAGTTCATGCGCCGCGGCTATCTGCGCGAAGTCATTTTTACGGCCTTCGAGTTGCTGCTTCAGTGCCGATATCAGCTCCGCCTTTTTGTTTTTTTTGTCCGGCGCGGGCAGGGGGGATTCATACAGTGCTTCGAGTTGTTGTTTTGTCTTTTCGACTATTTCCGTGAATTCAGCCTGCCGCCGGCGGCGCAGTTGAATTTCCGCTTCAGACGGCATTGGCCGGCGGTTGATCCGCATGAAATCCGCCGCAAGCTTACGCTCGATAAAAGAAGCCATCAGCTCTGAAAAAGTGGTGTCGTCTTTGAAATAGAGTTTCTCGTGCGCAATTTCATGGCCCAAGAGGCGTGCCAGCGGGTATTCGCCCCAGGCGAGTTGCGTCGAATAGAGCGGATCGTCGAACCAGCCGAGCGTCGAATAGCCGCCGATTTCAGACAGGTGCACGTCAAAGCCCTGTGCGCGGTAACCCGCCGCCCATTTGTCAGCCAGCGCCTTATCAAAAAAGCCCAGGTATTCAAAACTGCCGATCGGGAAAAAATCGAAGGCCGTCGGTTTCATGCTGAACTCGGGTACCACCGTGATGTTGTAGCCTAATGCACTGCGTCCGAGATCGTAAAAGTTTTCATAGCTTTTCGATCTCTGCATCACATAACGTTCTTCGGTGAAGCGGCGGATGTTTTCTACCATGGTCAGCTGCGAGCGTAATTCGGCGGGCAGAGTTTTTTGCGACAGCATCTGTGCGATCGGTTGTTTGCCGATGACCACTGCAAACTGGTGATTTGCCAGATGGGTCACATACCCCACCCAACGGGCGTTGAAAATCAGCAGCGCGGCTATTGAACACACGACTGCGAGGAGTATTTTTTTCTTTCGGGTGAGCCGCATGGGATATACCGGACAGCGAGCACAGCCGAGCGATTTGTTTTCCCTTTTGGCTGCAGATAGTCCTTTACCGCCTGTCAAAATCTGCGGATTTGAAGTTTCCATGCCTGATATTCCGCGTTCGCACATACGCAACTTTTCGATTATCGCGCATATCGACCACGGCAAGAGCACGCTCGCCGACCGTCTGTTGGCACTCGGTAAGCTCACCGACGAGCGCACCGGTAAAGACCAGATATTGGACAGTATGGATATCGAGCGCGAGCGCGGTATTACCATCAAGAGTAACTCCGCGTCTTTTTACTGGAAGGGCGAAAACGGGGAAACCTATCTTTTTAACCTGATTGATACACCAGGCCACGTCGACTTCACTTATGAAGTCTCGCGCTCGCTCGCCGCCTGCGAGGGTGTGCTGCTGCTGGTCGATGCGACGCAGGGCGTGCAGGCGCAGACTCTCGCGAACTTTTATCTCGCGCTCGAAGCCGATCTCTATATTCTTCCGGTGATCAACAAGATCGACCTGCCTTCAGCGGATGTCGAAAAAACACGGCAGCAGATCGCCAAGTCGCTGGGCTTAAGCGGCGATGATGCTGTGCCGGTATCGGGCAAATCAGGTATCAACGTCGAAGCGCTGATGCAGGCGATCATTGATAAAATACCTGCCCCCCGCGCTCCCGATGAAGCGCAGCATGCACGCGCGCTGGTGTTCGATGCATACTTCGATACATACCGTGGCGTCGTGGAGAAAATCCGCGTGTTCGACGGTGAGATCAAGAAAGGCGACCAGATCTCCTTTATGCGCAAGGGGGGCGTGCACCCGGTAAATGAAATCGGTATCTCGCAGCTGCGCCTCGTGCCGCAAGATTCGCTGAAGGCCGGCGAGGTCGGTTATATTGTGACCGGTATCAAGAATGTTGCTGAAATTATGCTCGGTGACACGATCACACTCGCCTCCCAGCCGGCGACTGTGCCGCTCTTTAAGTACAAAGAAGTCAAGCCGATGGTGTTCTCGGGGCTTTTCCCGGTGAACGGCGACGACTACCCGCTCTTAAAAGAATCGATGGACAAACTGGCGCTCAACGACCCGGCGCTGATCTACGAACCCGAAAGCTCTGAAGCCTTGGGCTTCGGCTTTCGCGTGGGCTATCTCGGCCTTCTGCACATGGAGATTGTGCAAGAGCGTCTGGAACGCGAATTTAATATCAATCTGCTCACCACCGCGCCTTCGGTCACATACCACATCTACTTTCAGCACAAGCCGATGATGACTCTCAACAACCCGGCGGAGTTTCCTGATCCGGGTGAAATTTCGCATATTGAAGAGCCATACGTAAAAGTCGCGATCATTTCGCCGACCGAATACATGGGCGCGATTCTGCAATTATTGTCAGACAAACGCGGCGAAAATGTATCGATGAACTATCTGGACCCGACGACAGTACAGATTATCTACCTCGTGCCGCTCGCCGAGATGATTTTTGAATTTTACGACCGCCTCAAAAGTGTGTCGCGTGGTTATGCGAGCCTCGACTATGAGTTCGCCGAATACCGCAAAAGTACGCTGGTGAAACTCGACATTCTCGTGCATGGCAACCGCGTCGATGCGCTGTCGATGATCGTGCACAAATCGGCCTGTGAAGCTCGCGGCCGGCAGGTCATCGAGCAGCTGAAAGAGCATATCTCGAAACACCAGTTCCAGATTGCGATTCAGGCCGCTGTCGGTGGCAAAGTGATTGCGCGCGAAACGATCAGCGCGCTCAGAAAAAACGTGACCGCAAAGTGTTATGGCGGTGACATCAGCCGCAAGCGCAAACTGCTCGATAAACAGAAAGAAGGCAAAAAGCGCATGAAGATGATCGGTTCGGTTGAAATTCCGCAAGAGGCGTTTCTATCGGTACTTAAAACGAGCGACTGACAGGGCAGTGATTTCACATTCGGTGCCCACGGCGTACGGCGAAGCGCACATCCAGCTGATTGGCTGCGATTCGGCGTTTCTAGCCGAAACTTACGAAGCGCGTTACGAAGCAGTGCTCGCGGCCAATACGCTGATAGAGCGACTGGCGTACACTGAGCAGGTACACGGCGCTGAAGTCGTGGTCGTCGCACCGGCGGCGCAGAAAATTTTAATGATGGGCGAAGCCGATGCGCTGATTTCGCGCGAAATGGCGACGGCGCTCCTGATCCGCACCGCCGACTGTATTCCGATACTGGTCTATTCTACGGCGACGCCCTTGGCAGGCGCCGTGCATGCAGGCTGGCGCGGTCTCGAAAAACGTATTCTCACTAAAACCTTCGCTCAAGCGACGGCAGAATATGGTGTACAAACGGCTGATCTGCAGTTTGTGGTAGGGCCGTTTATCGGCGCTGGCTCATACGAAGTCGGCGCAGAGGTGGCAGGCCAATTCAGCGAGCGGCACAGCCGCGCCAAGGCAAATGGCAAGTTTATGCTAAATTTGAAATCCGTCTTGCAGGCAGAATTTGCCGATCTGGGTATCCAAGAACATCAGGTTTCGTGGTTTGAGCGCGATACGCTCAAAGACACTGCCTGGTTTTCGGCGCGGCGCGGCGACCGTGCGCGCAATCTGGCGCTTATTTGGCTGAGTACCGGCATTTGAATTTGCCGATTCAATCGTCGAAACGCAGATGGTAGCCTGCGGCGAGCAGCAAAGTAAAATAATTACCCGACAAATCGTCGCCGCCGGTTCCGGTGCTATCGTAACTGACCTTATGCGCGCGCGCGTCGAGTTCGACAAATCCCGCACGCTCCATCGAAAAATAATATCGCAAGATCAGGCCGCCATTGAGGTTGAAGCTGTCGCTGAATGAGGGGCGCAGACCCGAATAACGTGGGGCGGCGCGGTGGCTGATCAGATCATAACCCAGGGCAGCTGCAGCGAGCAGTGAGAACTGCCCCGCCTTAAGAAATTCCCAACGGATATCGAAGCCCATGAGCAGCGCAAAAAACGAGCGCGTCGGCTGCAGGCTGCGCGTATTGGGATCGTAATAGAGGTAATCTGCCGGTGTGTTGAGGAAACGGAAATCCATAGCCATGTTGAAAGTCCAGTCACCCACGCCGATGCCCACCAGAAAGCCGAGAGTGGGATGGTTACCCATGCGCGCAAGATTCCCCGTCGGTACCCAGGCCCCGGCATTTGCCGCCAGCAGCATCGACATATTTGTCTGGCGCAGCGCCCAGTCTTCTTTTTCAAATTCGTGCAGTTTGCCAGTATTCGTGTTTTTCAATTGGCTGCGGAAAGCCGTTCTGCCGCTGGTGAACCAGAGTTTCAGCAATTGCGCATCGGTTCCGCGGGGCGCACTCGCCGAGGCGCGCCTGGAGAGCAGTCGGTGGAACTCCGGGTTTTTATAGGCTGTGTTGCGGTGGAGCTGCCGGTTGTTGAGGATCATCCACAGCTTCCAGTCGATTTGCGGCGAGTTCGCGTCGAGCGAATCGAGCTTTCCGGAAAGTTCATAAAGCAGCGAAAGCTCATTCTCGCCGCACAGAGATTTCCACTCGGCGATCACCTCGGTTTCATTCGCCTCGCCCCGGGATATCAGGTATGCGGCGTTTTCGGCAACGACCGTACAGTCGGGGCGCGCCCGCAGCAACTTATCACGCAGTGCGGAATTAGTGTGCGGCGATTTTTCCGTGGCGCTGTCCAGTGCCCAACTGGCCGTTGCGACCAGAAAAAGCAGTAACCCGTATTTCATCGACACATATTATGCGCCGGGGCAAGAGGCGGCACGTCAAGGCGTATCTGGTTTCTGTACTTGCTTTTTCGGTGGATTTACCTTTTCTGGCGCACGGGCGACCGTGCTGCGCCGGATAGGGGAACTGGTGTGGCAATTAATCCCCAGATAAAGAGGAAAAATGAAAAAGTTAATTCTCGTAGCAAGCGCAATCGTTCTTGTTGCAGGTTCAGCATACGGTGCGGCAATGCGCACGCACAGTGATCGCAAGGCCAAGTTTAGCATACAATATCCGGGAGATTGGAAAAAAAAGACGAATCAGGACGGCATTAACCTGATGTTGTTATCTAAAGACAATCTGGCAAATGTGCAGGTGATCCGGTCCGAAGTGGAAGCGGGCACTCCGACAGACACGTTTTTGACCGAAGTGGAAAAATCAGCCGGGGCGCAGCACGTGAACCAGTTGCCGGCCGATAAGCGCGCGGCGCAGAGCGACGATCTCGCCAATATGAACGCAGATCAGGGGAGTGCAGGCTATTACATGATCGAAAACGAGGGTGTGAAAATTCACCAATTGATTATGGCCGTGCGCAAAGGGGCTGCCATGTACGTGATTATTGTCACCTTCGCCGATCAGGGTGCAGAGCAATACAAAGACGTGTCCACAAAAATCGCGGACTCCTTCAAAGTCCTCGGCTGATCCGAAGCCGATTGCAGCAGTTGATCCGGTGCGGCGCGGCCGCATCGGATCAACCGATCTGTTAAACCACGGCTAGCATGCGGTCGAGCGATGCGCGCGCACGCTTTATCGTGTCTTCGCTCAGTTGAATTTCAAACTGTTCGTATTTCAACGCATCGCGCACTTTTTCGAGCGTGATTTTCTTCATGTGCGGGCAAGTCTGGCACGATGAAATAAAGGTGACTTCGGGAAATTCCGCGCGCAGGTTGTCGCCCATCGAACATTCGGTCATCAGCAGCACCTGCTTCGAACCTGATTCGCGGATGTATTTGCCCATCTGTGAGGTCGAACCGGTGAAGTCGACTTTTGCCGTCACGGTATCTTTACATTCGGGGTGTGCGATGATTTTGGCTTCGGGAAAACTTTTACGTGCGCTCGCGACGTCGAACTCAGTATAAAGCTCGTGCACCATGCACTTGCCGGCCCACGGGATAATCTTTTTCTTCGTGTGCTTCTGTATATTCATCGCGAGATAGCCGTCGGGCACCACCAGCACCGTATCGGAAGGCAGGCTTTCGACGATTTTCACCGCGTTGGCGCTCGTGCAGATGATATCGACTTCGGTCTTCACATCGGCCGTGCAGTTGATATAAGAAACGATTGGCACACCGGGATATTGTTTTCTGAGCTTGCGGACATCCTCGCCCGTCATACTCTCGGCCAGTGAGCAGCCGGCTTTGAGATCGGCGATCAGCACCTTGCGCGCAGGATTCAGGATTTTTGCAGTTTCGGCCATGAAATGCACACCATTGAATAAAATAATGTCTGCCGACGAGTCGCGCGAACGGCGCGCGAGTTCGAGTGAATCGCCGACAAAATCAGAGATGCCGTAATACACGTCCGGCGTCATGTAATTGTGCCCGAGAATCAGTGCGTTCTTTTGTTTTTTGAGCTCTAGAATTTCGCGTACGAGCGGCTCACGCTCGTCGAGCTCTTCTTTGAAATAAGTCTTGCCGGCGCTTTCGCGCCAATTCTTTATAATATCGTTTGTCATGTTTCAGGGGGCAAAGCCCCCTGAAACATGACAAACCCTAAAACCGATCGAGATATTCAAACACAATCATACGATTCGTTTTCATACCGATACCCATCATCATATCGACTTCAAACGCGAGGTGATCAAAGAACTGGAAGCGCAGACCGAGGTTAAAAAGCGTCTCTTTGAGCCGGTTGCCATCGAAAAAGATGTGCTGCATTTCGAAAATCGGTATGAACTGCCCGATCGGGAAATCCATAGCGAAGTAGAGTTCTGTGTCTTCCGGCGAAGCGGTCGGCTGAATCGGTGTGCGAATACCCGCGTGCAGGTGCTGTTCTTCGCCAAAAAGGTAGATCGGTTTGGTGACGGTGAAGTAGGGCCCCATAATCATGCGGTAATAGGGGTTGTCGCTCTGCACGCGGCTGCGCGCCCCGGCAATGAATGAGTCGTAGCCGACCGCCAGTAGAATCGGAAAATCGGCCCAGCCGTCGGTGAGTTTGGCCTTCGCGATAACGCCGGGAATATTGAACCTTGCATCGTTTTGCCCGATGGCGCCTTCGACGTCGAAAGCCACGCCCAGATACACATTGTCGTGCACGCCGAGAATGCTGCGGTTCATGATGCCGCCGCCGTCATAGCCGGTGACCGCGACGTCGAATTCACCGCGCTTGAGTGTGACGGCCGTCTGTGTGTTGACTGCGTCGATAATCGGGACGGCCGCAGAGAGCGAGCCGGTGGCGAGTAGCGCCAGTAGGGTGAATATGCTGATTTGTCTTGTCATTGCGTGTCTTATGAGGCCGTACTGCAGTGCGGCCTACAAGACATTTATCGTCCATAAATCCCACTATGGAAAAGGAAAAAAACCGCCGAAAATAGCCTATGGCGCGCATTACCGAAATCAGCGATTCGCAGAGCTATGACAGCGGCGATTTTTACCCCCGGCCCCCCGCGGGCGGCAAGAACCGCACTCTGCTGATCTCGGCGGGAATCGTGCTCCTGGTGGCGCTGATTGCCGGCGGCGTCTATTATGTGCTGTGGCAGAAAAAGCAGACGCTCGAGCAGACGCGCCTGAAACCCGCTACTGACTTTGAAGACGCCAATTCGCGCAAGCTCGCGCCCGACCAATTGCCGCAGGATCTCGAGCTCAAACAAGCCGTCGAGATGTACAACCGCGGTTACCTGAAACCTGCGCAGGCTGCGTTTCAGCAGATTGTCGAATCTTCAAAGCCGAATGACGTTAAGAGCATGGCGCTGACTTACCTCGGCATCATGGCCGACGACGAAGCGAAGCCCAATCTCGCGGCGGATTTTTTTGAGCGCGGGATTAAATTCGACGAGCGCAATTTTTATGCACACTACAACCTCGCTATCGCGCTGCGGCACAAGGGGCTTTTTAAAGAAGCCATCGCGGCGCTCGAACGGGCACAAAAACTGCGACCCGATCTTGTCGAGGCGCAGAACCTCAAGGGGCAGCTCCAATACCAGAACCAGGATCTCAAGGGCGCCGAAAGCACGCTGAAGCAGGCGATTGAGACTTCAAAAGATCCATTGGCGTATTACAACCTCGGTATGGTGTATAAGAAGGATGGTAAGTTCGCCGAAGCCAAGGCTGCGTTTCTGGACGCTTTGAATGCCGCAGCAGCCGGAGAAATTGCGTATAAAGCCGCCACGCAGCTGGGCATACTGCATGCAACACAGGGCGATCTGCCGAATGCAAAATACTATTTTGAACGCGCGGTAGCACTTGCACCGGCCAATTCCAAGTACCATTACAATCTTGCACTCATTTTGCACCAGAGCGGAGAGAATGAGCGTGCGATCCGTGAACTCGACGAAGCGATTAAGCTCGGCAGCGAAAATCCGCAGACCTACATGTACATTGCGCGCCTGTTCTCAGAGCTGGGCAAGAATGCGCAGGCCGAAGAGGCGCTGCGTCGCGCGCTGAGAGAAGCACCCAAAGACCCGGTAATTCTGTCGCAGATGGGTGACATGCTGGTGGCGCAGGCGAAGTGGGCGCCGGCGATCCAGATCTTTAAAGAGCTCTATGAAAATTCGCCCAAGACTGCCGAGAAGGCGCAGGCACTCTATAATATGGGAAAGGTCTATCTTTCGCTCAGGGATTTCAAAAATGCCGAGAAGGCACTCGAGGGCGCCTACCAGCTCGACATGATGAATGAGGATGCGCTCGTGCTCCTGGCCGATGCGTATGTGCAGAACGGGCAGGCGCACCGCGCGGTGACTCTTTATAAAGAATCGCTGCGCTTAAACCCCGATAACCTCAAGGTACTCAAAGGCCAGGCGCAGCTCTACCTCAATATCGGTGAACTCACCGAAGCCGAAGTGGCGCTGAAGCGCCTCGCCGAACATCCAAACCGCCGCGCCGACGATTCTTATTTCGCCTCGCAGATGCTGGGCGATCTCTATATGAAGCGCAAGGCCTATGACACCGCGATGCAATATTACGACAAGGCGGGACAGTCGTCGGACGCGAACCTGAAATATACTACGCTCTTGTCGCAGGCAGATGCGATGCTCGCGAGTGAAAAGCCGGCGCAGATGGTTTACCCGCTACTGCAGCAGGCGATTCAGCTGCGACCCTCGGCCGACGAGGCGCGTTTTCTGATGGCACGCGCGCTGATGCGCGAGGGCACCATTTCTGCGCAGGATAAGGCGGTCGAAGAGCTGCGCGCGATCACGGCCGAGGTGCGCTCGGTGCCGCTGGCGTCGAAGGCCTATACGCTGATCGGCATTATCTATTACAAGCAGGGACAACTCAACCGTTCGCTCGACGCCTTCAACCGTGCGCTCGAACTCGACCCGTCAAACGGCGAAGCCTTCCAGAACCGCCGGTCGGTTTCCGACCGGCTGGAAAATGGCTAGGGCTGTCTAAAAAGTTGCGAACCGCACTGAACAAGTGCGGACTGCGCGTGAGAACAGGCCTTCTTAGGCCTTTGCGTGAATTTGTCCGGGACTTTTCGCAGAATAGTGCCGGGCAAATTTAGCGTTCTAACGCGCAAGGGAACTTTTTAGATGCCCCAGTTAACCAATTAGCGCTTGCCCTAATGTCAAACTTCCCGGTTGACCGGGGATATATGAAAATACGGCGCCGGTTACGCCGATTACAGCTGCATTTCAGACGGCGACTCGCTCGCAGATTTGTACCGCTCTGGTTAAAGGGTCTTGTCACGACCTGTGTCATATTTCTGGTCCCGTTTCTTATTCTGAGTTATATCTCTCTCAGCGAAAACACGGAGTCTGAAAAGAAATCGCTGTTCCAGAAGTTCTATCTGAGCGCGCAGGCGCTGTCTCTCGAAATGCGTACAGACCTGAAAGATAAGGTGGATCTCAAAAGTTCAAACACCTTTCTCGTCGGGCGGGGGAAATTTACCACGGGCTACGAAATTCCGGTGCCTGACGCAGTGCGGCAGAATATCCTGTGGTGGGTGAGTGAGAAGAACGGTGGCACGGCGCTCATAGAGTTTTATACCGATCAGGTGCGCGGGACTCCCCGCATTGTCTATCTTGAGAAAAGGAACGGTGGAACTTATTTCATTTTTGAGGCGGGATTCATCTCGCAATTGCTCGACGTTTCCCACAACATCAGTGCAGATGACCAGATTTTTATCTACAATATTCACGAAGAGCCCTTCTTGTCGAATTCGATTGAAGCCGGATATCGCGTGACTGACGACTGGCAGGCGGGCATACATAAGCTGTTCTGGCAGAGCCGGGTGAACGGCATTCATGAACTGCATCTCAAAGAAGAACACTACATCATTGCGCGCTATAAAATGAACGACCTGCCGCTGGTAATCTACGTTGCCCGTCCTTTCAGCGTTGCCATGCACGAAGTCGACATCAAGGCACGCCGGTTGATGGTGATTTTTGGTTTCGTGGGGCTCATTGTCTTTCTCTTAATGATGTATTTTTTCCGGGATCAATTGAAATCCCTGCGTCTCCTGCGGGCCTTTATTGACGGCAAGGTGGCGGCAACGCGCACGAATCGACTGTTTCTGCTGCGCGACGAGCGGGCTGAAATTTTTGCTGATATTATTCGCATCCGCGAACTGGAAAAACGGGCGGTGGGCGAGCGCGATGACGCGGAGCTGCGCACACGAGCAAAAGCCGACTTTCTCGCGAGCATGAGCCATGAAATCCGCAATCCGCTCAATGCGATATTGGGTATTGCCGATCTTTTGCGCGAGCGACTTTCCGATGAAGAAACACGGAAGTATCTCATGCTGATCCGCGATTCAGGCGACAGCCTGCTGCAGATCATCAACGATATTCTGGATATTTCCAAGATTGAGAGCAACAAGCTGACACTGGAGAACACGGAATTTGATGCCGGCAGACTGATTTCAGACCTGAAAATCTTTTTTGCGGGGCGCGCTGAAGTGCAGCGGGATACGATTGAGGTAGCGTTGCATCCATCGCTCGGCCAGCAGGTCTGCGGCGACCCAACACGACTGCGGCAGATTCTGATCAATCTGCTCAGCAATGCGCTGAAGTTTACCGAGAACGGCACAGTCAGCATCAGGGCGAGGCGCTACGGCGGGCATGACGCAGTGCATATTTTCGTACACGACACAGGCATTGGCATTTCGCGGGAAAGTATTACGCGCATCTTTGCCGCCTATGAACAGGCAGAGTCTTCAACCACGCGCCAATACGGCGGCACGGGGTTAGGATTAAGTATTGCGTTGAAGCTCGCGCGGCTGATGCAGGGGCAGATCCGTTGCCGCAGTCGGTTAGGGCATGGCACAACTTTTCACTGCACCATTGTGTTGCCGGCGGTTTCGCCGCACACCGCACAGAATCATGACCTCAGAGCAACTGAACCCGATCTGTCTGCGCTCAAAGGGCTGCGCATTCTGGTTGCCGAAGACGACGAAATCAACCAAATGCTGATGGTTGAAAATTTGCGCCATGTGGTGCACGAAGTCGAGGTTGCCGACAACGGCCAGATTGCGGTAAAGCTGGCCTGCGCCAAGAAATTTGACCTCATTTTCATGGATCAGATGATGCCTGAGCTCGGCGGCCTCGAGGCCACGGCTGAAATCAGGCGGCATGAAATCTCAGAAGGGCAAGGAGGACACATTCCCATCATTGCGCTGTCGGGCAATGCAATGCCAGAGGATGTCGCTGCGGCGATTGCTGCTGGCTGCGATGCGCATCTGGCCAAACCGGTGCGCAAAGAACAGATCATTGCTGCACTGTTGAAATATGCGTAATCCATGCCGGGCTTCTGCGCGGCATGGATTACGCGGTATACTCGAGCGGCACGGCAAATTTTAAATTCTGCGGCGGAAAGCGGCGGTGGCTGCGCGTCGTTATAGGCACGACCGACAGACTGGTCGCATGCCGTTTCAAGAGTTCAGCGCCGCGAATCAGCGACAGCGACCGGTAAAAACCCTTGCTGCCGGTCTGCATCAGGTGCTGCCATTCTTCGATCTCCGCTTCGAGGTTTGGAAACTCTTCGCGGAAATATTGCCAGATATTTCCTTTTACCGGCGCGCGGCGCTTCGCCGTGATGCGCGCCGACTTGCGGTGGTCGGCAGTCCAGATATAGAGCGCGAGAGCGCGGTCGAGCTGGTGCTTCTCATGGCCGAGGGCTTCGCGCGAGCGGTGCGAACGCGCCAGCAGCGCGCGCAGTGAGTGCTGCTCTGCTTCGGGCATCGCATAGAGCAGTTGAAACAGATAGCCCTGCGGAATCCAGCGGTTTTTCGGCATCAGCGTCTTGATGATTTCGAACGGAATAAAATAGCCGCCCGACGGATGCTGCAGCACCCAGGGCACTTTTTTTTCGAGCTTCTGGTATGCCTTGCGCATTGCATGGCGCGTGTCGTGTGAAAAAGCCTTGAGGAGCGCCGCGATGGTCTTTTTATCTGCGGCAGAGAGTTTTGTCAGGATTGTGCTCGGGTGGTACTCGGTAATCAGGTGCAGCCAGAAACGGTTGATGAATTCCGATTTGTCCTGGGTGACGAGGTACTGCGTTTTGCGCGAAAGATAACGCAGATAATCGGGATTATCATGGCGCAACAATTCACCGAGCGACTGCATATGTTTCAGTGCGACGGCAGCGCAATGTCGTCGCGCCAGTAGAGTCGCGCCAGAGAGGCGCTGTTGTGGCGCGAGAATTCATCGAGATAGCCATAGGCAAGCGCGCGCGCTTCGGCGCGTGATTTGCCATACGCCACGACATTGGCAATGCGGCCGCCGGTCGACAGAATTTTGCCGCCGCTGTCTTTAAGCCCGGCCCCGGTGACATGCAGGTCGGCATTTTTCGATTCCGGGAACACAAGGGAGATTTCTTTCGCAAACTCGCCGGGGTACCCTTTTGCCGCAATGACGACATTCACGACGGCGCCGCGCTTGTAGGGGATATTGGTTGTGCTGCCGGCTTTCACCAGCGGAAATTCCTGTGGTATCCCGTCGTCGGTCCACATCAGGTATTCAAGCAGATCACCTTCGATGAGCGGCAGAATCGACTGCGTTTCGGGATCACCGAAGCGGCAGTTGAATTCGACAATCGCAAGATCGTCGGGGCGGTCTGAAGCGATCATTAGCCCCACGTAGAGCAGACCGCGGTAGTGGAATTTTTTCAATACCGGTTCAATGATTTCAGCACGCACGAAATCCTTCTGTTGCTGCGTCATATTGTCGCCAGGGCAATAGGCCCCCATGCCACCCGTGTTCTCACCCTCGTCGCCGGTCAGTGCGCGTTTATAGTCGCGCGCGACGGGCAAAAGCAGCGCGTCGCTGCCATTGCAAAGCGCAAAGAGCGAAGCTTCGGTGCCTTTGAGGAATTTCTGCAACAGCACACGGCTGCCAGACGCACCGAAAATTTTAGCTTCAAAAATTTCACTCAGGCGCGCGCGTGCCGATTCAAAGTCGGCATGTATGCTGACACCTTTGCCGGCGGCGAGACCGTCGGCCTTGAGTACGATGGGCAACTGCTGCGCGGGCAGCGCCTTAAGTGCCGCGTCAAGGCTGTCGCAGATGACGCTCGTGCCGTGCGGAATGCCCGCTTCGGCCATAAAGTTGTCCGAAAAGGCTTTGGAACCTTCGAGCTGCGCGCCGAGGCGATCGGGCCCGAAGACAAGGTGACCCGGCAGGTGGGATTTCAAAAAGTCGCGCACGCCATAAACCAGCGGTGTTTCGTTACCCACCACCGTCATGTCGATCTTTTCGGCGCGGATAAATTCCAGCAGGGTTTCGAATGTGTCGCTCACCGCCGGGCGCTCGACGCGGTCTGCCGCGGGCACGAGGCCGTTACCGGGCCAGACAAAAACCTTTTCCGCCCGCGGCGAAGCGGCAATTTTACGGTAGAGCGCATGTTCGCGTCCGCCCGAACCGAGTATCAGAATTCGCACAGGTTCGTCTTGCGCACTTCCCCCGCGCGTAAACTGATTTGCAGTTTCCATTTCGATTGACGCCGTACTTTGCACAGTTGGTCGCTGACCTGCGTCAGGCCTCATGGGTAACTTCCGGATATTGATCATCGCGTTTTTGCTGGCACTGCTTTTGGGCTGCGTGCAGTCGACGAAAGAAACGCAGGAGTTTATCAACGCTCCCGTGAATCTGACAGTCGCCTCACTGGGCGGGACTTTGTACCAACTGAGTTTTTATTCCGATAACCGTGAAGGCGGGTTTGCCGGCTATGGTTTGTTTACGGGCACTTCAGCCACGGCGCTCGATGAATACCCTGCAAACGATCTCACTGCGGTTGCCGCTTTTTGTGAGAATAAGGGGCAGACAAATTACAAAACGACAGTGGCGATTCAGGTTGGCCCAACTGCGGCAGGTGTGGTGGCTGGTACGGCGATCTGTGATCTGACAGGTGTTACGCTCGCTTCAGGCAGCTACGTCGCCCTGCGCGCCCGCGTCGAACGCACGACCAAACCCTGGTCGTCAGCAGCCATTGCGCAGGTTCCTTAGCACAACCCTTGAGCCAAAGGCTCAAGGGTTGTGCAATACTCGATGTATGCCCATCGGCTGTTCGCGCCCGCGTATGCGCACGAGGCCGATTTTTTCCGACGCCACGGCAGAATCAAGTTCGGCGGCGACCACTTCTGAAACGAGGAAATCCGCCTGCGCTTTTTTGCACAGGTGCTCAATGCGCGAAGCGGTGTTGACCACGTCGCCGATCACTGTGTATTCGAGCTGCTCTGCGCTGCCGAGGTTGCCGGCAAACGCCTCGCCGGCGTGGATGCCGACGCCTATGTTTATCGGCGTTTCTCCGCGCGCAGAGCGCGCTGCGTTGAATTGGGTAAGTGAGGCATGCATCGCGAGGCCGCAGTTCACGGCGTTGACGACATCGGTATGAAAGTCTGCTGCTGATTTCGGCGCACCAAAAACAGCCATGATTGCATCGCCGATGAACTTATCGACCATGCCGCCATTATCAAAGACCGCTTTCATCTGTAGCGCGCGCAGCTCTGCCAACATTGCCGCCACGCGATCGGGTGGCAGGTTTTCTGACAGCGTGGTGAACGAGCGGATATCGGCGAACAGCACTGCGACGGCGCGGCGTTCGCCCTTTTTAAACGAATATCCCGAAGACTGGCCTGATGAAATTTCTTCCACGACCGCCGGTGAAAAATAGCGCGAGAGTTGTTTTTTCTGCCCTTCGATCTGCCCGATCTGCGCGGCCATACGAATGGAGCGGAAAATGGCGTAACCCACGAGCGCAGCAATGATCACAGGTAGCGAAAACCACAGTCCGGCCCACGCCGGTAGAATGACCGCGTCGCCCAGAATGTAGCGTGCCCAATCGGTGGTGCGCGGTACGCCGCTCAATAAGCCGTAACCCAGAAATGCCAGCAGAATTGCGAGCAGAGTGCCCAGCGAAAAAAACAGCAGCGTGTGCTTGAATTGCACAAGGGTGAGCAGCGTTGGCATGAGCAACAGCACCATATATGGCGATTTCATCGCGTGGTTGAAATTACCGCTGCCCAGCAATGTGTAATAGAAAATCAGCATGCCGGCGAAAAGCGCGTGGTCGGCAAGAATCATGAAAAAACTGAAGCGGTGTAAAGCCCTGTGCAAGCCCCGCCGTTGCAGGTACCATTGTACACCGAGAACAATTGCATACCCTCCGGAAAAAAACAGATTAGCGACAGTGTCCCGCATGTCCTGCGCGGCGGTTAATCCTCCGACAAAAAAGAAGATGAAGAAGATGGAGCGAAAATAGAGCAGCGCGCGTGCACCATTTTCTTCTTCGCGGCTCAATGCTTCCTGCACGGCGGGCTCGAGGTTGCCCGTGCGCATCTGGTGCATAAAAGAAACACGGCTGCGAATTTTCTCCGGCATGGCGCAGACTCTGCCACGGGCAGCGCACTACAACCGATTTTTACTTGCCGTCGCGAACACGATCGACTTTTTTCAACCAATGCCCGCATTCGTGCGCTTCATCGCGGCAGTCGTCGCTGTTTTCTTCTTCGATGGCTGCAAAACACCACAGCCATTTAAGGCGATAGCGAAAGTGCGCATGCCCTCGGGGGAATATGTACTGCAGCACGGTGCGCGGCCCCGCAAATATATTCTGCATCTGCCTGCCGGGCGCGAAGACGAAGACAATCTGCCGCTGGTGATTGCGCTGCATGGCTGGCCGGGCAATGGGCGCAATCTGATGGAGAACTCGGGGTTGAACCAGAAATCCGACAGTGCGGGGTTTATCGTGGCTTACCCTGACGGCACCGGCGCTGGCGACCCTGCGATTCTCAACTGGAATACCGGACACTGTTGTGGTCACGCGGCGCTAAAATATGTCGACGATGTCGGATTTTTCCGCCTGCTGGCGACTCATCTCGTTTCACACCATGGAGCCGCACGCAACCGCGTGTATGTCGCGGGCTTCTCGAAGGGCGGTATGATGGCACACCGGCTGGCGTGCGACGCCGCCGATACTTTTGCCGGTATCGCCGATATTTCCGGCGCGCTGAATTTTGAACCGTGTTTGCCGCGCAAACCGGTAGCGGTGTTCATATCCCATGGCCGCGCCGACCGCAACGTGGCCTACGGCAATGGCTTGCCTGCAGTCATAAAACCCCTGGCCGATAACGAAGACAGGCCGGTGGCATTTGCGACGGATTTCTGGTCGCGCCAGAACGAGTGCGTGCCTGGTGGAATTCGCTTTCGTGGCAAGGCCGAAGTGCAGAATTTCGTCTGCGAAGCCGGTGGACTTCTGGTCGCAAGCATTCAGGACGAGGGCCATACCTGGCCCGGCGGCGGCGAGAACCTGCTGGGCACGGAAAAGCCTACCCGCGATATTTCGGTGAATGACCTGATGTGGGAATTCTGGAGCGAGGCCCATGCCCGGCGGGAGACGAGGCGAGCGGCTATAGCTGCGCAGCCATAGCCGCTCATCCGAAAGTACTTTACGCTGTGTATAATGATATTTCTTTATCATTATGGCGGTTAGTCTGCTCGTTAGAACGCAACATACTCACCGCCGCGTCGTGTCGGCATTCAGCGCTGTGTGGGATAAGCTCGGTATCTTCGCGTCTGGCCTCTGCCTGATCGATTGCCTCGTTTTACCGCTGCTCTCCACCGCACTCATCGGCCTCGGTTCGAGCGTTGCATGGGCACAGCAACTGCACTGGCTGCTTTTGCCCGTAATCGGCCTCACCGCAAGTATGGCGTTTTACCACAGCTACCGCGCACACCGCTCTTATACGATCGTTGCGCTCGGAGCGACGGGATTCCTATTGCTGGTGGCGGGCGAGCTGTTTGAGGCGAAACTTGGGCTGACGGGTATTAACTATATCAGTTTAGCGGGAACAGCATTTTTGATTTCAGCGCATGTGCGCAATCTGTGGATGCATGCCGGTAGCCGCAAACAGGCGTGCGACTGTCAGGAACACTCTCCGCACGTGCCATAGAAGGTAAAATCGTGCGCCGCGAGCTTAAAGCGCGGCGGCAAAAACTGCTTCAGATCGACACCGTCGGGACAACCCGGCAGATCATAAACTTTTCCGCAATTCAGGCATTTAAAGTGATGGTGGTGGTGCAGGTGTGCTTTTTCGTACAGCGCTTCGCCGCCAGGCATTTGGACAGCCTGTATCTCGCCGGCTTCGAGCAGCGCGTTCACCGTGCGGTAGACGGTGGCCTGGCCGATTTTGGCTTTGCGTTCCTGTGCGAGAGAAACGAGGTTGGCGATCGTCAGCGGCCGGTCAGAATCCATGATGATGTCGTGGATGATCGAGCGTTGACGGGTCTGGCGTTGGCCGATTTTCACCATGCGGGGATAACAGTACGAAATGCGGACAAGTCAGCAATTGATATTCAATTGC